>Ga0268264_10000725_pt1 | contig 37821 bp, 44 predicted proteins | sample KBSSwiS32_FD_190357 | JGI IMG/M metagenome (GOLD analysis project Ga0268264, IMG submission 190357) | Switchgrass rhizosphere microbial communities from Kellogg Biological Station, Michigan, USA - KBS Switchgrass S3-2 (SPAdes) (version 2) | ecosystem: Host-associated > Plants > Roots >...
GATGTTCGAGTGGTGCTCCATTTCGGTGAGGACGATGCGGTCGCCCTCGCCGACGTTGGCGTCGCCCCAGGCGCGCGCGACGAGGTTGATCGCCTCCGTCGCGTTGCGGACGAAGATCACCTCGCGCCGGTCCGCCGCGCCGAGGTGGTCGGCGACGGTTGCCCGTGCGCCCTCGTAGGCCGCGGTCGCCTCGGCCGAGAGCGTGTGCGAGCCGCGGTGGACGTTGGAGTGGTGGGCGCGCTCGTAGCGGTCGACCGCCTGGATCGAGGCGAGGACTCGCTGGGAGCTGGCGCCGCTGTCGAGGTAGGCGACCGGCCGCCCGTGAACCTCCCGCTCGAGCGCGGGAAAGGCCGCGCGGACCTTCTCGATCGGGAAGGCGGTCGACACGGTCACGCGCTCGCGGCCACCTCCTCGCGGATCCAGCCGTAGCCCTTCTCCTCGAGGGTTTCGACCAGCTCCGGGCCGCCCTCCTTGACGATCCGTCCCTCGAACATGACGTGGACGAAGTCGGGTTTGACCATGTGCAGGATGCGCTGGTAGTGGGTGATGATGAGAACGCCCATGTCGGGGCCGGCGAACTCGTTGACGCCCTCGGCGACCGTGCGCAGCGCGTCGATGTCGAGGCCCGAGTCGGTCTCGTCGAGCACGGCGATCTCGGGCCGCAGCAGGGCCAGCTGCAGCAGCTCCATGCGCTTCTTCTCGCCGCCCGAGAAGCCGTCGTTGAGATAGCGACTGGAGAAGTCTTTCGGAATATTGGCCAGCGACATGGCCTCCTGGGCGACTCTGGCGAAGTCCTTGATCTTGATCTGCTCTTCGCCCCGCGCCTCGCGGTGGGAGTTGAGGATCATCCGCAGGTACTTGCTGACCGAGACCCCCGGGATCGCGACCGGGTACTGGAAGGCCATGAAGAGGCCGGCGCGCGAGCGCTCGTCGGGGGCGGCCTCGGTGATGTCCTCGCCCTTGAAGGCGATCGTGCCCTCGGTGACCTCGAGCGCAGGGTGCCCCATGATCGCGTTGGCGAGGGTCGACTTGCCCGAGCCGTTGGGGCCCATCAGCGCGTGCACCTTGCCCTTCTCGACGTCGAGGTCGAGGCCGCGGAGGATCTCCTTGTCCTCGGCGCTCACGTGCAGGTTTCGTATCTCCAGCTCAGCCAATGTCGCTCCGTTTCTGGGTTTGAAGGTTTGCCGGTCAGGCGGCGGTGCCGACCGTCGTCTGGCGCGTTCCGCGGGTACCGGGGCCGGCGAACTCGACCAGCTCTGCCAGCGTCGTGCCCGAGAGGGCCTTGCTGACGCCGCCCTGCACCCGCGTCCAGAGCAGCTTGGTCGCGCAGGCGCGGTCGCCGTCGTCCTCGTGCGAGCAGAGGACTTTGCCGTCCGGTGTGTCGTGGAAGCACTCCATCGGCGCGATCTGCCCTTCGAGCGCTTCGACGACCTCGTCCATCGTGATCTCCCCCGCCGGCTTCGCCAGGCGGTAGCCGCCATGGGCGCCGCGCGTCGAGGTGACCAGGCCGGCCTTGCGCAGTTTCGCCACCAGGTGCTCGAGGTAGGAGAGCGGCAGCCGCTCGGCCTCGGCGACCGCGCTCAGCGAAACCGGCATCGAGCCGGGCTCGCGGCCCAGCTCGACCATCAGGCGCACGCCATACTCGGCTTTGGTCGAGAACAACATCCGACCTAAATCCTACTGAAGCGGTCGGTTATCGTACGCGTGCCGGGATCGGCCTACGGCATAATCGGTGGAGACCTACCCAGGAGGGACTCACAGCGAATGACGACCACCAAGCAATCGACCTTCGGCGCGACGATCCGCACCACGATCCTGATGGCCTCGCTCTCGGGGCTGCTCGTCGTGATCGGGTTCCTGATCGGCGGCGCGAGCACGGCGGCGTTCTTCCTGCTGATGGCCTTCGCGATCAACTTCTTCTCCTACTTCTTCAGCGACAAGATGGCGCTGGCGATGAGCGGGGCGAAACCGGTCTCGCAGTCGGAAGCGCCGAAGCTCTACACCGCGGTCGAAGAACTGGTCGCGCGGGCCGGCCTGCCGATGCCGCGCCTCTACGTGATTCCGCAGGACCAGCCCAACGCCTTCGCCACCGGGCGCAACCCGAAGCACTCGGCGGTCGCCGTGACGCGCGGGATCCTCAACCTGCTCTCCGAAGACGAGCTGCGCGGCGTGCTGGCCCACGAGCTGACGCACATCCGCAATCGCGACATCCTGATCCAGTCGGTCGCCTCGGCGATCGGCGCGGCGATCACCTACGTCGCCTACATGCTTCTCTGGTTCGGCAATGACGACAATTCGCCGCTGGCCCTGGTCGGCCAGCTGGCCACGTTCCTGCTGGCGCCGATCGCGGCCTCGATCATCCAGCTGGCGATCTCGCGCCAGCGCGAGTACGCCGCCGACGCGGGCGGAGCGGAAATCTGCGGCAACCCGGAGTCGCTGGCCAGCGCCCTGCTGCGGCTCGAGCAGGGGGCGACGGCAAAGCCGATGCAGGTCAACCAGGCGGCAGAGCCGCTCTACATCGTCAAGCCCTTCTCCAGCAAGGGCATCGCCGGTCTCTTCTCGACGCACCCGCCGATCGAGGAGCGGGTCAAAAGGCTGCGGCAGATGCGCCCGAGCCTGGGCTGACGCGCTCTGGTCCGCGCGGCACCCTTGCGCGACTGTCGTTGCAAAGAATTGACGATGTGCGCGCCACGCCGTGCAGACATCTCGTTACGGTGCGATCATGGAGGCGATGACCAGGAGCTGGACCGACGAGCGACTCGAAGAGCGGTTCGACCGCATCGACCAGCGCTTCGACCGTGTCGACTCGGACCTTCGCGAATTGCGGGGCGAGATGCACGCCGGCTTCGAACGCGTCGATGGACGCTTCGAGCGCATCGACGCACGCTTCGAACGAATGGATGAGCGGTTCGAAGCTCTGCGCCTGATGCTGCTCCGGCTCGGCGGCGTCGTGATCGCCGCGCTGCTCGGTTTGATTGCGACCCAGCTCTGAGCAGGACCAACACCCGCTATACTTTTTGAAGTAAAAGCGGATCGGATTTAAGGTATTTGGAGAGTGGCGATGGCGACGGGCGCGCAGACCAAGCAGCAGGTAGAGGAGATCGAGCCGTTCGAGGCGGCGCAGGAGATCGAGGGCGGCGACATCGTCCTGATCGATACGCGTGAGCCGCACGAGTTCCAGGAGGCTCGGATCGAGGGCGGCAAGCTAGTCCCCCCGGGGCTGCTCGGCGACGAAATCGCCAGCGCCGCGCCCGACAAGGCGGCGCGCACGATCCTCTACTGCCGCAGCGGCAACCGCTCCTACAAGGCGGCCGAGCAGCTCGAAGCGCTCGGCTACGCCGACGTTGCCTCGATGGCGGGCGGCATCCTCGCCTGGCAGGAGCAGGGCCTTCCGGTCGTCGCCACCGAGGGGATGACGCCCGAGCAGCGCGACCGCTACTCGCGCCACACGCTGCTGCCCGAGGTCGGGGTCGAGGGCCAGCTGAAGATGCTGAACGCGAAGGTGCTGCTGCTCGGCGCCGGCGGCCTCGGCGCTCCGACCGCGCTCTACCTCGCCGCGGCCGGGATCGGCACGATCGGGCTCGTCGACGACGACGTGGTCGACGCCTCCAACCTGCAGCGCCAGGTGATCCACAACACGGAGCGGATCGGCACGCCGAAGACCGAATCGGCGCGGCTGACGATCGAGGCGCTCAACCCCGACGTCGGGGTGGTCGAGCACCGCATGCGCCTCAGCGCCGAGAACATCCTCGAGATCATCGAGCCCTACGACGTGATCGTCGACGGCGCCGACAACTTCCCCACCCGCTACCTGCTCAACGACGCCTCGGTGCGGCTGCGCAAGCCGGTCGTCTCGGCCTCGATCCTCAGCTTCGACGGCCAGATCTCGACCTTCGTCCCCTTCGAGGGCCCCTGCTACCGCTGCCTCTACCCGACGCCGCCGCCGGCGGAGCTGGCGCCGAGCTGCTCCGCCAACGGCGTGCTCGGCGTGATGGCCGGCACGATGGGCACCCTGCAAGCGAACGAGGTGCTGAAGCTGGTGATGGGGATCGGCGAGCCGCTGATCGGTCGCCTCCTGCTCTACGAGGCGCTCGGCACCCGCTTCACCGAGCTCAAGGTGCGGCGCGATCCGGAGTGCCCGATATGCGGGGAGGACGCGGCTGAGATCCCGGAGTCCGAGATGGGCAAGTTCCCGGACTATGAGCTCTTCTGCGCCGGCTAGGCGATAGGTTTCCGACTCGATGGCGACCGTTCGCATACCTCCGGTCCTGCGCCCGCATACGGGCGGCCAGCCCGAGGTCGAGGCTGCGGGTTCCGACGTCGGCGAGGTGCTGCGCGCCCTGACTGCCGAGTACCCGGAGACCGAGGCCCAGCTCTTCGGCGAGGACGGCGACCTCAACCGCTACGTCAACGTCTACCTCAACGACGAGGACGTGCGGGTGCTGGACGGCTTGGCGACAGGCGTCGCGGACGGCGACACCGTCGTCATCCTCCCGGCGATGGCCGGCGGAGCCGCCTGAGCGCCGAACTGCATCAAATTCCCTACCTGCTGGACCGGCAATTTGATGCAGTTCGATTTTCCAGCGCTATCCTTTTTGAAGTAACGGGAGAGCGTGGCATGTCAGAACTTCTCAACAGACCCTGCGGAGGACGCTTCGGCAACGTCGTCGAGTCGATCGGCAACACGCCGCTGGTCGAGCTGCCGCGCATCACTCCCAACCCCGACGTCCGCATCTACGCCAAGCTCGAGGGGCGCAATCCGACCGGCTCGGTCAAGGACCGTGTCGCGGAGTCGATGATCGAGGCGGCCGAGGCCGAGGGGCTGATCGAGCCCGGGCAGACGATCCTCGAGCCGACCTCGGGCAACACCGGCATCTCCCTGGCGATGATCTGTCGCCGCAAGGGCTATCCGTTGAAGGTCGTGATGCCCGACAACGTGACCAAGGAGCGCACCCAGCTGCTCGAGATGTACGGGGCGGAGATCGTCTACTCGGAGGGGGCCAAGGGCTCCAACGGCGCCGTCGAGGTGGCCCTGGAGATGTCCGAGGACCCCGGCTACTACATGCCCTACCAGTACGGCAACGAGGCCAACCCGCTCGCCCATTACAACGGCACGGCGGTCGAGATCCTCGAAGAGCTGGACGAGGTGACCGCCTTCGTCGCCGGCCTCGGCACCGGCGGCACGCTGATGGGCAACGGCCGCCGCCTCAAGGAGGAGAACCCCGACACGCTGCTGATCGCCGCCGAGCCGATGCAGGGCGAGATGGTGCATGGCCTGCGCTCGCTCGATGACGGCTTCATCCCGCCGATCATCGACATCACGCTGCTCGACCGCAAGATCATGGTCTCCAACCGCGACGCGGTCGTCTGGACCCGCAAGCTGCTCGACGAGGAGGGCATCTTCGCCGGCGTCTCCTCCGGCGCGATCGCCCGCATCGCCGCCCGCATCGCCGGCGAGCTCGACAGCGGCAACATCGTCTTCCTCATCCCCGACGACGGCTGGAAGTACCTCTCCTCGGGCGTCTACACGAAGCCGATCGAGGAGATCGAGAACCTCGATTCCACCGTTTGGTGGTAATCGGCCCGGCGCCGAGATGCGGATCGCCCAAGAGCTGATCGACGAGATGGTCGTGCACGCGCGCGAGGATCTGCCGAACGAGTGCTGTGGGATGGTCGGGGGCCGCGACGGGGCGGCGACCAGCGTCTACCGGGCTCGCAACCACTTCGAGAGCCCGTTGCGCTTCGGCGTCCACCCCGACGACCTCTTCCGCATCACGCAGAGGGAGATGCCGGCGCGCGAGGAGGAGCTGGTCGCGATCTACCACTCGCACACGAAGAGCAGGGCCTATCCGTCGCAGACCGACCTGAACGAAGCGCAGAACAGCTGGCCGGACGCGGTTTGGGTGATCGTCTCCCTCGAAGACCCCGACGCCCCGGACGTCAAGGGCTACTGGCTGAAGGACCTGAGGATCGCCGATGCCGAGCTCGTCGTCGAGTAGCGGCGGCCTGGTCAAGGTCGCCTACGCGGCGAACCTGATGGAGGCCGAGATGATTCAGGGGCTGCTGACCGAGTACGGCATCCCGAGCATGATTCAGCGAACGGTCGACAACCCCGAGTTCCTCGCCGCCGGCCCGCGACAGGTCCTCGTTGCCGAGGAGACGGCCGAGAAGGCGCGCGAGGTCCTCGCCGACACCCCCGGCTCGGACTAGACGGCGCTCGGGCGCGCGACCTCGCGCAGGTAGTCGCGCCAGGCCTCTTCGATCTCGCCGATCCGCGCTTCGAACGCGTCTTCGAGGGTTGCCGTGGCGTCGCCCGGCCGCAGGTGAAGGGCGAGGCGCTCGCAGGCGTCGGGGCCGCGCTCGGACTCGAGCAGGTCGAAGATCGTGCCGCCGAGGATCGCCGCGTCGCGGCGCGAGGGGGGGAAGGAGGGGCGGGCGCTCTCGCGCAGGCGCCGGATCACCGCCGCCCGGTAGAGGCCGACCTGGCGGGAGAAGTACTGGGCGCCGCCTTCGATCAACCAGGCCCAGGCCAGGTAGCGAGCAAAGCGACGCGGCGTCCAGGACGGCGGGAGCTCGGGGTTGTTGGCGGCGATCACGAGCTGGGCGTAGAGGCGCTCGGCGGTGCCGCGCAGCGCCTCCCGCGAGTCCTCCCCCGCCGCTCGCCGCTCGCTGTGCGGGTCGTTGAGGACGTGCAGCTCGGTGGCCATCGGCCAGCCGGCGAGGTAGCGCCTGCCGGCGGGCGCCGCAGACCAGCGGGCCAGGGGCAGGAAGGGGTGGGCCATCGCCAGCCAGGCGGGGCTGGTGTGGACGACCACGGTGACGTCGCCGGGCACGGCCTCGAAGCGGTCCTCGAGCCGCAGCCGCAGTTCCTCCATACGGTCGAGCGTGCGCTCGGCGAACGCCGTGTCGCCGCTGTCGTGGCGCGCGGTGAAGCTCAGACTCTGGGTCTCAACCCACGGCACCGGGCGAGACTACGCCTACTCAGACGAGCACAGGCTCGGCCGCTCCGCAAACTCCGAGGATCTCGGCGCGGGCGCGGTCGAACTCCTCGTCGGCCATCACCGGCGTGCCCTCGAAGGGCAGTTCGCGGTCGACCTCGACCCAGGAGCGGCAGCCGTGGTACTCCTCGCGGACTTTGACCGTCACCGGGCGCGGGATGCGGTGCACCCGCAGCAGCAGGATGTGGAGCGGATGGCGCCGCTTCCAGTTGAGCCGCTTTTCGGCGTAGTCCGGAGTCCAGACGTAGAAGGGGGAGAGGCCGTCGACGACGCGCGGGTCGGTGATCGTGATGTGGTCGGTGACCTCGGCCCAGGCGCGCAGCCGGACCCTTTCGGGCTGGGGGATGCCGCCGTCCTGGATCAGCGCCTTGGCGGGCGGCTCTTCTTCGCCCCAGACGCCCTCCTCGAGCGCGCGGCCCAGCTCGGGATGGTGGGACTCGCGCACCAGGTTGTTGTGCTGGTGGTCGAAGGTCGGGTAGAGGAAGAAGCGTTCGTGGTCGAGCTCGAAATGCTTGTTCTCCTCACGAATTCCCCCCTTGCGGAGGGTCAACAGCTGCTCGCCCTCGGCGAGCGCGCGGACCGTCACGGCCCATTCCTTGAAAGCGATCGGCATTTGCAGTCGTACCTTTTTGCAGGTCGGATGAATCTGAGACCGGGAGGAGGATGCCTCTAACCCTGTCCAGGCGGGTCACACGCCGCCCGGATGCGCATTCTACGCCAGAGCAGGAAAAACGCAAAATATGTGACGAACGTCACGTCTATCCCTTCTCTGTAGAGGCGATTTCCGCCCGTAGAGCGGCCTAGCTTCTGGCTTGTCCAAAAGAACGGCCGGGGCGGCGCTGGAACGCCCCCCGGCCCGGCACCGAAAGGCGGAACCTTCCGATGCAAGACCAGCCTAATGCGGCGGTTCAACGAGCCGTTCTCGGCCTCCTTCTAGAGGCTCATCCCAAGTCCCTGACGATCCCCACAGTTGCCCGCGAGATAGGCGGGGACGGCGTAGAGCGCGCCGTGCGCGATCTTCTCGGCGTCGGCCTCCTAGAGGTTCGGGCCAGCGCTGCCGCGCTGCGCTTCGAGCGCTTGGAGCTGCCGTGACCATCGCCGAGCAGTTCGGCTGCAACCTGGCCCGCTGCCGCAGGGCGGCGGGCCTCTCCCAAGAGGAGGCGAGCTTCCGCGCCGGGCTGCATCGCACAGAGGTGAGCAGCTTGGAGCGCGGGAAGCGACTGCCTCGGGTCGATACGGTCGCGAAGTTGGCCGCTGCCGTCAAAGCCGATCCCGGCGAGCTATTTGAGGGGATCGCCTGGGAGCCTGGGGAGTTGCGGCCGGGCTACTTTGCCCAGAGTTAGGTCTTGGATTTGTCGATCTGAAACAGCTTTTCGAGGTCCGGCTTTTTGATGCGCTTGACCTCATCGGCAATCTGTCGCAGCTCCTCAGCCATGCTTGCGTTGTTCGGCGCTGCCATAACGATTCGGCATCCCTCGTCCTGGGCCGCTCGTACCGGCTCGGCTAGATCGCGGTCTCCTGCAACCAAGATCGCCGCGTCGTAGACTCGGCGCTGAGCCAGCCGCACGATGTCCAGCGTTATGCGGGTATCAACGCCCTTCTGCTCCAGTTCGGGCGGGAATTGGAAGTGCTTTTCAAATTCGGCTTTATCGATGCCCATTTTCTTGAGGGCAGATCGGACGGCATATTGCCACCGGGGATTCTTCTTAACTTGAAGATGCCCCAGCCTAAGCTGAATTCCGGGCTCCCGTGCGATTCCATCGAAGTAGCCTCGCTGGGCCTTGAAGGTCGGGTGCCGAGGGTCATACGCGCCGTCGTACCAATAGGCACGAAGGAATTTCGGGTTGCCCGGCAGGGTCTTCCCCGCTTTTTGGAGCCATTGGACCCACTCGCCAGGATTGGCCCTGATCTCGCGCGGTTTTCGCCCTAGCGCCTTGGCCGACGAAGCATTGAGATAGCCGACATCCAGAAACGCGACGAATCGATCCAAGCAAGCCTCCCCAAAAGAAAATGGCCCCAACGGGGCCATTTTTAGCCCTCCAATGGAGGGCGGAAGATGCCGTAATAATAGCGGCAGCGGCGGTTACTATCAAGTCTGATCGGCTTTTGCAAGCGATCATTGAGTGCCGCAACGCCCTCTGCTGGGAGATTCTAGCGTCTTCGATCCCAGGCAAGTACCCAAGTAATTCCAGGGGTTTTGGTTAGATCTTCCTTAGTTGTTAACGATGGCCAAACGCAAGCAAAAGACCGCCAAGGGCTTGGAGATTCCCATCCCGACCAAAGGGGACTTCGACGCCGACCTGGCTAAGGTCGCTCCGCCAGCAGGTCGTAAACGCCCTGGCGCGAAAGACCGGCCTCAGAAGCGATCTTCGTAACCGAGACTCCCGCCTTCTGCGCTTGCTGGCAGAAGCCCCGTAGGTCTTCGGTCGCCTGTCGCTTGGCAGCATCCGCCCTTTCGCGGCGCTTGGCCGCGCCCCGGATGCTCCGCAGGATGAGCCGTTCCTGCTCGCTCATCGGGCCGCCTCGTCGAGCAAGGCATGGAACATCGAGCGAGGCTCGTAGGTCCGATGGTTGTAGCGCCAGGCGTACTCGTCCAGATAGGACTGAAGCCACTTCTGCGAAACGGCCTTGTAGGCGCCTCGCATTCCCGTCTTCAGGTTGCCGAAGAAGCCCTCGATCGTGTTCGTGTGCAGGTCGCCCATCACGTAGACGCCTGCCGAGTGGTTGATGACGCGATGGCCTGCGAATTCGCGGCCTACGGGCCGGTAGGAGCGCCAGTCGTCCGTGAAGAGGATCGACTCGGGGTTGACGTTGGCCCGAACGGCTCCACTAAGCGGCTCGCCCCGGCGCGACTTGATGACGCGCAGCTTGACCCGCCCGCCGCGCTCGACCATGCCGAGCACCGAGACCTGGCGCTCGCGCCACTGCGCGGCTTCCTTTTTGTTCATCTTGGGGCCGCGAGGTCGGCCGTGGACGCCCGTCTCGTCAACCTCGACGGTCCCCTTGAGCGGCTTGGCATCGTCCTTCATCAGCTCGTTGCGGATCTTGTTGAACATGCGCCAGGCGGTCTTGTAATGGACTCCAAGCTCCCGCTCTAGCTGCTTGGCAGATATGCCGCACCGAGTGCTCGTCATCAGGTACATCGCGTGGAACCAAAGCCGTAGCGAGGTCGAAGACTTCGCGAAGATCGTCCCGGCCGTGGGATGGACGTGGTGCCCACAGGCGGTGCAGGTCCAGGACTGGCGCTGCTGCTTGGTCTCGTAGCGCTTGAAGACCTGGCGGGAGTCGCAGCGTGGGCAGTAGGCGTGCTCGCCGTCAGGCGAGTAGCGCGTGCGCCATAGATGCTCTAGGCAGGCGGCATCGTCGGGGAACTCCCGCAGGAACTCGGTGACCGAGTAGTCCGAATATGAGGACTTCGCTCGCTTCGGATCGTTGCGGTTGGCCGGAGGCATAGTGTCAAGATACTTGACAGTCCGGCATTTGTCAAGTCTCTTTACACAAATGGTCTCACCGGTGGCTGATCCAGCATCCACCGGTGGGCATCGAGGCATATCCACCGGTGGATACAAGAGATTCCCACCGGTGGATGGCCATGAATCTCCACCGGTGGACGGCCCACCGGTGGATTCGGGGCACCGGTGGGCAACCCCACCGGTGCCCAAATAGAATCGACCGATGCCGCGTGCAATCTCTGAAGATGAGGCCAACGAGATCCTTGCCCGTCCAGAGGGTCAGTTCTGGGACGACAAGAGCGCCAAGAGCAAAGGCTCCACGATCCAGAAGATCGGCTGCGCGTTTGCAAACGCCGACGGGGGCGAATTCGCGGTGGGCATCGAGGATCGAAACAAGGCTGCGTCCGGCCTTGACCGCTGGCAGGGCTTTGCCTCGGAGGAGGATGGGAACTTCGTGCACCAGAGCCTCGTCAAGGACGTGGACCCGGGTGTTCCCTACGCCATTGATTGGCTCGAAATCGAAGGCCAGGTGAAGAGAGGCATCGTGGCTCTGGTCACCATCCAAAAGAGCGCATCTGTCCATAAGACGGCTTCTGACCAGGCATGGATACGGCGAGGTGCCCAAAACTTTCAGCTCGACCAGCAAGGAATGGTCGATTTGTCCCTGTCCAAGGGGACCCGCTCTTACGAGGACCAAATGCTCGACAGGTACACGTCCGAGGATTTGGCAGCAGAGGCCGAGCTATGCGACTTCCTAGCCACCTACAGTCCGGCCACCGAGCCGCCGGACTTCGTTCACAAACAGCGGCTTGACGACAAGGAGGGTCGCGCCTCCGTCGCGGGAGCCGTGCTGTACGCGGAGGCGCCCTCTGTCGTGGTCCCAAAGAAGTGCGCGATCAAGATCGCCCGCTATGAGACGCAGGAGCTGACCCCAAAACGTGAGCATTTGCAGGGAACTCCGCTGACGATTGAAGGTCCGGCCCGGTTGCAGATCGAGCAAACGCTTGGCGCTGTTACCGAGATGGTCGAAGCCCTGTCGATTATGGAGCCGGGCGGGTCGCTTGTTCCTGCGCACTACCCGCCAGAGGCGCTGAAAGAGGTAATCGTCAACGCGGTCATCCACCGGGACTACAACATCTCCGACGACATTCTCGTCTGGGTCTTCGACAACAGGATCGAGGTTCGCAGCCCAGGGGTCTTGCCGGGCCATATGACGCTGGAGAACCTGCTTAGCGAGCGCTTCGCGCGCAACCCGACCATCGTCCGCCTGCTCAACAAGTATCCGGACCCGCCCAACAAGGACATCGGGGAGGGTCTGAACACCGTCTTCGCCAAGATGCGGGAAGCCAAGCTTCAGGAGCCGAAGATCGCTACGACCGGCACAACGTTCGTGGTGACCCTGGGCCACACTCCGCTCGCGCGACCGCATGAGTTGGTCATGGAGTACCTGTCATCGCACGACGAGATCACGAATCGGATCGGGCGTGAACTCTCTGGCATCGCGTCCGAGAACACGATGAAGGACGTCTTCCTCAAACTCGCCAAAGCTGGCCAGATCGAGCGCGTACCCGACAAGGCGGGCAGCAAGTCGGCTTGGCAAAAGCCAGCGGATGCGCAGACCAGCTTCGACGTGGCATCTAGCTAGAACGGCGCTCTACTGGGCACCTTGCCTGCCCATCCGAGCCTCTACAGAGAAGGGATAGACGTGACGAACGTCACGTCTATCCCTTCTCTGTAGAGGCGCCAGAAGACCCTCCTCCTCGGCGGGCAAAAGCGGAGACCGGCTAGTGGCCGCGCCTCGCCAGGTCCCCGCCTTTGCACCGCCCGCAGCCTTAGCGAGGCTTGACCGTCGAAACGGTAGGAATGACCTGCGACACCTGGCCGATCTTCATCGCGCACCTCCCTTCAGAGCATCGCTCTAGATATTTTGATTAAAAATAGAAATCTAGAGCAATCAATTTGAGACGATGCGCAAAGGCGTTTTAGCGGTTACGTTCCCGTCCAAACAACCGGGCTCTACCGCTCAGTCGCGGCCTACGCCCGAAGGACGAGGAGGAAGCTGCATGGCGGCCAAGAGGAAGACCAGCGGGGGCAATCGCCAGAAGGCCAAGAAGGGCGAGGCCGAACTCATCGACCAGGACGTGATCTACGGGCTCGGGCACAACCTGCGGGTCCGATGCCTGGCCCTGCTCTGCGATGCACCCGCCAGCCCGCGCCGCCTCTCAGATGCTCTGGGAGAGAATCTGAGCAGCGTCGCCTACCACATGGAAATCCTCCGGGACACCGGCTTGATCGAGCTAGCCGAAACCCGGCCCGTGCGAGGCGCCGTCGAGCACATCTACCGCCCGACCCAGCCGCTCGTCATTCCAGAGGGGCTTTGGAGCAAACTTCCCCCGGCGGCACGGGCGAAGATTTGGGGCGATGTGCTGGTCGATATCGACAACGATGTAACTACCTCGGTCACAGCCGGGACCTTCGATGCCCGCGCTGACTTTCACATCAGCTGGACGCCCCTCTGCCTTGATGAGATCGGCTGCCAGAAGCTGGCGAAGAAGGCTGATCGCTGGCTCGAGGAGATGGTCGAAGTGCAGGCGGAGTCCGCAGAGCGCTTGGGCGAAGACCAAGACGCCAAGCGCTTCGCGATCTCCGCCGCCCTACTCATCTTCGAATCGGTTCGCGAGGCGGGCAAACGGGCCTCGGAACGAAAGCGCGGCTGAGGAGACCTAGCCTGCTGATCATTGAAGCAGCGAAAGCAGATAACGCCGAGGTCTAGGGGTCCGACCAAGGCAAATTCGTCGCTGACTTCGGGCCCGGTGGTTGATGATCTGGTTGTCTGCGAGTCACGGCCGACCGATCCGCGAGAGTTGGCAAGCATGCCCTGTCTTTTTTGCCAGCGCGAGTTCACCGAGTCACCGAGTGCCCATGAGCGAACCCGAGAGCACGTTTTCGGTGATTGGACATCCCCGTATCTAAGAAGCGAGCTAGGCCCGGGAACCCCAGGTTCGCTGGCAGGCGACACCGAAGGCACAAAGCCGTAACGCCTATCCCGCCTATCCGGCCCAACAAGCCGTTCAGGGCGTCTGCAAGGAATGCAATAGCGGGTGGCTGAGCGAAATTCAGACGGCAGCTAAGCCGTTCTTGCTCCCAGCCCTCAAGAGCACCAAACAACGGTCGTTTGGAGGGGGTGCCCAGCGGGCTCTCGGCGCATGGGTATTTCGCGCGGCCCTTGTAGCTGGTGCGAAGGCAGGCGAGGCCGAAATCCCTCACGACCACCTGCACGACTTCTATAGGCAGCGCCAGCCACCAGATTCGACCCGTATCTGGATGGGTGCTACCAATCAGAGGCAGTTCACCTACATCAACCAATCCATCTTCAAGGTCTTCGCCCAAGATGGCGAGCCGCCAGAACGAGCAAACGCATTTGCAAGTGCTCTCGGCGTCGGTCACATCGCCTTCGGTCTCGCCTGCTGGACTGACATGAAGCCGGTTAGCTCCATTCGGCGTATCCACGAGACATTTGGGGATGCAATCATCCCGATCTGGCCGGTCCGCGGGCCGATCCAATGGCCGCCCCGTAAGGCTTTCTCCCCAAAGGGCCTTGATCGGTTCGCCGGGGCCTTCGGTGGCTCCAAGTGATGGAGGGCGATCACTGCCTCCTTGTGCGTTCCTTCTCTGTGGGAGTTCCGAAGCCGCCGCCGCCCGGGGTCTCGATGCGGATCGTGTCGCCGGGGGCCAGCTCGCCCTGGGCCTTGGCCGGCAGCTCGGTGCCGTCGTGGAGGTTGCGGCCGGGGAGTCCGTCCTCGCCGCCGTCGCGGCCGCGTGGTGCGTGGTGGCGCCGCTCGCTGATCAGGCTGAAGCTCAGCGGGGCGAGGGCTTCGATCTCGCGGACGAGGCCGTCGCCGCCTCGCCGCCGGCCGTCGCCGCCGCTGCCGCGGCGCAGGGAGAGCTTGCGCACGCGCAGCGGGAATTCGCTCTCCAGAGCCTCGACCGGGGTGTTGAGCGTGTTCGACATCGCGACGTGGATGGCGCTCGGGCCGTCGGCGTCGGGGCAGGCGCCCTGGCCGCCGCCGAGCGTCTCGTAGTAGGTGAAGCCCTCGCCCGCCAGGGTCAGGTTGTTCATCGTCCCCTGGCCCTGCGCCGGCACCGGCCGGGCGCCCGCCAGGGCGGAGACGACCAGGTCGGCGACGCGGCTGGAGGTCTCGACGTTGCCGGCGACGACCGCGGCGGGCGGCTGGGCGTTGAGCAGGCATCCGGGCGGCGCGATCACCTCGATCGGCCGGTAGGCGCCGGCGGAGGGCGGGGCGTCGGGGTCGGTCAGCGCTCGGACGGCGAAGAAGGCGGCGGACTTGGTGACGGAGAGGGGGCAGTTGAGGTTGCCCGGAACCTGGCCGTCGGTGCCGGAGAAGTCGAGCGTAAGGCCGTCCCCGCGCACGGTGGCCTCGACGCGTAGGAGGACGTCGGTCGGCTCGCCGCTCGCATCGTCCTCGAGCACGTCCTCGGCGCGGTAGCTGCCGTCGGGGAGCGCGGCGAGCGCCGCGCGGGTGCGGCGCTCGGCGTAGGCGAGGATCTCCGCCATCCCAGCTCGCAGCCGCGCGGCGCCGTGGCGCTCGCAGAGCTCGGCGAGCCTTTGCGCACCGATCCGGTTCGCTGCCGCCTGCGCCCGCAGGTCGGCGAGGCGCTGGTGGGGAAAGCGCATCTGGGAGACGATCTCGCGCAGCGCCTCGGGATCGGCCGGGCCCGGGGGGATGGTCACGCCCTCCTCCTCGATGCTGGTCGAGTCGGCGGGCATGCTGCCGGGGGTTGGGCCGCCGACGTCGGCGTGGTGGGCTCTGCAGGCGGCGAAGCCGAGCAGCTCGCCGGCGGCGAAGACGGGGGAGATCAGGGTTATGTCGGGCAGGTGGGTGCCGCCCTGGAAGGGGTCGTTGAGGATCCAGGAGCGCCCCGGCGCGTGCTCGAAGTCGAGGACGGCGGCAACGGCGTCCGGCATCGAGCCGAGGTGGACGGGGATGTGCTCGGCCTGCATGACCAGCTCGCCCGCCGCGTCGAAGATCGCCGTCGAGCAGTCGTGGCGCTCCTTGATGTTCGCCGAGTAGGCGGAGCGGATCAGCGCCGCGCCCATCTCTTCGCAGGCGGCGTGCAGGCCGCCGATCATCACCTGGAGGGTTACCGGATCGACGGGCGTCACGTCCCGGCCTCCGCGGCGATCGTCCCAGCCCCATCGACGGATGCCTGCCAACCCGGCGGGAGGACGAAGGTCGCCTCGGGCAGCTCGAAGACCGCCGGGCCCTCGGCCTCCGTGCCCGCGGACGGCTCCCCGCGGAGCACAGGGGTCTCCAGCCAGGCCCCGTCGAAGCGGATGCGGCGAGCGCTCTCCCGCAGGGCGCCGCGTTCGGCGGCAACGGGCTTGGGATCTGGACCAGGCACGACCATCGCCAGACGGATGTGGACGAGGACGACTTCGCCGTCGGGATCGCGATGGCCATAGCGCCGCTCGTGCGCCGCGGCGAAGCGCTCTTCGAGGTCGGCGGGGTCGGGCCGCGCGTCTCCCGGTACGGGCAGCTCGAAGGCTTGGCCCGCGTAGCGCATCTCGTAGACGACCTCCGGCGCGGCTCCCGGTTCGTTGCCGTCGACGGCGGCTCGCAGGCGGTCGACCTCGTCCGCGATCCGCTCGGCGCTGAAGTCGGCGCCGCCGAGCATCACCGTGCGGGTCGTGTCGCGACGCCGCTCCGACGCGCATAGCCCGAGCGCCGAGAGCACGCCCCCGGCGCGCGGGCAGAGGATTCGTTGGATGCCGAGCTCGGCCGCGACGGCGGCCGCGTGCATCGGCCCGGCGCCGCCGAAGGGGAGCAGGGCAAAGCGCCGCGGGTCGATTCCCCGCTCGACCGTGATCACGCGCAGCGCCCGCACCATCTCCTGGTCGGCGACCCGAACGATGCCTTCGGCTGCCTCCGTCTCGTCGAGACCGAGGGTGGCTGCGAGCCCGCCCACCGCGGCGTGAGCGGCGTCCGTGTCGAGCGCGACGCCCCCGGCCAGCTCGGAGTCGCCGGCGAGGCGGCCGAGCAGGAGGTTGGCGTCGGTGACGGTCGGCTCGCGGCCGCCGCGCCCGTAACAGGCGGGCCCCGGGTGAGCGCCCGCCGAGCGCGGGCCGACGCGCAGCGCCCCGCCGGAATCCAGCCAGCCGATCGAGCCGCCGCCGGCGCCGACCGTGTGCACGTCGACCATCGGCAGCTGGATGACGCGGCCGCCGATCTCACGCGAGTCGGTCCGTTGCACCTTCCCGTCCTCGACCACGCAGACGTCGCACGAGGTGCCGCCCATGTCGAAGCCGAGCGCGTTTCCATCGCCCGAGGCGCGGGCGAGCATGGCGGCGCCGACCGCTCCCCCGGCCGGCCCCGAGAGCACGCTCCAGGCGCCTGCCTTGGCGGTCTCCGCGGCGCTTGCCAGTCCGCCGGAAGACCTCATCACCATGGGCGTGGGGAGGCCGGCGGCGGCGGCCGAGTCGGCGAGCCGCGACAGGTAGCTGTCGAGGAGCGGCGAGAGGTAGGCGTCGATTGCGGTCGTCGAGCTGCGCTCGTACTCGCGGAAGCGCGGCAGGACCTCGTGCGAGACGGAGACGTGCAGGTGGGGGAGGGCGCGGCGCAGGTGTTCGGCTATCTGCCTCTCGTGGCCGGGGTCGACGTAGGAGAAGAGCAGGCAGATCGCTACCGACTCGGCGTCGCGCTCGCGCAGCTGCGCCGCCAGCCGTTCCGGCTCCCCGGCGGCGAGCGGCTCGACCGCACCCTCGGGACCGGTGCGCTCCTCGGCTTCGAAGCGGAGCTCGGCCGGCACCAGCGGCGTCGGCTTGGGTGCGCAGAGCCGGTATAGCTGCGGGCGGTCCTGGCGGGCGATCTCGAGCAGGTCCCCGAAGCCGCGCGTCGCGATCAGCGCGGTGCGTGCCCCGCGTTCCTCGAGCAGGGCGTTGGTGCCGACCGTCATCCCGTGCGCGAAGGACTCGACGCTGTCGCTGCTCGCGCCGGCTCGGTCGAGCACCGCCTCGACGGCTGCCAGCACAGCCACCGACTGGTCTTCGGGGGTCGTCGGGCGCTTCGCCGTGTGGATGCGCTCGCCGTCGAAGAGGACCGCGTCGGTGAACGTCCCGCCTACGTCGACGCCGAGCAGCATGCGCTGACGCTACCTATCCCTGTCCCGCGGTCAGTCCCAGCGCTCGCGGCGGATCTCGCCGTCGGGCGCGCGGACGAAGTGCATCCCGTCGAGGCCGGGATCGGCGTGGAGGAAGTCGCTGCGCAGGTGCCCGCCTCGCGACTCGCGCCGCTCCAGGGCGCAGGCGGCGATCGCCGCGGCGAGCGGGTATGGGTCGTCGAGCAGCTTCTCCAGCTGCTCGGGCCGTCGAAGCGGACCGGCGAGTTGCCAGACGACGTCGCGAGTGGCCTCCGTCGGCGGCTCGAAGCGCCAGGAAGTCGGCTCGGGCAGTGTCGACGCGGGTTCTTCCTCGAGCGCGGCGGCGGCGGCCCGGGAGCCGAAGACGAAGCACTCGCTGAGCGAGTTGGAGGCAAGGCGGTTGGCGCCGTGCAGACCGCTGCACGAGCACTCGCCGACGACCAGCAGGCCGGGCAGGGAGGAGCGGCCGCCGAGGTCGACCGCGACGCCGCCCATCGTGTAGTGGGCCGCGGGGGCGACCGGGACGAGCGCGGCGGCGGGGTGCAGGCCCGCCTCGGCGAGCGCGTCGAAGACGGTGGGGAAGCGAGTGGGGTCGAGGTCGCGCAGGTCGAGACCGACCGATTCCGTTCCGTCGGCCGCGAGGCGGTCGAGGATCGCCGCCGTGACCGCATCGCGCGGGGCCAGCTCGTCGGTGAAGCGACGGCCCGCGGCGTCGAGCAGCGCCGCTCCCTCGCCGCGCACGGCCTCGGTGATCAGCATCCCGTCGAAGCGCGTGCCGGGGAGGAAGAGGGCGGTGGGGTGGAACTGGCAGAGCTCGAGGTCGGCCAGGTCGGCCCCGGCGGCGGACGCCATCGTCGGCCCGGCGCCGATCGCTCCCCACGGGTTCGAGGTGCGCCGCCAAAGGGCAGCCGCTCCGCCTGTGGCGAGAACCGTCGCGGCGGCGGCGATCTGCCCGTCGTCTGTGAGCAGGCCATGGCAGCGCACTCCGTCGCTCCATAGCGCCGTCATCGAGGCTCGCTCGCGCACCTCGATGTTCGCCTCCGCCGCCACCATCGCCGCGAGTTTCGAGGTGATCTCGTGGCCCGTTGCGCTCCCTCCCGAGTGGACGATGCGGCGCCGGGTGTGGCCGCCCTCGAGACCGAGCGAGAGCTCGCCGTCGTCTTCGCGGTCGAAGACGACGCCGCGGCGGAGCAGCTCGTGGACCGCGGCGGGAGCCTCGTTCACGAGTGCCTGGACCGCGGATGGCCGGCAGCTGCCGCGCCCCGCGGCGATCGTGTCGGCGGCGTGTCGGGCCGGCGAATCGCCTGCCTCCAGCGCTGCCGCCAGGCCCCCCTGGGCCCAGAAGCTGGCGCTCTCCGAGAGAGGGGTTCGTGAGACCAGGCAGACCGAGCCGCCGTGCTCCGCAGCTTGCAGCGCCGTCCACAGGCCAGCAGCGCCGCCGCCCACGACGGCGACGTCGAACTTGGCGGTCGGCTCTATCGCCGTCCTTCCTCTCGCCTGGCCGCCTCGACCTGGTCGCGGAGCCAGGCCGCAGCGGCCGCCCTGGCCCGGGCGTGCTCGTCGGCGATGGCCGCTTCGGCTTCCGCCGCCCGTTTCTCGGCTGCCAGCGCTCGTCCCTCGGCTTTCCGCGCTCGCTCCTCGACCTCCTCGATCTGCTTCTCGGCGGCCGCCGTCTGCGTCTCGATCTCGGCCAGGCGGGATTCGGCCTCGGCGATCACCCGGTCCTTGGCCTCGCGCTCGCCCTGCAGCTCCTCGGCATGGGCTTCGCGCAGCTCCTCGAGCGCTTGCGCGGCACGGGCGCGCTCCTTCTCCAGGTCGCTCTCCAGCGCCTCGATCTCGGCGGCCACGCGGCGCTCGGCGGCGCTCGCCGCTGTCGTCGCTTCCTCCAGCCGCTTCTTGGCCATCTCGACCTGCGCACTCAACTGCTCCCCGCCAGGCTGCTCGCTCGCGTCGGCCATTTGCGGCAATCTATTACTCGCCGTTGAGGATGGCGCGATAGGCGACGGCCGTGCGCTCCGCCATGCGGGGGGCTGCGAGCGACGCGGCGCGGGCGCCTCCCTCGATGCGCGGATCGGCGGCCTCGAGCAGTGGCAGTGCCGCGGCCTTCCACGCGTGCAGCTCGAATGGCGCGCAGAGTGCCCCGGCGATGCCGGAGACGGCGTAGGGAGCGATGCCGACCGGCGTGGAGAGCACCGCTACGTCGCAGGCCAGCGCCTCGACGCAGGCAAGGCCGAAGCCCTCGTAGTCCGAGGTGACCAGGACGGCGTTGGCCGCGTTGACCCAGAGCGGCATCTCCTCGGGTGCGATTCCGCCTCCCGTCAACAGCTCTGCCTCGCAGGCGTGCGCCAGCTCCAGCGCGCGATCGTGCCTCTTCTCGGGCCGGGTCGGGTCGGCGGGGAAGAGCAGGTAGCGGCCGCCGGGCTCGAGTCCGAGCTGCCGCCTGGCGTCCTCCCGCGGGCGGGGGGCGAAGCGACGGAGGCTCGGGCCGCAGGGGAGAACCGCAGAGCCGGACACGGGGGGCAGGCCGCAGCGATCGTCCTCGACGTCGAAGAGCGCTCTCGAGACGGCGGCGACCAGGTCCACGCGTCGCGCCAGTGTTCGCGACAGCCGGCCGACCACCCGGTGGCGCACGTCGGTGCCGTGGAAGCTGACGACGAGGGGCTTCGCCCTGGCCAGCTGCGCGCACCAGCCGACGAGGCCGTAGTGCGCGTGAACCAGGTCGAACCGCTGGCTTCGCAGCAGTCGCCGCAGCCGCAGCGTCGCCGGCCAGTAGTGCCGGCGCCCGCGGGGGAAGGCGAAGAGCTCCACGTCGACGCCAAGCGCCCGCAGCTCGTCGACCTGGTCGCGGACCCACTGCCCCCGCTGGGGCGCCTCGGGGTCGGGCGAGAAGTTGGTCACCACCAGCACTCGCACGGGCGGAGCGTATCCGCGCCGCGCGACCGATCGGGGGGGCGCCACAGGTTCTCCGCAATGTTGATTCAGATTTGGCTCGCTCTCGTCTTGTTCGGTGCGCCGGCGAGAGCCAGCATCGGCCGAAATCGAACTAGGAGGCTGCTGATGCTGTATGCGCTGATGGGCTATGTGCACGCCGCGGTCGAGCGCCGGATCGCCGCGATCCGCTCGCTCGCCGCCCGCGAGCGGGGGCAGGGCACGGTCGAGTACGTGGGCCTGATCCTGCTCGTCTCGCTGCTGATGGTCGGGATGGTCGCGGCGATGAAGGGGTTCAACGGCAAGCAGGGGACGGAGTTGGCCGACGTGATCGTCGACAAGATCAAGGAGGCCGTCGACAAGGTGACGTTCAAATGAGGCTCGAGGAGGGGCGGCCCGGTGGGGTCGCCCCCGCCCTCGTGCCGATTGCCCTGGGCGATCCGTTGCGCGCCGGCGGAGGAGGAATTCCGTCGGGTCCAGGGCGTACGCTGTATTACAGCATGAGGCATCGAACGCAGCTGTATCTCGACGAGGGCCAGTACCGCTGGCTCAAGCAGCGCGCCGGAGAGGCGGGCAGCATTGCGGCCGTGGTGCGGGAGCTGATCGACGCGGAGCGAGCGCGCAGGCTCGACGCGACGGAGGATCCGCTGCTCAGCTACCTGGTCTCCGAGTCGCCCGGGAAAGGGCGTGAGCGAACCAGCGTGACGAGCCTCGATCGCGATCTCTACGGGCGATGAGGTCCGTCTTCGTGGACACCAGCGCCTTCGTTGCGCTGCGCAACGAAGGCGAGGCGGAGCACGAGGCGGCTCGCGAGGCGATGCGCGAGCTGATCGCCGACGGGGCGGCTCTGTTCACGTCCAACTACGTGTTCGCCGAGACCTACACGGCGCTGATGGTGCGGGTCGGCCGCCGGGAGGCGATCGAGTGGGGAGGCCGCTTCCGAGCCGGCGGCGCGATCGACCTCGTCAGGCTCGACCGGGCGACCGAGGAACAGGCGTGGGAGATTCTCGAGAAGCACGAGGACAAGCGCTGGAGCTACGTCGATGCGACCTCCTTCGCCCTGATCGAGCGCGAAGGGGAGGGCGCTGCATTCGCCTTCGACGCCCACTTCTCCCAGCGGGGCCTGCGTGTACTGCCTGAACAAAACTCTTGACTGCTCAGGTGCAATATGTCTATTGTGCGGCCACGCTCGAGCGTCGGTCCAGGCTTGACGCCAGAGCAACCCCAGTGGGAGGAAGGGCCGCGCTGCGCGCGGCCCTTCCCCGTAAATAAATGGCAGACTCGCGGGACCGATGCCCGCCTCACGCAGCTACGACCGCGCTCCAGCCGACATTCGGCCGGTCTCGATCGACCCCGGTTTCGTCGAGACCGCCGACGGCTCGGCCCTGATCGCCCTCGGTCGCACGAGGGTTATCTGCACCGCCTCGGTCGACCGCTCCGTGCCACGCTGGCTGCACGGCCGTGGCAAAGGCTGGGTCACCGCCGAGTACTCGATGCTGCCCGCCTCCACCGGCGAGCGCAAGACGCGCGACGTCGCGCGTGGAAAGCAGGACGGCCGGGGCGTCGAGATCCAGCGTCTGATCGGCCGGTCGCTGCGGGTCGTGGTCGACTTCAAGGCCCTCGGCGAACGCAGCGTCTACGTCGACTGCGACGTGCTGCAGGCCGACGGCGGGACCCGTTGCGCGGCGATCACCGGCGGTTACGTGGCGCTCCGTCTCGCCCTGCAGAAGCTGGTCGACGAAGGGGCGTTGGAGACGATGCCGTTGACCGGCTCGGTCGCCGCGGTCAGCGTCGGCATCGTCGCGGGCCGAGCGCTCTGCGATCTCGACTACGGCGAGGACTCCAACGCCGAGGTCGACGCCAACGTCGTGATGACCGGTGAGGGCGGCCTGGTCGAGGTGCAGGCGACGGCCGAGCGCACGCCTCTCTCACGGGCCTCGCTCGACGAGCTCCTCGGTCTCGCGGAGATGGGGATATCGAGGTTGCGGCAGGTGCAGGAACGCGCTGCCGGAGGGTAGACGGCGGTTGATCTTCGCCACGGCGAACAAGCACAAGCTGCGTGAGATGCGGGAACTGCTGCCCGGGCTCGACCTGCAGGCGCTTCCCGCCAGCGTCGAACTTCCGCCCGAGGAGGGGGACTCGTTCGCCGAGATCGCGCTTGAGAAGGCACAGGCCGCGCATGCGGCTACCGGCGAGGCCGCGATCGGCGACGACTCGGGCATCGAGGCTTCCGGGCTCGGCGGCCGGCCCGGAATCCACTCGGCGCGCTACGGCGGTCCGGGGGCGACCGACGAGGAGAACCTCGCCAAGCTGCTGCGCGAGGTCGCGGCGGCGGGCGACGACCGCCGGGCGGCGTACCACTGCGCCCTTGCCCTCGTCGCCGAGGACGGGACCGAGCGCGTCTTCGAGGCGCGCTGCGAGGGTCGTCTGATCGATACGCCGCGCGGTGCGGGGGGCTTCGGCTACGACCCGGCCTTCGTACCCGACGCGACCGGAGACGACACGAGGACGATGTCCGAGCTGGGTCAGGCGGAGAAGAACGAGATCAGCCACCGGGGTGGCGCGGCGCGGCTGCTGGTCGCGCACCTGGAAGGCAGCGCGGCGCCGAGCGGTCGATGATTCGCACGAAGAGCGGCGCGGCGGCGCTCTCGATCGCCTCCAACGCGCTGCTGATCGCGATCAAGCTGGCCGCCGGGGCCATCACGGGCTCGATCGCGATTCTCACCGAGGCGATCCACTCGTTGATCGACCTCGTCGCCTCCGTCGTCGCCTTCGTTTCGGTGCGCAAGGCGGATGAGCCGGCGGACGCGGACCATCCCTATGGGCACGAGAAGGTCGAGAGCCTGGCGGCGACGATCGAGGGACTGCTGATCCTGGTCGGCGCCGGGATCATCGTCTACGAGGCGACGCACCGGCTCGTGGTCGGCGCCGAAGTCGAGACCCTCGGCGTCGGCATCGCGGTGATGGGCTTCTCGGTGCTGGCCAACCTGGCCGTGTCCTCGGTGCTCTCGCGGCAGGCGCGCATTCACGAATCGCCGGCGCTCGCCGGCGACGCCGCTCATCTGCGCGCCGACGCGGCGACCTCGGCGGGGGTCCTGCTCGGCCTGGCCGTCGTCGCGATCACGGGGGATGCCGCCTTCGACTCGATCACCGCTCTGATCGTCTCGGGGGCGATCGTCGCCGCGGGGATCAGGATCGTCCGCCACTCGTCGGGGGTCCTCGTCGACGAGGCCCTGCCCAGCGAGGAGATGGACCGGATCGAGACGGCGATCGCGACGGCGCGGACGCCGGAGGTCGTCGGCTACCACAAGCTGCGCGCACGCCGAGCCGGGCGCCGCCGTTACATCGACCTGCACGTGCAATACCGCTCCGGCACGAGCCTCGAGCGCGCCCACGAGCTGACGCACGCGATGCGCGACTCGATCGAGACGGCGATCCCGAACGCCGAAGTCCTGATCCACGCCGAGCCCGAGAGCTCCCTGCGCGACCCCGAGCACGCCCGCTCAGGCCCGTTCCGCGCGGGGTAGTGAAGCCGGGCCGTCGGGGTGCCCTCCCCAGGCCGCTTCGCGGGAGTTCCTGGGAAGGCACCCCGACGGCCCGGGTAGCCCCAAGCCGCCGCAAAGGCCCGGAGGTGCGAGAGCGGTGTCGAGGCTCAAAAGCTCGAGAGGAGCTTTCAGCTCGAGTCGGCCTTCGGAGCTTGTTGAGCTTCGAAGGGGATGCCGGTGCCCCTCTCCAAAACACTCAAGCGAGGCTCCTGCCGAGCGTTTTGGGGAGGGGCACCGGCATCCCCCAGCCCCTACGGACTCGGCAGCAGATTCACCGCGGCGGCGAGGCCGACGGCGACGATCGTGATCGCGTAGCCCGTGTAGTCGCTGAGGAAAAAGGCGACCGCGGCGATCGCGCAGATCGAGACGACGACGATCCATGAGGCACGGGCCAGGGACACGGCCGGTATTTTGGCCGAGATGGCCGACGGTGAGATGAGCGACACGATTACGGGCGAGTCGGCTTCCACCGCGCTCGCCTACCTGCACGAAATGTCGCCCGACCTGCGCGGCGGCGCGATCCTCGACGGAAACGGTGGCGTGCTGGCGGCCAGCGGCCACCCCGACCGCTGGCGCGAGGACGCCACTGCGCTGCTCGGCATCGCCGATCGGGCGGATGCCGAGCCGGTCGAGCAGGTGCACGTCGCCACCGAGCAGGGCGAGGTCTTCGCGCTCAGGCATGCGGGCCTTGCGGCAGTCGCGGTGACCGACCGCTTCGCTCTCGCCTCGCTGCTCTTCTTCGACATGCGCTCGGTCCTGCGCGATCTCGCCACCGGCGGCGACGGGCGGGCCGGTCGGTGACGCCGCCCAAGCCACATCGCGTGCTGCTCGATCGCGTTTCCGGCTATGCCGACGAGGCCGCTGCATATATGCGCCGCCGCCGCGTCGCCCGCCGTCCCTTCGCTCGCCTCTATTACGCGGGCGGGCGCGCCAGCGATCATGCCGCCGACTCGGTTTTGGGCGGCGAGCTGTTCGTCGCCGCCGGGCGCCTGATCGAGGTGGCCCGTGAGGGCGGAGCGAGCGAGCGTCCATCTCTGTCTCTTCGTGAGCGAGCGAAGCGCGAACATTGATGGGGGCGGGCCCCGAAGACTCCCTCCTCACACCGGACGTCGCCGCCCGGGTGCTCTCCCGCGCGCTGGTGCATGGCGGCGACTTCGCCGAGGTCTTCGCCGAGCGCACGGCGGGCCTGACGATGGCGATCGACGAGTCGCGCGTCGAATCCGTGCAGGCTGGCGCCGGGGAGGGTGCGGGCGTGCGGGTGGTCAGCGGGGGGACGACCTACTTTGCCCACGTCGACGGTCTCGACCCCGCCGACCTCGAGCGCGCCGCCTCCGAAGCGGCGGCGGCGCTGCGCTCGGGGGAGGCAGCGCCAAAGCAGCTGAAGCAGGTGGAGAGCTCACCCCACTCGATCGAGCAGCCTCCCGAGCGGGTGCCGACAGAGCGCAAGGCCGACCTGCTGCGGACCCTCGACGAGCGCGGGCGCGCGGCCGGCGCCGAGATCGCTCAGTTCACCGCCTCTTACGCGGAGATCCGCCGTCGGGTGACCGTCGCCAACTCCGAGGGGCTGTTCACCGGCGACGATCGAACCCGGGTCCGCATCGGCGCCCAGGCGGTGGCGAGGCGCGGAGACGCCGTGGAGACCGGCGCCGAGACGCTCGGGGGCCACCGCGGCTTCGAGCTCTTCGGCGACGATCCCAGTGAGATCGCCGAGAGCGCCGCCCGCAAGGCGCTCGTCCTGCTCGACGCCGGTCCGGCGCCGGCTGGATCGACCACCGTGGTCGTCGGCGGCGGCTTCGGCGGCGTGCTCTTCCACGAGATGACCGGGCACGGGCTCGAGGCCGACCATGTGCAGAAGGGCGCCAGCGTCTACGCCGGCCGCCTCGGCGAGCGGGTTGCGGAGCCGCTGCTCACCGCGTACGACGACGGCCGCATGCCGGGCGAGTGGGGAAGCGACGCGATCGACGACGAGGGCACCCCCACGCAGCAGACGATGCTGATCGAGGAAGGGCGGCTCGCCTCGTTCCTCTACGACCGGCTGACCGCCGGGCGCGACGGCGTCCCCTCGACCGGCAACGGGCGCCGCGAGAGCTTTCGCCACCTGCCGGTTCCGCGGATGACGAACACCTATATCGCCCCGGGAGACGTCACCCCCGAGGAGATGATCGCCGACGTCGAGCGCGGCTTCTACGCCGCCTCCTTCGGCGGCGGTCAGGTCGACCCGGCGACCGGCGACTTCGTCTTCGGCGTCTCGGAGGGCTACCTGATCGAGGCGGGGAAGGCGACGCGCCCCTGCCGTGGGGCGACGCTCGTCGGCAACTGCCTGGATGCTCTGGCCGCGATCGACGCGGTCGGCGACGACTTCGAGATGAAGACCGGCGTCTGCGGCAAGGCGGGTCAGAAAGTGCCGGTGGGGACGGGACAGGGTCACGTCCGGATCAGGGCGCTGACAGTGGGGGGGACAGAGGTTTGATCGACCTCGCACGCAGGGCTTTCGAGGCTGCGCTCGAGGCCGGCGCCTCCGACGCCGAGGCATATGCATCGGAGGACCGCGGGCGCGAGGTGCGCGTCCATGGCGGCGAGGTGGAGAGCCTGATCGCCGCGACCAAGCGTGGGATCGGCATCCGAGCCTGGGTCGGCACGCGCGCCGGCTACGCCTACGACACGGACCTCTCCGCGGCGGGAATCGCCGCCCTCGGCGCGCGAGCGGTCGAGGCCGCTCGCGTCGCCGACGAGGACGAGTTCGTCGCCCCACCCGCTCCGGTGCGCCTTTTGGACCCTCTGGGTCCAAAAGGCGCACCGGAGCTGAGCGACCCGTCTGTCGCGGCATGGTCGACCGCTGACGCCGCCGGGCTCGCTCTCGCGGTCGAGCGAGCTGCGCTCGCCGCCGACGAGCGGGTCGTCGCCGTCGAGCAGGCGGTCTACGCGGACTCGGCCGAAACGGTTGCCATCACCTCTTCGACCGGCATTGAAGGCGAGTACGAGAGCTCCAACTGCCACGCATACGTGCAGGCGCTGGCCGAGGGCGAGGGGAGCCGCGAGACCGGCTTCGGCTTCGACCTGGGGCGCGGACCGGGCTCACTCGACCCGAAGGCGATCGGCGTCGAGGGGGCCGAGCGAGCTGCGTCGATGGTCGGCGCGGGCAAGCCGGCCTCCCGCTCCTGTCCCGTCGTCCTCGACCCGACGGTGGCGGCGAGCTTCGTCGCGATCGTCGGCCGCGGTCTCGCCGCGAGCAGCGTCCAGCGCGGTCGCTCTCCGTTTGCGGGGCGCCTTGGGGCCGCGGTCGCCTCGGAGGCGCTCGTCCTCCACGACGACGGCCTCGATGCAGCGGGACCGGCCTCGGCCCCGTTCGACGGCGAGGGCGTGGCCCGCCGCCGCACGGCCCTGGTCGAGGGGGGGACCCTGCGCGCCTTCCTGTACGACACCTACACGGCTCGCCGTGAAGGGACCGACTCGACCGGGAGCGCCGCCCGCAGCGGCTATCGCTCCCAGCCCTCGGTCGGTCCCTCCAACCTGGTCGTCGCCACCGGCGAGCTCTCCTTCGACGAGCTGCTCGGCGAGGCCGGCGACGGCGTCTTCATCACCGACGTCGCGGGCCTGCACTCGGGCGTCAACCCGGTCTCCGGGGTCTTCTCGGTCGGCGCCTCAGGTCGTGCGATCAGGGGCGGCGAGCTTGCCGAGCCGCTGCGCGAGTTCACGATCGCGAGCGACCTGCTCTCGATGCTCGGCGCGGTTCTGGCCTGCGGCGCCGAGCCGCGCTGGGTCCCCTTCGGCGCTCCGGTCAGCACCCCGCCGCTGCTGATCGCGGAGATGACCGTCGCCGGTTCCTAGGCCGTCCGGGGCGCTTTACGCCGTGCCCGCTGTTAGATTGCGCGCGATTTCAACCACCCCTGACCGAGGAGCTTCGACGTGACAAAGGCTGAGTTTCTGGACCAACTTGCGAGCGACGAGCGGCTGGGCAGCAAGAAAGCTGCCAGCGACGCGGTTGACGCGGTGCTGGATGCAATCACCGACACGCTGAGCGGCGGCGGCGAGGTGAGCTTCACCGGCTTCGGCAAATTCCACGTCGCCGAGCGGGGACCGCGCCAGGGCGTCAACCCGCGCACCGGCGAGCGGATCACGATCCCGGGCGGCAAGGTGCCGCGCTTCTCCGCCGGCTCGGCGCTGAAGACCAAGGTCAAGGGCTGAGCACAGCAGTTTTCGCGGATCGGCTGGCGGCGCTCGTCGAGGAGCGCCGCAGCCAGGTCTGCCTGGGCCTCGACCCCGACCCGTCGAAGCTCGCCGGGGTCGAGGCCGGGCCCGCTGGGGCAACGGCAGCGGAGCTCGCCGCCGCTGCCGTGCTGGACAGTTGTCGCGCGCTGATCGAGCGAGCCGGGCCCGCGTGCGTCGCCGCGAAGCCGCAGCTCGCCTGCTTCGAGCGGCTCGGGGCAGCGGGGTGGGCGGCGCTCGAAGGCGTCTGCGCCGCGGCTCGCGAGGCGGGGCTGCTGGTGCTTGCCGACGGCAAGCGAGGCGATGTGCCGGTCTCGGCGGCGGCATACGCGCAGGCGCTGGTCGGTGAGACCGATACCCCCTGGGGGACGGTCGCCGGCCTCGGTGCCGACGCCTTCACGGCAAATCCGCTGCTTGGTCGCGACGCGCTCGAGCCGTTCGTCGTCGCGGCCGGGGCGGCCGGGGCGGGGGTCTTCGCACTGGTCAGGACGAGCAACCCGGGGGCCGCCGACGTGGAGGACCTGCCTGCCCCCGACCGTCCCCTGCACGAGCGTCTCGCGGGCATCGTCGACGAGTTCTCGGGGCGGCTTCTCGGTGCGGGCGACCTGAGCGGGATGGGCGCCGTCGTAGGGGCGACCGAGCCCGAGCACATCGCTCGCCTGCGAGAGCTGATGCCACGGTCCATCTTCCTTCTGCCGGGGGTTGGCGCCCAGGGGGGCAGGCCGGAGTCGCTCGGTCCTGCCTTTGCCGCCGGGCGCGCCTCCGCGATCGTCACCGCATCGCGCAGCATCGCCGCCGCCGAGGATCCCGGTGCCGCCGCCGAGCGCCTGCGGGCTGCGGTTTGGGATGTTTCGACCGCCTAAAGGCGCCTTGACCGTATATACGATCTTCGGCGCTCATCTCGAACCGCGTCAGCTCCCATGAACAAGCGCTCTCCAGCTCCAGCCCGCGCGGCGGCGGTGGCCGCCCTGATCGTCGCCGCGATCGTCGTCGTCGTTGCGGTCGGCGCGGCTCTCGGCGGTGGCGGTTCGGGCTCCGGTACGAGCCACGGAGGGGGGAAGACGACTCACCATTCGCACAAGCAGCACGTGCCGGCGACCTACGAAGTGCAGAGCGGCGACACCCTGATTTCGATCGCCCACGACACCGGCGTGCCGGTGAGGGAAATCGAAGCTCTCAATCCGCAGGTGGACCCGCAGATCCTGATCGCGGGCGAAGTCTTGAAGCTGCGCTAGCGCGAAGACCAGTTGTGTTTGTCGGGGTAATGCTCGCCGTCCTGGTGCTCGGTGGCGCCAGGACCGCCAGGGCAGCCGAGCGCCCACCGCACGTCGAGGCGAGGGCATGGGCCCTGGTCGATGCCCGAACCGGCGAGATGCTGGCCTCCCATGCTGCTGCGCGGCGCCTGCCGGTCGCCAGCACGACGAAGCTGATGACTGCCTACGTGGCGCTCGAGGAGCTGCCCCTCGACCGGATCGTGCGCGCTTTTCCCTATGAGGCCGAATACGGCGAGTCGCTGCTTGGCCTGCGCCCTGGACAGCGGATCGACGTGCGCGACCTTCTCTACGGATTGATCCTGCGCAGCGGCAACGACGCCGCCTACGACCTGGCTCGGGCCGCCGCCGGCGGCGAGCGGCGCTTCGTCCGGCAGATGAACGAGTACGCGGCTGCCCTCGGCCTGGCCGATACCCGCTACGCCAACCCGATCGGCCTCGACCAGCGTGGCAACCACTCCAGCGCCCGCGACCTCGCGACCCTGACCCGGCGCCTGCTGGCGAATCCGGTTTTCGCCCGGATCGCCGATTCGCGCAGCGCCGTCCTGCGCAGCGTGCGCCCGCGACGCCGGATCGAGTCGATCGACGAGCTGCTCTTCATGCGCCCCTGGGTCACCGGGGTCAAGACGGGCCACACGTTCGGGGCCCGTTACGTGCTCGTCGGCTCGGGCCGGCGCAAGGGAATCGACCTGATCGCCGTCGCGATCGGCGCGCTCACCGACGAAGATCGCTTTCGCGACGGCCTCGAGCTGCTCGAATACGGCTTCTCGCTGTATCGCCGCCGACTGCCGGTGCGCGCCGGACAGGCACTCGCCCGGCCGTCGATCCGCTACGCGGGAGGGGAGCTGCCGCTGCGCGCCGCGCGCACGGTCGCGGTGGGCGTACGTCGCGGAGAGAGCGTCCACGTCGCCGTGCGTGCGCCGCGCGAGGTGGAGGGGCCGATCCGGCGCGGCGCCGAGCTCGGCGCCGCTGCCGTCTATGTGGACGATCGACACGTCGCCACCGTCGCCCTTCGTGCCGGGCGCTCGCTGCCCGAGGCGAGCACCTTCGACGTCGTCCGCAGCTTCGCCGCCGAGAACCTCGTCTGGTTTGCTCTCGGTCTGTCCGGGATACTGATCGCAGTGGCAATCGTTTTCAGGCGCCGATTCCGATGATCATCACCGTCACACTGAACGCCGCGATCGACCGCACGGTCGCCGTGCCGAACTTCCGCCTCGGCCACCGCCACCGAGCGGTCGAGAGTCGAACGGTCGCGGGGGGCAAGGGGATCAACGTCGCGCGGGCTCTGAACCGATTGGGACGGCCGGTGATCGCCACCGGCTTCGCGGGCGGGCCGACCGGCGTGCGGGTGATCGAGCAGCTGCGCGACGAAGCCGTGCTCACCGACTTCACCCGGATCGCGGGCGAGACGCGGGTCAACATGGCCGTGATTGATCCGACCTCGGGCGAGCAGACCGAGATCAACGAGCGCGGTCCGGCGGTCAGCCCGGAGGAGGTCGAGGCGTTTGCCGCCAGGCTCCGCTACCTCGCCGAGGGTGCCAGGATCTGCGTGATCGCCGGTTCCCTGCCGCCGGGGGCCGGCGCCGACCTCTATGCCCGCATGGTCAAGGAGCTGGCCGAGCGGGAGGTGCCGGTGGTGCTCGACGCGGAGGGCGAGGCGATGCTCGCCGGCCTGCGGGCCGGCGCCGCCATCGTCACTCCGAACGAGCGTGAGGCGGAGGAGCTGGTCGGCCAGGAGTTCGCCGATCGGCACGATCTCGTCCAGGGACTCTCGGAGCTGCTGCGCATGGGCGCCGGCGAGGCTGCGATCACACGGCCGGACGGTTGCGTCGCCGCAATCGGCGAGGGGTCGGAGCGGCGCTTCGTCGAGGTGCGCACGGAGCAGCTCGACACCGTCTCCACCGTCGGCTCCGGCGACGCCTTCCTGGCGGGGTATGTCGCCGCCCGCTACGAGGGCCGGTCCGCCGACGAGTGCCTCGCCTACGGGGTTGCCTGCGGGGCCCAGTCGACGCAGCACTTCGGCGCCGGCATGGTCGATCGCAGCCAGGTGGAGCGGCTGCTCGGCGAGGTCCACGTGCAGGACTTGGAGGTCCCCGCCGAAGTGTAGGCTGGGTCCTCAACGCCACCCTGGAGGACCTAATTGGAGATCGACATCGGTCGGGGCAAGAAGGGGCGGCGCGCCTACGGATTCGACGACATCGCGATCGTTCCGTCGCGCCGCACACGCGATCCCGACGACATTGACATCAGCTGGACCCTCGGCCCCTATCGCTTCGAGCTTCCCCTCGTCGCCTCGGCGATGGACGGTGTGGTCAGTCCCGACACCGCAGTCCTCGTCAATGAGCTGGGCGGGCTCGGCGTGCTCAACCTGGAGGGGATCTGGTCTCGCTTCGAGAACGCCGAGGAACAGCTGCAGCAGATTGCCGCCGCGCCCGCCCACGAGGCGACGCGGCTGATGCAGGGGATCTACGCCGAGCCGGTCAAGCCCGAGCTGATCGGACAGCGGATCGCCGAGATCAAGCAGCGCGGCGCCGTCGCCTGCGGCTCGCTGACGCCCCAGAAGGTCCGCGAGCACTACGAGATCGCGGTCGAGGCCGGAATCGACATCCTCGTCATCCAGGGCACGGTGATCTCGGCCGAACACGTCTCGACGACGGTCGAGCCGCTCAACCTGAAGGAGTTCATCGCCGAGGTGCCGGTGCCGACCGTGGTCGGCGGCTGTGCCTCCTATTCGACCGGCCTGCACCTGATGCGGACCGGCGCGGTGGGGGTCCTCGTCGGGGTCGGGCCGGGCGCGGCGTGCACGACGCGCGGCGTGCTCGGCATCGGCGTTCCGCAGGCGACGGCGATCGCCGACGTCGCGGCGGCCCGCTCCCAGCACATGCTCGAGACCGGCGAGTACGTCAACGTGATCGCCGACGGTGGCATGCGCACCGGGGGCGACGTCTCCAAGGCGATCGCCTGCGGCGCCGACTCGGTGATGGTCGGCTCGCCGTTGGCCCGGGCCAAGGAGGCTCCGGGTTGCGGCTTCCACTGGGGGATGGCGACGTTCCACCCCTCGCTGCCGCGCGGCACGCGCGTCTCGACCCGCCAGGACGGGACGATGGAGGAGATCCTCCTCGGTCCAGCCCAGGAGAACGACGGCACCTTCAACCTGATGGGGGCGCTGAAGACCTCGATGGCGACCTGCGGCTACGAGGACATCCGCTCCTTCCAGCGGGCCGAGGTGATGGTCGCTCCGGCGCTGATGAGCGAGGGCAAGAAGCTGCAGAACGAGCAGGCCGTCGGCATGGGCTCGAACGGGCGCGCGGCGGTCTCCGCCGGTGTTGGAGTCGCCGACGACTGAGGCCGGCGCCACGCCGGCGTCGGCCTCGGAGCTGGAGGAGGTGCTGGTCCTCGACTTCGGGGGCCAGTACTCGCAGCTGATCGCGCGGCGGATCCGCGAGTGCGGGGTCTTCGCCGAGCTGCTGCCGTCGACGACCTCGGTGGAGAAGATTCGCGAACGCAAGCCGAAGGGTCTCGTGCTCTCCGGCGGCCCGGCGTCGGTCTACGAGGAGGGAGCCCCGGCGTTCCCCACGCAGCTGCTCGACCTCGAGATTCCGTTGCTCGGCATCTGTTACGGGATGCAGGCGATGGTCCAGGCGCTCGGCGGCCGGGTCGAGGCGGCCGAGGCCGGGGAGTTCGGCCGGACCGAGCTCACACTGCGCGACGGGGGTGGGCGGTTGCTGGGCGGCCTGCCCGAGGAGCAGCACTGCTGGATGAGCCACCGCGACGCGGTCTTCGAGCCGCCCGAGGGCTTCACGGCCCTGGCCGCCAGCCCGGGCTCGCCGGTAGCCGCCTGCGAGTTCCCGGAACGCGGCCTCTACGGCATCCAGTTTCACCCCGAGGTCGTCCACACCCCGTACGGCACCGAGATCCTCACCCGCTTCCTGCGCGACGTCGCGGGCTGTGAGCGGCAATGGTCGCCGCAGTCGGTGATCGCCGAGCAGGTGGCGAAGATCCGGGCCCAGGTGGGGGAGGGACGGGTGATCTGCGGTCTCTCCGGCGGCGTCGATTCCTCGGTTGCGGCGCTCCTGGTCCACAGGGCGATCGGCGAGCAGCTCACCTGCGTCTTCGTCGACCACGGCCTGATGCGGCTCAACGAGGCCGAGCAGGTGGTCTCCGCCTTCGAGCAGTTCGGCATTCCGCTCGTCCACGTCGAAGCCGAGCGGCGCTTCCTGGAGAAGCTCGCCGGGGTCGACGAGCCCGAGCGCAAGCGCAAGATCATCGGCGAGGAGTTCATCCGCGTCTTCGAGGAGGAGGCTGCGAAGCTCGAGGACGCCGCCTATCTCGTCCAGGGAACGCTCTACTCGGACGTGATCGAGTCGGGCGGCGGTCACAACGCGGCGACGATCAAGTCCCATCACAACGTCGGTGGGCTGCCGGAGGACCTCGAGTTCGAGCTGGTCGAGCCGCTGCGGATGCTGTTCAAGGACGAGGTACGTGCCGTCGGCGCCGAGCTGGGCCTGCCCGAGCGGATGGTCTGGCGACAGCCCTTCCCCGGGCCCGGCCTGGCGATCCGCATCGTCGGCGGCGAGGTGACGAGGGAGCGGCTCGACATCCTGCGCGCCGCCGACGCGATCCTGCAGGAGGAGATCCGCGCCGCCGACCTCTACCGCCAGCTCTGGCAGTCCTTCTGCGTGCTGCCGGTGGTGCGCTCGGTCGGCGTGCAGGGAGACGGGCGCACCTACGCCTACCCGATCGTGATCCGCGCCGTCACCTCGGACGACGCGATGACCGCGGATTGGGCGCGATTGCCCTACGACCTGCTGGAAAAGGTCTCGAACCGGATCATCAACGAGATCCCCGAAGTGAACAGGGTCGCGCTCGATATCTCCTCGAAGCCCCCGGCGACGATCGAGTGGGAGTAGCGAACTGCATCAACTTCTCCCTCTGGCAGGTGGAGAAGTTGATGCAGTTCGCATAGGCCGTGCCGTTTTGGCTCTCGATTTCGGTTTTGGGCCTCGTGCAGGCGGCGCTGGTGGCGTTGCCCCGAGCGCGGCCGCGACCGACGTGGATGGAACGGTTGCGGAGTCCGTGGTGGGCTCTGATTCCAGCGGGTTCGATTGCGGTCGTGATCGGGGTGGTCGAACTCGAATCGAACTCGGCGACCTGGTTGTCGTATCTGGCGCTTGTCGCGGTGCCGCCGCTGGCGGCGTTTGCGCTCGGTGCGCTGGTTCACCGCTCGGAGCCGATCTGGGCCTGGGCGGCGCCGCCGCTCTTCGCCCTGGCTTGGGCGACACCGGGATCGCTGGCAGGCGAGACCGCCGCCACCGCGCTCTCCGGCCTTGCCTGCATCGCTCTTGGCTGGCTGCTCGTCTGCGCGGTCCCGGCCAGGTGGCTGCGTCTCGGTGTCTACGCGATGGCCGTCGTCGACACCGTCTACGTCAGCGCCGACCTGCTGCAGGGGCCGAACGCGTTGCTCAGCGCCGCCATCCCCGCGGCCAACCTGCCGGCGCTCCAGGCCGTCCACTTCGGCCACGCCCAGATGGGCTTCGGCGACCTCTTCGCCGCCGCCCTCGTCGGCTGCCTCCTCGCCCCACAACCCACCGACGGGCCCAAAAGTCCACTCGGGCTCCACTTTTCGGCCAATCGGCAGTGGGTGGGGGCCGGTTTGGTGGCCGTGCTGGCGCTGGCCTTCGACCTGCTCTTCTTCGCCGTCGACGAGCTACCGGCGACGGTGCCGGTCGCTGTGGCGTTGGCGCTGGTCCAGTGGCGGAAGCGGCCCGCCGGTCAGCTGTAGCGATCCCACTTTTTCAGCAGGGGAAGCGGGTCGATCGGGCTTCCGCCTTCATACCAACCGGGGGCGGTCCAGATCTCGAAGTGGAGGTGGCATGCGGTTGCGTCGCCGGTCTCGCCGACGACGCCGATCGGCTGGCCCGTGCGGACGGGGGCGCCGGTCTTCAGCGGTGAGGGCTGGGCCAGGTGCGCGTACATGAAGTCCCGGCCGGTGCCCTTGCCGTCGATGACGACGTAGTTGCCGGCGTTGGCCTCGTAGCCCGCGTACTGGACTTTGCCTCCCCGGGCCGCGACCTCGGTTTGCCCGCAGGCCGCCATGATGTCCTGGCCCTGATGGGTATGCCCCGAGCGGGGCGCCCCGAAGCGGGCCCCCGCGCTGCCGAAGTCGTGGGAGCCGAGCACCGGGAAGGCGTAGCCGAAGAAGGCGAAGGAGAGGTCGACCGCCTGCGGGGAGGCGGCGGAAGTGGTCGCGGCCGTTCCCGCCTGCGAGGAAACCTGGAAGTTGTAGCGGCCGTTGGGGGCCGGACGGCCTGCATTGCTGGTCCCGTCCCAGCGGATGCGGACTGCCGTGCGCGGAGCGACGTCGTTGCGGAAGAAGGTGCGGACGCTTTCCCCGGCGACGTCGACGACGTCGATGCGCAGATCGTTCTGGCTCTGGTTGCTGGCGATTTCGAATTCGAGCTTCGGGTAGCGGAAGCCGTAGTAGAAGGACTTGTGCGGCGACGTCTCGGCTGTGACCAACCGCAGGGCGCCGGCGCTCGGGCTTCCGCTGGGCGAGCCGCTCGGACTGCCCGGGGGCGGCGGCGAGCCGGCTGCGGTCGGCGCCCCGCCGGTGGCCGCGCCGGCGCAGGCGGGAACGGCCAGCGCGACGAGCGCCACGATTGCGAAACAGATTCCCTTCGACCAAGGCCCGGCGAACTTGCCTGCCACGTGCCCTCTCTTTCGATTCGCCTACGGAGTTAGCTGTCGGGCTCGCGCTGAAAGAGATGCGCTAGGGCCCTGTTCGGCCCATTCGCCCCGGGAACCTGCAAGCGGTTCCTTCGGTTCCTCCGCCCCCGACCGCCTGTGCGGACGGGACTCGGCATTTGCTGGCGCGGCAGTATAGCCACGTCGACGGCCGGAGTCCCCTATCATGCGCCGGCTTGTGAAGACCTATGTAGCGACACCCGCCGACCGCCAGCGCGACTGGTACGTGGTCGACGCCGAGGGCCAGACCCTTGGGCGCCTCGCCACGCGCATCGCCGATGCGCTGCGCGGCAAGCGCAAGCCCGAGTACACGCCGCACGTCGACACGGGCGATTTCATCGTCGTCGTCAACGCCGAGAAGATCCGCGTTACGGGCGACAAGTTGGCGCAGAAGCGCTACTGGCGCCACAGCGGCTATCCAGGCGGTATCAAGTCGCGCACGCTGGCCGAGATGCTCGAGCGGCAGCCCGAGGAGGTCATCCGCAAGGCCGTCAAGGGGATGCTTCCCCGCAACCGGCTGGCGCGCCAGCAGCTGACCAAGCTCAAGGTGTACGCCGGTCCCGAGCACCCCCACGCTGCGCAGCAGCCCAAACCGATGGAGATCCAGACTTGATCGACGACGAAACTCAGAAGGACGAGACGACTCCGGAGCAGGACGAGGCGGGTCAGCCCGCGGGTCCTGACGCGGGGGAGGACTCCTCGTCCTCGCAGGCTGCGGGCGAGGAGCCCACCCCCACGCCACCCGCAGGAGAGGCGGATGAGTCCGGGGACGAGGCGGTTCAGGCTGAGCCCGAGGCCGTCGAGGAGTCTGGGGGGGAGAAAGCTGAGGAGTCCGAGGCGGAGGTGGCGAAGCCTGCTGCCGAGAAGCCCGAGACGGAGAAGAAGAAGGATGTGATTCCAGGGGCGGATCTGGAACCGATCGCGGTCGAGCCCGAAGAGCGTCCGCTCAGCGCCGAGGAGCAGGCCCGGGTCGAAGCCGAAGAGGAGGAGCGCGCCCAGCGCGAGGCGGCGCTCGTCGGCGAGGCCGAGGAGGAACCGCAGGCGGCAAGCCGCTCGCCCGCCAAGATGGAGGGCGACGCTCGCTTCCTGGCGACGGGCAAGCGCAAGACGTCGATCGCCCGGGTCACGGTGCTCCCAGGCAGCGGCAAGATCGAGATCAACCAGCGCGCTCTCGAGGAGTTCTTCCCCCGTCCGCTGCACCAGACGACCGTTCGCCAGCCGCTGGCCACGACCGGCTATGAGAAATCGGTCGACGTGCGCGTGCGCGTGCACGGCGGCGGTATCGGCGGCCAGGCTGGCGCCGTCCGGCACGGAATCGCCCGCGCCCTGACCAAGGTCGATCCCGAGCTTCGCGGAGAGCTGAAGCGACGCGGCTTCCTCACGCGCGACGCCCGCGCCAAGGAGCGCCGCAAGGCCGGCCTGAAGAAGGCGCGCAAGCGGCCGCAGTTCTCCAAGCGCTGAGGCCCTCCGGGTGACGGCGGAGCGAAAGCTCTTCGGAACCGACGGGGTCCGAGGGGCG
>Ga0268264_10000726_pt1 | contig 37807 bp, 36 predicted proteins | sample KBSSwiS32_FD_190357 | JGI IMG/M metagenome (GOLD analysis project Ga0268264, IMG submission 190357) | Switchgrass rhizosphere microbial communities from Kellogg Biological Station, Michigan, USA - KBS Switchgrass S3-2 (SPAdes) (version 2) | ecosystem: Host-associated > Plants > Roots >...
AGCAATATAATTAAGCGGGAAACGCGCTCTTGGCTTGAAACCGGTAGCGGTTAAACCAAGTTTATCGTAAAAATTTGCTTTTGCATATTGGTCCAGGGTTAGTCCGCTCAATGCTTCTACAATTTTTCCCAGGAAGATAAAATCATTGTCGCTGTACACATACGCGCCTGTGGGTCCCAACGGGCTTTTAAGAATGCGCTGGTAGATAGTATCGGTCCAATCGTTGCGCATAAACATATTTTCCGCTACTCGAACACTGTGCAAAGAATCCGGTTTGTTTGAATAAAATTGCCCCAATACAAGGTCCATCCTGTTGCTGTCGATGGTTTCCCTATAAAAAGGGATAAATGCTTTCAGGCCTGCCTGGTGTAATAAAATGTCCCAGATTTTTAACCGCTCTTTATTGGTGCCCCTGGTCCAGGGCAAATAATCACCCAATGTTTTTTCCAGGTTGATCTTTCCGTCGTCATATAATTTCATGACAGATACCAGGGTGGCCAGTATTTTTGTAACGGAAGCCATATCATAAATGGTTTCGGGGTATACCAGCTGTGTACTGTCATAAGTTAAATACCCATAAGACTTGTCAAATACAACCCTGCCGTCTTTTGCCACCAGCACCACGCCGCCCGGGAAAGCATGTTTTTTTATTCCATCATCAACAATAGAATCAATAATATTGAGTTTGGCTGCATTCAGGTGCACCAGCGCCGGTGCCACCTCAGGTATCAAATGGACAGGTGTTATGCCTGCGCCGAAACTAAGGGAAGGGCAAACGGTAACGGGTAGCCGGCCTTTCGCGGCAAAGCGGCCATTCAACAAATCCGCCGCTGTTTGTTGCACAATATCATCGTCTTCATAACAGGCGATCAATGTTTTAGCAGTGCAGAAGTTTTTAATTGCATAGGGATTGCCAAAGGCAAGTGTAATGGTACTGAATTGCTGCTGTAACTGTAATAGCAGAGATAGCGCGGTTTCGCTGATCCCAAAGTTGTTGGCAGGATACCGGGCATAATTGTGAAGACCGATCACCACCACATCGTACCTGTTTTTTAATACTTGTAAAAGCGCAGCAGCCTTACTGCTGTCCAGCGCATAATCAAAATAATAAGTGTGTGCTTTGTAGTCGGTTCTCATACGCTGGGCAAAAGCATTGTCTTGCGTAAGACCAAATCCCACATAAGCAATTCTTTTTTTGGTGGTAACTGGCAAAGGAAAAAGAAGCGGTTCATCATTGCGCAGCAGGGTGAGCGCATACCCGGCAATTAATCTTTTGGTGGCCGATACTTTTTCGTTCAGGTCTGCTGTAAGATGGTAGGTTTCTATCGGTTTATTATTAGCGAGGCCATACTGGTATTTGGCCAACAGCACTTTTTTTACATGCTGATCAATATCGGCCCAGCTGAGTTTATTATCAGTGATAGCTGCTTTTATCTTATCAATTGCACCGGGGATATCGCCGGGCAGGCAAAGCATATCATTGCCGGCAATCAACGATTGCGCTGAGGCTTCACCGTCAGGGAAGAATTTAGCCACTCCCTTCATCTCCAGCGCATCGGTAAATGTGAGGCCGGTAAAACCGAGTTCATTTCTCAGTAGTGTTGTCACATTTTTATATGATATAGAAGAAGGGCGGTTGGGTGCATCATCAATAGCAGGAATGGATAAATGTGCCACCATTACACTGCCCACACCGGCTTTGATCATTTCTTTAAACGGGTAAATTTCCAATGAATCCAGTTGCTGCATGGTCTTATTGATAACGGGCAAATCCTGATGAGAGTCTACTGATACATCGCCATGCCCGGGAAAATGTTTGGCGCATGCCATCACACCGGCATCCTGTAATCCGCGCATATAATTAACACCAAAAGATGATACCTTGTATTTGTCTTCTCCAAAAGAGCGGTCGTTGATAACCGGGTTGTCGGGATTGTTGTTGATGTCCACTACCGGGGCATAGTTCACCTGGATACCCGCGCGCTTACATTGCTCACCCACCATTTTCCCATACTGGTAAATCAATGCGGGATCGGACAAGGCACCCATCATCATTTGCCTGGGCAACCCATCCACACTATCCATGCGCATACCCACACCATTCTCACCGTCAATACAAATCAGTACAGGTGTTTGGGCAATGGACTGAAAATGGTTGATGAAATTGGCCTGCGTTACGGGCCCTCCCTGAAACAGGCAAATGCCGCCGATATTATATTTCCGGATCGCCTCTTCCACTTCCTTATCATGAAAAACAACCTCGGTTTTAGCAGCGTTGCCGGTAGAAAGTCTCACTACCATTAATTGCGCAATCTTTTGATCTTCGGTAAGGGTCTTGAAAATACTATCTACCCATTGCCTGGCAGTTAGTGAAGAAGTATGCTGGGCGGATAACTGTACATGAACGATCACTGCAAATAATACCAGGAATTGCTTCATAACAACAACATATAATTAATAAGTGTACAAATTAAGAAGAAATGAACAGATAAGCCGGCCAAAAAAGCGTTTGGAAATCAGTATGGCTTCTTCTGATGCAGCCTTGCTTTAAGGCGGGTTGCCGTTTTTTCGTAAGCCTGGAAAATAGCCGGGAACAGGCACTGTTTTCTGCCAAATTTATTAGTCTTATTTTCGCTACTTAAGGAGGATAAGATTTTGCCAGACATCATTCAATTACTGCCCGATAATATTGCCAACCAGATAGCCGCCGGGGAAGTGATCCAGCGCCCGGCCAGCGCTGTAAAAGAGTTAATGGAAAATGCCGTGGACGCCGGTGCCACAGAAATAAAACTGGTTGTTAATGATGCCGGCAAAGCGTTGATACAAGTGATTGATAATGGAAAAGGCATGAGTGAAACGGATGCCCGGATGGCTTTTGAGCGGCATGCTACTTCCAAGATTGCTAATATTGACGATCTATTCCGGATACGCACCATGGGCTTTCGTGGAGAAGCACTGGCTTCCATTGCCGCCGTAGCACAGGTAGAATTAAAAACAAAAAGAGCAGAAGACGAGGCAGGCACTCGTATAGAAATTGAGAACAGCCAGGTTATTAAACAAGAACCTGTAGCTGCCAATACCGGTACCAGCATTGCCATGAAAAATGTTTTCTTTAATGTACCCGCGCGCCGCAATTTTTTGAAAAGCAATGCAGCTGAAACCCGTCATATTATAGACGAATTTGTACGTGTGGCCATGGCTTTCCCGGAAATATTTTTTTCACTCACCAACAATGGGCAGGAAGTATTTCATCTTGAAAGGGGAAGTCTAAAGCAACGTATTGTACAAATACTGGGCAATCACTACAATTCGAAACTGGTAGCCGTACGCGAACAAACTGATTATCTTAATATTTACGGTTTTGTTGGTAAGCCGGACACTGCTAAAAAAACGCGGGGCGATCAATATTTTTTTGTCAACAACCGGTTTATCAGGAGCGCCTACCTGAACCACGCGGTCATGAATGCATTCCAGGAGATTATTACCGCCGATAGTTTTCCGGCCTATGTATTGTTTATCGACCTGGATCCTTCGCAGATAGATATCAATGTGCATCCTACCAAGCAGGAGATAAAGTTCGAAGATGAAAAGATTGTATACGCGTTTGTGCATGCAGCCATTAAACATGCATTGGCCCAATTCAGCATAACACCTACGCTGGAGTTTGACCTCGATATTAATATCCAGCAACTGGATGCGGTATCAAAACCGTTTACAGAGGAGAAACAAGCTGCGGCGGTTTCTTCCGATCTCTATAAAAATTTTACACAAAAGAACCAGGCCCATTTGATTGAGCCCGGCAACAAAAGTGAATTAAGGCATTGGCGCGATTTTTATGAAACGCCTGCAGTAGACCCGGCTGCGCAAAAGTTTGCATCGCTGCTCGACAGCATCAAAAGCCCAGAAGCGGCAAATGATGAAACAACCCTTCCTGCCACCCGCAGTGAAATCCGTTTCCAGGTTTTAACAGATGCACCATTAACACAACTGCACCATGCCTATATTATAGTGGCCACCAACCGCGGTTTTATTGTAGTTAACCAGCAACTGGCGCATGAGCGTATTTTATACGAGCGTTTCAGTGAAGCACTGAAAGGTAAAAATATGCTGGTTCAACGGAGTTTGTTCCCGGCCACCCTGCAATTTGCCACCCAGGATGCTGTATTGCTGCACGACTTGCTGGATGAACTGCATTTGCTGGGCTACCAGGTAGAACCATTTGGGAAAGATGCTTTCGTAGTACAGGGCACACCCGCCGGACTTGAAGCAGGTGACGAAAAAAAAGCGATTGAAGGGATACTGGAACAGTTCAAACACTTCAGCAGCGATGTGAAATTTTCAAAAAGAGAGAAACTTATCCGCGCTATGACCTACCAGCAATCCGTAAAAAACGGCAGGGCCTTATCGCAAACAGAAATGGAATCGCTTATCAATGATCTGTTTGCCTGTACCCAACCCAATATTACTGCTGCCGGTAACCCTACTTACATAGAATTTAAAAATGATTACCTCGAAAAACTATTTGGGAGAGGGTAGCAAATTCAAAATTCAAGATTGCTGATTTGGGAATTGCGGAATTTTGAGATTTGTTTGCCGCGGGCAATCCCAAAATCTCAAAATCAGCAATCAGAAATTGCTACTATAATTTAAAAGACAACGGTTTAGTTTTTCTGACCTTCTCCCTTCTTCCTGCTTTCAAATAAATTGTAGCGCATAAACAATATCATTGATTGATTGCGCAACCCGGCGGCCGATGGAACAGAAGCAGCGGCATCTGCAGTCACCAGGTTTTTAAACGATTTGTTATAACGCATACCAATGGTGAACCGGTTAAAGTAGTATTCGGCACCGGCCTGCCAGCGCCATTCATTGGGCGCTAATTTTGCCGCGATGGAATCATCTTTAAATTTCAATACCGTATTGCTGGTGCTGTTCGGGTGATCAGGACCGGCAGTAGTCGTATATTGTTTTTCCTGAATGGTAGCAAGACCACTCTGGAATGAAGAGAACTGCAGTCCGGCAGAAAAATAAAGATTATTGATGGGACTGTAATGCAGGCTTACCGGTACGCTGAAATAATATAATTTTTGTATGAAAACAGATTTTTGCTGGCTGATCCCCGGCTGGGCGGTCACATCGTTGTTCTGCTGAAACACCAGTAATTGCGGAGTATATTGGGGGCTTACAAAATTGAGTTCTGTTTGTGCAAACACATAATCATTCAAATGAAACTGCAGGTACAACGATGGAATATAATCTGTGAGCACACCTGATTTCGCATTCATTGAATAGTTAAACCTGTTCTGTGCGCCAAGGGTAATACCGTTATTCAATGCAATACCCGCTGCCCAGCGTGGTTCTGCATCCATGTGCAGGCTAAAAGGCTTAAAAGCATTGCTCAAATCAAGATGAAATAATTTGTGCTCTTTCCTGGTCATGTCTTCCAGATCTTTATCGCGCTGCGCTTTGGCAATTCCTTTTTTTGTTTCATTGTTTAACAGTGTTGCAGTATTCCTGCTGCTTTCAATGCTGTCTCCAACAGATAAAGCTATATTCGGCGAAGGGATGGTTCCGTTTTTTTTCAGGTCACTCAATGTTGCAAACCAATCTGTGGTGGCTGCATTGGATTGCTGAAGGGGAGAATAGCCGGGTTCGTTGGCAATGTCCTCATTTCCGGCTGTAGATAATTTGCCGGCCGGCCATGTCTTGTCGTTATTATGCCGGCGGTTACCGCCAGGTTTCAATTTCACGGTGCTGTTGTTGTCAATATAAGCGGTTGAATGATGGCTGCCTCTATAATTTTTCAACGTTACAGCGTTCGCCGGTTCTTCATTATTACCAGGCGCATTGAAGTCTCTAATCCGCTTACCCTTCTCTGCGTTGTTTGCTATCGTTGTATTCGCCATTACCTGCCGATCATTATTGAGTTTTTCCCGGCCTTGCTTGTTATTATCCTCGCTTGCAGCATCTAACGCTGTGTTAGCCGTTGCGATATCTTTTGTCCTTTCGTTTATACTACTGCCTGTTGCACTATTATTGTCTATTCCGCCTGCGGCTGGAATCGGGGCGGGCGTTGCCGCCACATTGATTTTATTGTCTTTGCCGTCTTCGGTATTTGAATTTGATACTGGGAGTGTAGTGTTTTTATCGATAGTTGAACTTTGATTGTTATTGTGAACGATTGTCTTGTTTTTTGCAATGGCATTGCCAGGCTTTGTTGTGTTTTTCACATACAACCAGCCACCTGCTGAAAGAATAATAGCAATGATGCCGATACGCCACCAGCCACCGCCACGGGGACTGCGTTTGCCGCCGGCCCTGGTGTCTTCGTCTTCATCCAGCAAACGCTTCATCTGCTGCCAGGATGCATCTGCATCGGGCGTCGGAAGCTTTCGGAGTTTGTGAGCTATTAGCTGCTCATAAGGTTGTCTCAGGTTCATTTTACTGCGTGCATGGTTAGTAATAATTGTTTTAATAGTCGCCTTGCTTCACTCAAATGCCATTTACTGGTGCCATCGCTGATGCCAAGGATATTGCCAATCTCACGGTGGTTATATCCTTCAACTACATACAGGTTAAAAACGGTTTGAGTGGCCATGGGCAATTTCTGGATTAGTTTTAAAAGCTCGGTAGAACCCATTCGTTGAATAGCTTCATTGTCGATACTCCCGGCTTCATGTGTTTCTTTCAGTTCAACCTGGTTTTTAAATTTTTGCCTGGAGCGGATAAAGTCAATGGCACTATTTACCATGATTGTTTTTATCCAGGTGTACAGTGAAGCTTTGCCGGCATCGTAGGTAGAAAGGTGTTTGAATACTTTTAAAAAACCATTGTGCAATACTTCCAGTGCGTCTTCTTCATGCCTGGTATAACGCATACAAATAGCAATCATGGAGCCATAGAACTGTTTGTACAACAATTCCTGGGCTTTCCGGTCATTTTTCAAACAACCCTCAAGCACATTTTTATCTATCCATTCTGCTGACAATAGTTCGTGGTTTTATCGCGGCCAGGTAAAATAAACATGACTTTCCAACGCACGTGCTTCTATATTATTGCCAATTCCAGCCGGCCAATCTGTTAAAGTTACGTTCCAAAAAGGCCCGCCCAAAGCCGGCTCCACAGGTTTTTTGTAAAGCCGCCTGTCTTTATGCGTCGTTATACTTATCTGCTTGTTTTACAGGCTTTTCTTACCGGTTGTTCGATACAGTACGATACGTTTTTAATTCATTAACGGTTGGAAAAAATAAAAAAATCCCCCGAAAACCAACGGGGGATATTAGAAAACGGCCGGAGCCCACGAAAAAACCGATGATTGGCCAGGTAAACAACTTAGCCTTTTATAAAGCGACTGAAAGACACGTCCTTATCAGTTTTTATTTCAACCAGGTAAATGCCCTGGCTTAGCTTGTCAACCGGCAAACTGAATCGGTTGCTGCCTGCCAGTCCATTTTTATGATAGACTGCTTTCACTCCGCCGTTGCTATCCATTAACCGTATCAGCACCGGGCCGGCAGTATTCAGTGTTAGCTCCAATGAAACAGTATTTACTGCCGGATTGGGAAAAAGCATTACCCGGCCGGAACCGTTTTCTGCGTTGACCGCTATTTCTTCGCAATGCGTAACAGAACATCCATCGGTCTTCACGGTCAGGCATACTTTATAGTGCCCCGGTTTAGCATATACATGGCTGGTATGTTTGCCCGGGCCTGCTGTACCGTCACCAAAGTCCCAAAAATAGACAGCATTATTGTATTGATACAAAGCCTCAAACCCAACAATTAAATTTTTTGATGAGGAGTCATGATAAAACAAGGCTTTGGTATTGCAGTCGAGCGGTTTAACAACGCGAACCGTATCGCAATAACTGCTGACGCATTTATCAATGCCTAACACTTTGAGGCATACCTGGTATAATCCCGGCGCCGGATAGTTATGAAGACTATTATAATCGCGGGACGATGTACTGTCTCCATACGACCAGTAAGTCTGCCAAACATTGTTAACCGGCCGGGAGACATTGTTGAAATAAACAAGGTTCCATTGTTTTGCATCGTGCCTGGTTTCAAACCTGGCAGTGGTGTTGCAGGCCACTGCGCAATTAACAGTTAGCGAATCACAGTATTCTTTGCGGCAATTGCTGCCTGTTTCTGCAACCAGGCACACAAAATACCTGCCTGGATGATCATAAACATGTACCGGATTGATATCGCGTGATATAGTTCCGTCTCCAAAACTCCACGCAAAATGCGTTGCAGATGAAGCGGCAATGGACTGATTGATAAAATGAACTTTTTTACAATCCAGTGAATCGCTACTGTGCTGGTATTTCACATAAATAGTACATCCAGTTTCACAGTTTACGCTTACACTGTCGCAGTATTGCCTGCGGCAGTTGCTGCCGGCTTCGGTAACCAGGCACACATAATATTTTCCCGGTTGTGCATAGCTGTGTACAGGATTGATATCGTGGGAGACTGTACCATCGCCAAAATTCCAGATAAATTGAAGGTTGGGGACGGCGGGAATAGCGTGGCTGATAAAATGAATTTTTTTGCAATCCAATGAATCTTTTGTGTATTCGTATTTGACGGCGATATTACAGGCGGTTTCACAACCTGCGATCACCGAATCACAGTATTGCCTGCGGCAGTTGCTGCCGGCTTCGGTAACCAGGCACACATAATATTTTCCCGGTTGTGCATAGCTGTGTACAGGGTTGATATCGTGTGAGACTGTACCATCGCCAAAATTCCAGATAAATTGAAGGTTGGGGACGGTGGGAACAGGATGGCTGATAAAATGAATTTTTTTGCAATCCAATGAATCTTTAGTGTATTCGTATTTGACGGCGATATTACAGGCGGTCTCACAACCTGCGATCACCGAATCGCAGTATTGCCTGCGGCAGTTGTTGCCCGTTTCAGCAACCAGGCATACATAATATTTTCCCGGTTGCGCATAGGCGTGCACCGGCGTACTATCGTGAGACGTGCTACCATCTCCAAAGCTCCAGGTGAAATGGATGTCGCCGGTGGCAATACCGTGCATGTTGGAGAAATAAATCTTTTTGCAATCAATGGAATCTTTGCGGTAGTGAAAATTTACAGACAGCAAACAACCACCCGAACTGTCTGAAGTCTGCAGGGTAATAATTTTTACGACAGAATCCCTGCAGTTGGCAGCCGGGTTTTCCACAAAATGTTTTACCTCATACTTTCCGGCTTGCGCATAGTGGTGAGAAACGGTACTGTTCTCCGAAATAAAAACCGGTGTGCCATCGCCAAATGACCAACGGTGCCTGATACCTATCGTATCTCTGGCAATAAAATTAACTGCGTTGTCAACTGTAACTAAATAATTAAAGTCAGCGGTACAGTTAGTGGTTTGGGCAATGCCGGAGAAATAGAAACAGCAAGCCAGCAATAAAAATGGAAGGCGGTTCAATCGTAGCATAAATTTGGTTTTTGGTTTATATCGTGGGCGCTCCGATGACCGTAAAAATTAATGAGTATTAGTCTTACATAAAACTGGTTTTGTATGCTTACGCGATTAGTTAAAAAAGGGTTGGTGAAAAAAATCCCTTCCGAAAGAATTCGGAAGGGAAATGAAAAACCGGTGAGCCACGAACATATTATAGAGCCTTAAGTGGTATCAGAAAAAAACGGACCACGTGGATAATACGTGTGCGGGAAAAATAGGGTTGGGCCGGCAGCTGGCAGAAATGCGCTATGGCTGATGGGTGAAGTTGCTGTGCTGCTGGCAATTTGAAGCGCTAATGCACGGACAATCAGTGGCAACATTCGATTTTTTCCTGGCCAGCATGCTTAGCGAACAGGAAAAATGGAAATTACAAATCATATATTTGACAGAGGTTCTTGAATTACGCCTCAGGTTTGATTTCAGGAAGAACCCCAGCCTAGAAAAGCTTGGCGAGACTCGTCAGCAGAAAATAGGTGTAAATTCCTCATGAGAGATTGTTGCAGAGAAAAATATCTTTCACTTCAATGGGGGCATCTTCTCTTTCAGTCGTCTCAGTAATAAAAGTATTTAGATTTATTTGGCGCGGACAAAAGCACTACTATCAGCTTGACTTCAGGAAATCGTAACATACTTGAGCTTGAAAGGCTCTTTATTGAATATTACTCAGCAGTGTTGCTGTACAGCATTACCATTGTAAAAAACAAGGATGATGCAGAAGATATTGTTCAACAGGCATTCATTTCATTGTGGCAAAAAATAGATTCTTTGGACTTTCATACCTCAGCAAGGGCATATTTATACAAAATAGTATATAATTCAAGCCTTGACTTTTTAAAACATCAAAAAGTAAAGAAGCGATATGAAAATGAAACAATAAAGAGCGGTATTGACATACTCCATTCAATGGATAATGAGGAAAAGGAATTGCATCAAAAGTTAAGGCATGCAGTTAATGCATTGCCGGAGCAATGTGGCAGAATTTTTAAAATGAGCCGTTTTGACGGGCTAACATACAAGAAGATTGCTACAGACCTGAATATTTCGGAAAAAACAGTGGAAAACCAAATGGGCAAAGCTTTGAAAATGTTAAGAGCGGCTTTAAAAGATTATTTACAGTTGATATTGCTTTTACTCAACTTCTGGTATGTTAAACGATAACCGAATAGAAATATTAATAGCCCGGTTCTTTTCCGGTGAAGCGTCGCCGGAAGAAGCAATACAATTAGAGGTTTGGGCCAGGACGTCTCCATTAAATGAATCCTACCTGAATACCTGTTCAAGGCTTTTTTTAATGACTGCTCATATAAATTACAATGACGGCAAAAACCGTGTATGGGAAAATATTAAAAATATTGCTGAGAAGAATGACAGTGAAGTAAAACGCAAAGTGATTAATTGGCGATTAGCAGGTGTTGCAGCTTCAATTATATTGACGCTGGCAATTGGCCTCCTTATAAATAATGGTTTCAAAAAAGAAAATGATAAAATTTTCTATCAGGCGGGCGCATCGGCTAAAAAAATTTTATTAAATGACAGCTCTGAAATTATCGTGTCACCTAATTCATCCATAACAATTGACAAGGAGTATGGTGCCGTCAACCGAAAAATAAGACTCAATGGGTCTGCTTACTTTTCAGTAATACATAATCCTTCACGGGCCTTCATAATTGATATAAGCACTCTTCATATAAAAGATCTGGGTACAGTGTTTAAAGTAGTGACATCTCCGACGGGCGATACCGTTTTAATAAATGTAATTGAAGGGGAGGTTTCTGTTTACGATGATTTTGGCTCTTCTGCAAACGCAAGTGCGGGGGAAAAGGTAATGTATTCAAAATTGGAGAAAGAACTGCAGGTTCTTCCTATACAACAAATGCCAAACATGGATCCTGCCATTAAAAAGAAGATTCATTCAATTGTACCACCAAAGGATTCCCCTGCCAAAAATTATTCATATTCTTTTTACCCATCCCGGTATTTGCCCAGAGAAGGATACACAGCTGAAGGAAGGCGGGCTTTGATGTATAAGGATTCCGTTGAAACCAGGAGAATTACAACCGACATGCTTAAAGATGGATTGATTAGGAACGAACGGCCATTATCGTTTAAACTCAGCAATGAGGAATTTATTATTAACGGGAAATATCAAAATGATGCGGTTTTTCAACGGTACAGGAAAAAATATGTTCCATCCGCAAAAGCAGGAAAAGAATGGGTGTGGTCTCATAATTTAACTGATATGCCCACTAAACAGCAATAACTATTATGAGCAAAAATACTTTTTATCTTTCGTGCATGCTTGCTTTACTGTTTATTTCAATAAGTTCGTTGACATTACGCGCTCAAGATAAAAAGTATGATCAAGAAGTAGAAAAGCGGATTAAGCTTGTAAAAAGCAACCTATGCTCCGAAATACAAGTTGAAGACGAACTTAATTGGACCTTGGAAGAAAGAATGAAGTTTTATCATGTTAATGGAGTTTCCATTGCAGTAATCAGAGACTATAAAATAGAATGGGCAAGAGGCTTTGGCTGGGCAGATATCTCGGAACGACGCCCTGTAACAACGTCTACTTTATTCCAGGCAGGTTCTATGAGCAAGTCTCTAAATGGGGTAGCTGTACTGAGGTTGGTACAGGATGGAAAGCTGAATTTAGAGGAAGACATAAATAGATATCTTATAACATGGAAATTTCCTTACGATTCATTGTCTCGCGGGAAGAAAATAACGATGGCTAATCTTTTAAGTCATACCGCTGGCTTATCTGTGCATGGATTTCCGGGATATGAAAAAGATGCTCCTTTACCAGCTTTGCCCCAGATATTAGATGGCATTTTCCCCGCTAACACAGTTGCTGTACGCTCCGTTTTTGAACCTTCTCTTAAAGGAGAATACTCCGGAGGGGGAACAACTATTTCCCAGTTGATACTGCAGGATATTACAAATATGCCTTATGATAAATTTATGTGGGAAAATGTTCTAAAGCCAATGGGGATGAGCAATAGCTTTTTTATGCAACCGCCCCCGGTTAAAAATAGAAGACAATTGGCAACCGGTTATGATGTTGATGGTAAGGAAGTGAAAGGGAAATACCATATTTACCCCGAACAGGCTGCTGCAGGTTTATGGACCACCCCTACAGATTTAGCCAAGTATATAGTAGAAACGCAGTTATCACTGCAGGCAAAATCAAATAAGCTGCTCTCTCAAACAATGACAAGACTTATGCTTACACCTTACAAAAACAAAACATTTGCTTTGGGGGTTTTTATAGACACAATAGGAGGTCGGGTTTATTTTAGTCATGGTGGACAGGACCGCGGATTTATTGGAAGATATTTCGGCAGTTTTGAGGGCGGCAATGGCGTAGTAGTAATGACAAATACGGATGACATACCAATAGTGAATGAAATAATAAACAGTGTGGCTATTGTTTATAAATGGAAAGACTTTTATAAGCCTTTTATGACATTAAAACAAGTGGTTTTGGATAATGATATCCTGGAATCTTATGCAGGGCAATATGAAAACAATACAGCATCAGAAGGACAGTATACTCTGATGCCAGGGTCAATATTTACCATTAAAAAGGAAGGGCATCAGCTTAAGGCACAGGCAGCGGGTCAGGAAATGATTGACATTTATCCTGTTTCAGACAATATGTTTTTTCCAAGAACTTCCGATACAGACATTAAATTTATAAAAGACGATAAAGGGGTTGTTATCAAATTGATCATTCATCAAAACGGAAAATATATTGAATGTAAGAAAATAAAGTAGCCTATCGCCACCATACTGTTTGCAGGCTAATAGCGCGTTAGATGCTCCCGCTAATAAGCATCTCTTACAGACAGAATGAATTTTTCGATGGCTTTCCGTACGTTTCTGCCCGAGGTTTGATGATTATTTACCAGCACGGAAAAAATAATCGTTTTATTTTTTTTGGTATGGAGGTAACCACTCAATGCAATTACGCCGGTCAGCGATCCGGTTTTGGCATGGATGGAGTTGCCTGCCGTTGCATAGTAATTGGTAAGGGTTCCTTCGTTGCCCGCTGGAAAAATAGTACTGATGCGTTGCCAGGAAAAATCCTTTAGCATTTTATTGAGCACCCATATAAAATCCTGCGGCGTAAACAGGTTAAAACGGCTAAGGCCGCTGCCATCTACCCAGTTGGGTTTCTGTGGCAGGTCTTTGAAATCTGTTTTAAGCAGGGTGTCGATAATTTTATCGTCATTCATAATTCCCAGTAAATGATTGCTCACCATTAGCAATGTTTGTTCAGCAAAAAAATTATCACTCCGGTGCATCATTGGTTTAAAAACCGAATCGGCCGGCTGGGTTTTTATGACATGCGTATTGGAACCGGCAGCCTGCCCGGCCGTTGCGGTTTTTATTTCGCTGCCAATCGTGTCCTTTAACAGTTCAAGTGCGGCAGCACTGCCATTGGTGACAAACGGAACATATATCGATTTGATTTTTTCCTTGCTGGCACTGACGGTGAAAATATTATCGTTTAAATTTCTTTTTACGGAAAAGCGTTCGGCAGTATCAGGGCTGAAATTGAGTTTCCAGCCAATTTCCGGCTCTGTGTAGATGGTTGATTGGGGCTTATTATCCGCATTTCCTTCTGTTTGGGTTTGTACAAATTTGATGGTATTTCCATAGACCGGCAATGCACTTCGCTCTGCCATGTAATCATCGTTATAATCGTCCCACGACCAACCCGTTCCCCAGGCGTTTTCCTGCCAGTTGCTGTTGCTGATATAAATATTTTTGTTGCTGTGCTGTAAAAATGAAATAACAGTTTGATTTTTATAATCGGGATGCAACAGGGTTGGATCGCCGGTACCCTGAATAAGCAGGCCGTTTGCATTTTCGGTGTAGGACAGGCCATCTAAACTGTCGCCCAGCCACTTCATACCTGCATAGCAACTGAAAATTTTAGTATTGGATGCCGGCGTAAAAAACTTGTCGGCCTGGTAGTTAAACCAATACCGGTTGGTGGCGGGTTCGTAAATACTAATGCCAATATGAGCCGTTCTAAGGCCTGGCGTACCCAGCAGGTTTTCATTTGCTGATGCGCTTATTTTCTTTTGGAGTGAACAGGAACTGAGCAATGAGCAGGAAATACAGGAAATAAAGAGGATGGCGAATAAGGAAACAGCATATTGTCTGCCTGGCTCAATATTGATCATTGAAAACTGATTATTGACTATTTGTTTCATTAACTTCTTTCCTGTGCCCGTAACCAGCGCTCGGGTATTTCATTGCTGCTGGCCAGCAGGTAATCTTTATAAGAGCAGGCAATGAATTTTTTGTCTGGCAATTGCATCCACCAACGGCCTGTTTTTTTGCTTTGCAGGAAAACGGTTTCCAATTCGGCAAAAGCCATGTGGAACTCATTGAAAGATTCTTTTTCTTCCAGCTTTGCTTCGCGGCGGCCGCGGCTGCGTCCATCCAGCAGATACCAGAGCATATGACTGATCTGTTTTGCCGTTAAACCATCTTTATCGTTTGAAGGATCATAGCCATATATGCCGATACTATTGGTATTAGGGCTGAGGCCGGCGTACCGCATCAGCATACAGCTTTCTTCACCATTTAAACCGTTGGGCGATAGAAAGCTGGCCGGCGCATAGGCATGTGCGATAGCTGAAATGTCAAAGCTCAGTAACTGGCAATTGCGTATTACGGGCTCCATCTCCTCCATGCTTTCTTTTACGTTCCCAACGCGGTAGCAGTCAAACCGCAGCCTGTCCATTGTTTCCAGCATATTCGGGTGTACATAAAAACTCTGGAACCCGATATGATTATAATGACGTACAAAGTTGGGCTCGCTGGTTAGCAGTTCCATCAGGAAATTATCGCTGCGTAAAGGAGAATTAATATTGAGATCAATCAGTGCATCAACGCAACTTACTTCAATAACCTGTTTGTTCTGGCAGTATGCCTCGTACTGCGGCAATGTAAGATCATGTGAGCCACCTATTAAAATGATGGTTTTATGCTGGCTCAACAGTTCATTCAGCACCGTCTTCACGGCAGCATAGCTATCCTGCAATGAAGCCCCGGTCTTAATATTGCCGATATCAGCCAACTTTAAATCGGTATGCCAGTAAAAAAGCTGGTAAAACTGCTGTCTCACCGCATCAGCCGCCGAGATATTTTGGGAATGTTTTTTACCGGCGCCTCTTTGTTCATTGCAACCTACCAAAATAATATCTGCATCTAAAATATCAGGAAATTCATGCTCGTATACGGTAATCGATTTGCCAATTTGCCCATCCTGGTAAAGCTGATCGCCGGAAAGTTCAGCGAGGTTAAGGGGAGATAGAAAATCCGTCAGGTTAAAGTAGTTACTCATGGGCAATAATGTTGTGTGCCAAAATTAGCCGTATTTGTAACAGGAACTGATTTACTGCAAAACTTATTTATGCCGCACCCTGCCCAGCACAATGCTTGCTGAAAACATAGCAGAAAACCATGCGTCTTTGTTAGCCGGGTTGCCGCGGATATCATTGACATTATTTTTAACGCCTGCATTCAATTCAGCACTGCGATCTGCCAACTGATTAGCTTCCATGGCCTGGGCAGGCGGGAGATAGTGATTGAACAATGAAGCATCGATATATTCTTTGCTTACGTCGTCCAGGTAATCCGTACCGGTAAAACGATACGCTATTTCGAAACGAAGGTTAACCAGTCCTGCTGCGTCATACCTGATTCCAATCCCTGTGGGCACAGACCAGGCCCACTGGCCATACACATGGCGATCGGGATATTCAATAAATCCCTCGCCTTCTGTGTGTAGTGAACGAAGATCAGTCCATTTATTATTCAACCAGGCCCTTGGTGTATAATGAAAGCCGCCGATGCCGGCAAGCAAATAAGGCGAAAGAACAGACACATTTCCTTTATTGAAAAGCACGAGCGGGAACAGTTCAGCCGCAAATGACAGTTCAACTATGCTGGTCCTGAATTGAAGGTTACGCAGATAGCGGCTTCTGGCAACACCCGAACTGTTTTTTAAAACTGCATCTGAGCCCGCCACCCGGCCAAGCGTGGCCCCTGCCCTGATGCCAAACAGGTAATGCCAGTCGGCATTTACAAAAATGCTGCCACCCGCCTGGGTTTGATTCCAGTTAAGGTCTTTGATAAATTTTTTGCCGGCGCCGTTATTACCTCCAATATCTGTGAGGCAATTCATAACGCCCGCTGACAGGCCGGCTTCCCATAATAATTCTGGTTCTACGCGGTTATTGGAGGAGAAGTAATATTGGCTGTAAACGAAATGATAAAAAAGCTGGCCAATAACCAGGCAGCAATAATAAGCGCATTTCATACATAAGGTTTATGCAACAAATTATGCTTTATCAATCTGTCGGGATCAATAGAGAGCCAGTTTTTGCCTCCTGGTAAAAGCAGAAAATAACCTGTTTTGGAAGAGGAAATACATTGAAGAAGCATGCGGCGCTCATTCATTAATAGGTGAAACCAGCGTGCGGGGCAATATATTTTTCTGGTAGTATTTACAAACAGGTGTAAGACCACATTGAGCACATTTGGGATTGCGCGCCACGCAAATATAACGGCCATGCAGGATTAGCCAGTGATGTGCTTTATGAATCAGTTCTGTAGGAATAAGTTGGATCAATTGTTTTTCTGTAGCCAATGGCGTTTTCGCATTAACAGTTAGCCCAATTCTTGCCGATACCCTGAATACATGCGTATCTACCGCCATATTGGGTTGCTCATCTACCACCGATGTAATTACATTGGCCGTCTTCCTTCCAACGCCGGGCAATACAACCAGCTCTTCTACTGTCATTGGGACTTTCCCCTTAAAGTCCGACACCAGCATTTTCGCCATGCCAATAAGGTGTTTGGTTTTATTATTGGGATAGGAAATGCTTTTTACCAGGGGGAAAAGCTCTTCGAATGTTGCTTTGGATAAACTTTCGGCATCCGGATATTTATCGAAAATGGCGGGCGTGGTCATATTTACCCGCTTGTCTGTGCACTGCGCAGATAATATAACGGCTACCAGTAATTGAAATGGATTGTCGTACAGCAGCTCTGTTTCGGCATCGGGAGCATGCTGCTGGAAGTAATTAATTACAAACTGAAAACGTTCTTTGCGTGTCAAAAAGAAGAATATTTTGAATTATAGATTTTAAATAAAACGAATGTTGTGCGGACTAAACCTATAAGGTTTGCAGCAGCAAACCTTGTAGGTTTAGCGCTTAGGGCTTTCTTAGCTCACCGCTTTCTGGTGCTCAATCACAAATGCTATCAGTTCATCCAGCGATACATCGATCCGGGAAAGGGCATCGGCAATATCATCCCTGTTTACCTGGGCAGCAAAAGCCAGGTTCTTTAATTTTTTCTGGACGCTTTTTACGTCCATTCCTTCGTATTTGGTAGGACGGATCAGCGCCGATGCATGAACAAATCCGGATAGTTCATCAAAGGCATAGATCATTTTATCCATTTTGCTAATGGGTTCCACTCCAAAATAACGCGGGCCATGCGATGCGATGCAATGAATAATATCCGGATCGATATTCATTGCTTCCAGCTTTTCTATAATAATGCGGCAATGATCATTTGGATATTTTTCCCAATCAGCATCGTGCAGCAGGCCGGCGATTTCCCATTTCAATGCGGTTAGTTCATCGGCATTTTCCTTTTTTATTGCCCATGCTTTCATTACCGCAGCTACCTGTTTCATGTGCAGGCGCAGCCGTTCATTCGGAACCCATTCATTTAATAGTTCATGCGCTGCTGCGATAGTCATCACGTTACCGGCATTGGCAGGGTTGCCAAAAACAGTTCTACCAAGATCGTGTACAGACATATATACTAAGTGAGCTGGTTTAAAAGATAAATATAAATGGAAATAAAAAGAACGGGCACAGATTTTTGTGATGGTTGTGATACCCAGGTTGAATTAAAATGATGTGTTCAAATGAATTTTATTGCTTGCATTCAATAACTACAATGGCGGTTTGTATGCCGGTTACCAGCATACAGAAATAAAATGCATTGACTGGATGCGGAATCCGGCGAATATGATGGTTATAGGTCTAAAAATCATGAAAATTGGTGTTCCGCTGCCTGCCGGAAGACGGGTAATATTTTTATGCGTCAAAATTTTTATTGAAAATCAGTCAATTGCGAAGGTGTCTCACAAAAATAACTTTCATTTTCTTGTTTAATTATAATACGGGCCCTTACCTTCGCAGTCCTAAAAATTATGGCTGCCGGGATAGCGATGGCCTTCACAAAAAACAAGAAACATAATGAGCAAATTACATTTCACCACCAAACATGCAAATGCGGCTACCGTGCAACGTGACTGGTATGTTGTAGACGGTACTAATCAAACCGTAGGACGCATGAGCGCAAGAATTGCCGCTGTACTTCGCGGTAAGAACAAAGCCTATTTTACCCCGCATGTAGATTGCGGCGATTTTGTCATCATTACCAATGCAGACAAAGTGGTGTTTACGGGAAAAAAGGCAGAAGACAAAATGTACCAGAATTTTAGCGGTTACCCCGGTGGATTAAGAGAAGAAGCAGCACAGGATTTATTAAGACGCCGTCCTGAAGTAGTACTGGAAAGGGCTATTAAAGGTATGTTGCCGAAAAACCGCCTTGGTCGCCAGATGTACAAAAAATTGTTTGTATACGCTGCTCCTACCCATCCGCATACAGCACAGCAACCAAAAGAACTTAAATTCTAAATAGCTGTGAACTATTAGCGGACCCAAACAATAAATTTTATAAAACGGCTAACAGTTAACAGCTGATAGCTAAAAGCTCAAAAATAAATGGAAAAGCAAAAAAATGCCGTTGGTCGCCGTAAAGCCGCTGTTACCCGTGTATTTATTACAAAGGGTGAAGGCAAGGTTACCGTAAACGATAAGGATTACAAAACCTATTTTCCGCTGGTATACCTGCAAAACCAGGTAGAATTGCCGCTGAAAACCATTGAAGCTGCCGGTAAATTTGATGTTGTTATTAATGCAACCGGTGGTGGTGTAAAAGGACAGGCTGAAGCCGCCAAGCTCGGTATTGCCCGTGCATTGCTGGAAGTAAATCCTGAATTTCGCCCGCAACTGAAAGCCGCTGGTTTATTACACCGCGATCCAAGGGTGGTTGAGCGTAAGAAACCAGGTAAGAAGAAAGCACGCAGAAGCTACCAGTTCAGCAAACGTTAATGATTAGCCGTTAACTATTAGCTGTTAGCTATTAGTGGTGCGGCAGAAATGATATATTATTTATTAAAAAAGCTAAAGGCTAACAGCTAATAGCTAAAAGCTAACAAATACAATGGAAAACAACACTTCATTACAACAGCAACTATTAGACGCTGGTGTACATTTTGGTCACCTGCGTAAGAAGTGGAATCCAAAGATGCTGCCTTACATCTTTGCTGAAAAAAAAGGCATTCACATTATTGACCTTAACAAAACTACAGAAAGCCTGCAGGAAGTTTCCGGTATACTGAAACAGATTGCGCGCAGTGGTAAAAAGATCATGTTTGTGGGTACAAAAAAGCAAGCTAAAGAAATTGTAACGGAATGCGCAAAGAAGATTAACATGCCATTTGTTACAGAACGCTGGCTGGGTGGTATGCTTACCAATTTTAACACCGTACGCAAGAGCGTTAAGAAGATGCAGAGCATTGAAAAAATGCTGACCGACGGCACCCTGGAAAGCATCACCAAAAAAGAACGCCTTACACTTACACGTGATAAAGAAAAAATGGAAAAAGTACTGGGTGGTATCGCCCAGTTGGGTCGTGTACCGGCTGCTTTATTCCTTATAGACATCGGTCATGAACATATTGCACTGGCAGAAGCCAAACGTTTGGGTATCCTTACTTTTGGAATGGTAGATACCAATTGTGATCCCAATAAGGTTGACTACGCTATTCCCGCCAACGATGATGCTACCAAATCAATTGCCATCATTGTTAATTATATAGTGGCGGCAATTGCTGAAGGCTTGTCTGAACGCCAGGCTGCAAAAGATGAGGAAGGCGAAGAGATAACTGATGATGAAAAAGAAAGAAAAGCAGCACGTCTGCAGGCTGAAGCAGATGCAGAGAGTGGTCGTGGTGGAAGAGGCCGCGGACCAGGTGCTGGTGGACCGGGCGGACCTGGTAAACGCCGCGTAGGCGGACCTGGTGGTGGTGGCGGTGGTAACCGCAGGCCAGGTGGAGGACGCTAGTCCCCATCCAAAATTTAAAAGTAAAAATTAAAAAAGCGTTCGCTGCGCTGTTATCCGCGAAGCAAACGCTTTTGACTTTTCAATTTTGACTTTTTAATTCATTGTATTTTGACTTTTTAATTTAATCTTATGTCTACAGTAACAATAAGTGCGCAGGATATAAACAAGCTGCGCCAGATGACCGGAGCCGGCATGATGGATTGCCGGAAAGCACTTACAGAAACAAATGGCGATTTTGAAGCCGCGATTGACTGGTTGCGTAAACAAGGCCAGAAAGTAGCCGCCAAACGCAGTGATCGCGAAGCCAAAGAAGGCGTAGTGATAGCTCAAACTACTGCCGATAACAAAACCGGCCTGGTAATTTGCGTTAGTTGCGAAACTGATTTTGTAAGCAAAAATGCAGATTTTGTTGCCTTTACACAAAGTATTGCTGATGCTGCCGTGGCCAACAATGTAAAAAGTGCAGAAGAGCTAAACGAAGTAACCATCAATGGCGTTAAAATATCCGGGCTGATTAATGATAAACTGGCGTCAATTGGCGAAAAAATTGGCATCAGTAAATTTGAAAGAGTAGATGCCCCTTACGTGGCAGCTTATATCCATGGTTCGTACCGCATGGGTGTACTGGTAGGTTTAAGCAAGGAAGCAAAAGAAGCTGGCAAGGATGTGGCCATGCAGATTGCTGCCATGAACCCGGTTGCAGTGGATGCTGCTTCAGTACCTGCAGCTACTATTGCACGTGAGAAAGATATTATTGTGGAACTGATGAAGCAGGATCCAAAAATGGCTGGTAAATCGGATGATATGCTGGCCAAAATAGCAGATGGTAAAATGGGTGCTTTCTTTAAAGAACAGACATTGCTTGCGCAGGCTTTCGTAAAAGATGCCGGCAAATCAGTGGGTGATTATTTAAAAGAAGCAGGTGTTACCGTAACTGAATTCAGGCGGGTAGCGTTGGGATAATAATATTCCTGGCATATATAATAATAAAAAAGGGAACCTTGAACAGTTCCCTTTTTTATTGCGCAGCTGGCGGCGCCGCCATAGTAATTTCTTTGTCGACCTGCACGCTGGTGCAGCCTTGTGATCCCTCCGCCCTGTAATTTTTTTCCTGCTGCTTAAAAACTCACCCCTGCGGTCAAATTTACAGACGAATATTTAAATTCTTTTGTATTGGCCGAACGTTGCGCAATGCCAATATGATTAAAGCCATACATATAGCGGGCAGAAAGAAAAAAGCTTTTTGCAAACCTGCACTCAACGCCTCCAATAGCGGCAATGCTTCTTTCTTCCGTATCATGGGTAATATTAGTTTTTACACCATTCGTACTTCCGGTGGCATGTATCAGCAATTCGGCCTGCGGCCCGGCATAAAGGGAAAGCAATGAATTGATTTGATAATGTACCAAAACCGGCAGGGTAAAATAGTCAAGCTGATAACTGGTGCCAATACTCTTGTCTGACCCGTTTCTTTGCGTATAGCTGTATTCAGGTTGCAGCAGCCAATGCCTGTCTTTATCCAATGGTACCCTCATCAGGAAGCCAATACTCAGGCCTGCTTTCCACGACGATGCCACCGGAACGGCGGGTGCGGGATACCCTTTATTGAAATCCATGTTGGAGAAATTGGCGCCGGCCTGAAACCCAAATCTGTTAAATACCTCCTCCTCCTGTGGTTGTGCGTTTGTCTGAACAGTACAAAAGATCAATAAAATGACTAAAGAAAGTTTTAAAAAAGAAAACATAATTGGTTGTGTTATGGTAAAAGGGAAAGTAAAAACAAAAAATCGGCTGTCGCCAGGTAAGATATATAAAAATAGAAAAGGGGCCGCACAAGCATCCCCTTTATATAAAGAAATTTCTATTATCGTTTATTTTGCCGTTTATGAAGGTTTCAGGTCTCCGGCCTTAGTAAGAACCGCTGGTAAGCCCTTTCGCTACCGGTTTGTTTTAAAGCCAAGTATAGATGCCAGGCTGTCTGTAACCCGGTAATGGGGCGTATTTTTTCTTACCAGCCTGATACTGGTAACTGTTTCGGTTCTTGCTTCCAGCAAATAGCCCATTGAAGGCAAATCCATTGTATAAACCGTATCCGCTGCATTGTATTGAATGCGGCGCAATTCTTCCGTATGGGCAACCTTATTAAGGCCTGTTTTTATAACCTTAACAGTTTTATGCATATCCAGGAAATTTCGTAACTGATTAATTTCGATGGAAGGAAAAACTGCAGGTGACTGTTTCCAATACAAAAGGTTGGTTACATATGGTATTTGTGTAAGTGACAATAAAGGAAAATCAGCCGGAATTTGTATAAATATGATTGAAGGGAAAAGAGCCCCTGCAACAGGTTTCTGTTGTTTAAGGTTGTTGGTAGCCGGGTGATTCTGCGGAAAATAATAAGTAATGCCTCTTTTTTCGAGATGGCTGATTACTTTTTTTTCGCAATTAGTACGCGTCTGAACAGCATTCCAAGATAAAGTTATGTTCATGATTACGGTTTAATAGTGATTCATCGGGGCAAATTCATTTTCAAAGGTTGGAGTAGATCACGCATCCTGATCAGGGATTTCGTATGGCGCAATTATAATTATACTAATCGTAAGACAATCGCAGATAAAACTTAAAACATAGCCGGCAGCTACTAGTTTTTCGAAGTATACATGGAGGTTTTCACTGTTACCAAACCATATCAGAAATTATGATATGAAATTGCAGAATGAATATTTTGGCTTATCAGTAGAGGAAAAGGATTAAGGGATGATCAAATATATATAAAAAATCAATATGTCGAAATTTTATTTATTGAAAAATGATTAAAATCAACTGTTTTTACAATGCAGCATGAACAAGGCATTTTTTGCCGCCGCCAGGGTGCCAGCCGTGGCGCGACTTATCCAATATTTTGCATCAAAATCTGGTTAACCAAACGACTGTCCGGGGTTGCAATCACATCTCACTACTCAATCGTTTTGCACTTACAACCGGCGGCCCTGTCTCAGATGTTTTCCCGCTTGTAATGGTTGCAAACATGCTGATTTAAAAAAGCCACCCCGGTTGGTGCGGGCATAAAAAAAGGAACCATGAGATTCCTTTTTTTCCTTGCCGGCGTTTGCCGCAAAGGCAGGCCATTATATAATTTAACGGTATTAATTCTTCGTTCCCAGTATAAACCCGAGGCTGCTTTTAATTTTGTTGGCAGGTGTGTCTTTCCTGACTACCCTTACGCTGGTAACAGTGGCTGTTTTAGCCACTAACTGGTAGCCCATTGAAGGCAGGTTCAGGGTAAACGTTTTGTCTTCCGCGCTATAAGTTACCTGTTGCGCGTGTTCATTGCCGGTATAAACAGGCTGCGGTTTTGTTTTTATCACTTCCACCGTTTCGTGCGATTCTATGAAACTACTCAGCACACCAATTTCTCTGTCGGGGAAAACGGCAGGCGCCTGTTTCCAGTACAGCAGGTTAATACCATCTTTTGCACTGGTAAACGTTGCCAACGGATAATTGGCTGGTACCTGGATAAATATAATAGATGGAAACAGGGGTGTTTCAATAATTTTTTTTGAGTCGGCGGTTACCGCTTTGTTGCGCGGACAATAATAATTAATGCCTTTTTTCTTCAGCAGGCTGATGGCTTTTGTTTCGCAATTTGGGCGGGTATGAATTGCATGCCACTGTAAATTTGCGCTCATTTTTCAGGGTTTAATTTGAGAATTCATTGGGTAAATCATGTTCTCAAAGGATTGGAGCAGCTATGGATTTCAAAATTAAAGACCAGGGGTTTTAATTTTGAAAAAAACAATCGCGGTTTTATAAATGGAAGCAAAGCCGGCAAAACAATTACATTAACTAAACAAACTACCGGGGATTTTAATTGTGTGGCTTCTTCAGTGGAGGAAAGGATTGCGGTCAGGTCACAAATATATACCAAAACTCCGATGGGCGCAAGACCCCCCGCAGTAAAATTGCGGTTAAGTTCGGACCGTTTGGCGACACGCATCTTCAATTGATTAATCTTCAACTGGTTGGCGAATAACAGTATCAGACGCGCTACCCATTAAAACGTATATCTACGCAAAATTTCAGTAGACACCCGGAAAAACGCAGGCTCCTGGTTATTGAGGATAATGTGGCCAGTAACTGTATAACCTGTCATAAAAATACATTGTGAGCCCAGGCATCTAAAAAGAAACATAACCGGTAATACATTGAGACAGTTCTGCAATGAAATTGATTTTTTATGAAGTGTATGTTGTATACCTGCCAGATGTGAATAAAATGACAGCAGGTTAATGATACAACTATGAAATATGCAAAGACGGCGTCTTGTCTGTAAAGTATTGATTAAAGTTTTTTCTTTATAATATAAGGCTGATTTGCACGAATATGGTATTGACTTATGTCTGTTTAAAAAAAGCATTCGCGGGAAAAGTGTAGTATGATGACACATCAAAGTGCACCATGGGTAAATGTATCAATGGCCCGTCTCTCAATTAAATTCTTATATTCGCACCGAATAATTTTTAGCTATGGCATTAAAGTACAAACGCGTTTTACTAAAACTTTCCGGAGAGGCATTAATGGGTAAAAGTGATGATGGATATGAACCCCTGAGTTCGGCTATCCTGGCACAATACGCCAGGGAAGTAAAAACAATAGTAGATGCGGGTGCTGAACTGGCCATTGTAATTGGCGGTGGAAATATTTACCGGGGCATGAATGAGGCCGAAACTGGTATTGAAAGAGCGCATGGTGATTATATGGGGATGCTGGCCACTGTGATCAATGGCATGGCATTGCAGGCAGCCCTTGAAAAGGCGGGTGTGTATACCCGTTTACAAAGTGCCATAAAAATGGAGCAAATAGCAGAACCCTATATCCGCCGCCGTGCCATGCGCCATGTAGAAAAGGGCAGGGTGGTAATTTTTGGCGCGGGTACGGGCAATCCTTATTTTACAACCGATACAGCCGGCTCATTGCGTGCAATAGAAATAAAAGCAGAGGTGATATTAAAAGGAACCAGGGTGGATGGCATTTACACCGCAGATCCTGAAAAAGATCCCCAGGCCGTAAAATATGATACCATCTCTTTTGCAGAATGCATTTCTAAAAATCTTAAGGTAATGGATATGACGGCCTTTACACTTTGTATGGAAAACCAGTTGCCCATCATTGTTTTTGATATGAATAAGCCCGGCAATTTATTAAAAGTGGTGCAGGGGGAAAACGTGGGTACACTGGTAAAATAAATCCCGGTTTTTGCTGATGAGGGGCCGGACAATAAAAAACTCCTTCACTTTTTGGGTGAAGGAGTTTTCGTTTATAATAAAGCGTTATAATTCTTTTTGGTGTTCCTGTATTAGCTGATAAATGTAAAAGTCTTCTGGTAAAAATCTCCCAGCAACGGAACTGGTTTTTCTTCGCCATTGACGGCAGCTACCAGGCCCAGTATCCATAAAATAAAAATGGCAATACCAATCAGCGGGTAAAGGAAAAAGAAAAAAGGCATTATAACAATCAGCATTATCATTGCAATATAAAGAGCAAAGCCGGTGGCAAAAATGCCAAAAACCTGTCTTAAATGGAATTTGGCCAGTGAACTTTTATCTGGCGAGCTGTTATAGGTTACCAGTGCTATGATCCATCCTATAATGGTAAGATAGCTTACCCAGGCAATTGTTTTTTGGTCCATAATGTAGGGGGTTTTAAGGTGATGAACTAATTTTGTCAGAAGTTACCATTAATAGCAGAAAAAAGGAAAAAAATATGAGAATCGCCGATATACGAACAGAATACAGCCAGCAATCATTGCAGGAAAAAGATATTGACAAAAACCCCATTAAGCAATTTGAGAAATGGTGGAATGATGCGAACCATGCAGGGATTGATGAAGTAAATGCGATGACACTTGCCACCGCCTCCTCATCCGGTTTACCTGCTGCACGCATTGTATTACTAAAAGGATACGACGATAAGGGTTTTGTTTTCTTTAGTAACTATGACAGTTTCAAAGGCATGCAACTGGATGAAAATCCCAGGGCCTGCCTGGTTTTTTTCTGGAAAGAACTGGAAAGGCAGGTGCGTATAACAGGCCTGGTTGAAAAAACGACCGCTGAAGAAAGCGACAGCTACTATAACAGCAGACCAGCGGGCAGCCGTATCGGTGCATGGGCATCTCCTCAAAGCAGGGTAATTGACAGCAGGGAATGGCTGGAGCAAAATGAAAAAAAATACAGGGAGACATTTGCAGGAGATGATATTGCAAGGCCGGCTTACTGGGGCGGATACAGGGTAAAGCCCATTACCATAGAATTTTGGCAGGGCAGGGCCAGCCGCCTGCATGATCGTATTCAATACACCCTGGAAGAATCGGGTAACTGGCAAATAGAACGTTTGGCACCATGAGTTTGTTGAGTGGTTGACTAGTTGACCCGTTTACTGGTTAATTTTATTTACGATCAGCGGGCCAGCTAATCAACCATGGTATTTACCAATCAACTTTATTTTGCTGCTTTTTTAACCGCTGTCTTTTTAACAGGTTCATTGGCCGGCCTGCTTTTACCGAAGGAGCCTTTGAAGATTTTTCCTTTTTTTGTTTTTTTATCACCTCTGCCCATAATTGTGTTTTTTTGAGTTGAAAAATTTGTTACAGTTATTACAACCGTTTATCTGTTGTAAAGATACGCATCCAAATAAAAGCCCCGAAACTTATTCAAACAGTGCCGGGGCTTTTACGTACGGTATGTGCAGCATTATAACTTTGCAGACAATTCTTTTCCTGCTTTAAATTTAGCCACTTTGCGGGCTTTGATTTTAATAACAGCTCCTGTTTGAGGGTTACGGCCGTTACGGGCAGCTCTTTTGCTAACAGAGAAGGTGCCAAAACCAACCAGGGTAACTTTACCACCACCTTTTAAGGTCTTGGTTACAGCTTCAATAAAAGAATCCAGCACAGCATTACCTTGTGTTTTGGTAATACCTGCGTCATCAGAAATTTTTGCAATTAATTCAGCTTTGTTCATAGTGTGATGTTTTAAAATTTAATGCCTGACAAATTTAGACGGTTTTACTTTCCGGCAAAATTTTTTTATTGTTTTTTAAAAATGACAAACTTGCTGTAACCCGCGTGGAACAAGCATTTTGCACATATTTCCTTAGCATTTAAAATCATGCCATAAAATACAGGTGGCTGAAACCCTTTACCACAGCGGGTTTCACGGCGTGCGGGCTGAAGTGCTTGCCAGTAGTGGGTTTAGCGGGAATGAGTTACCCGGAAAAAGCAGGTTTGGAAATATTTTATTATCCACAGTTACTGTATAACTTCCAGTGCAGAGTGGAAAGATATGATTGCATCTCCCCACTTTTCCTGTGCTTTTTTTCGTATCAGCGGGGCATACAACTGAATGTATTGCTGATAATTTTCTGCTCTGGCTGCGGTGTATTGCACCGCATAAGTGTTTCCTTCGTTGTCATCCTGCTCCAGTAAGCGGCAAAACGTATAAGCGCTAAACAAACCGGTGGCCATTATTTCAGGAATATATTTTTCACGCTGCCATTGCAGCCATGCCGTATCAATGGAATGATGCACTTTGGTAGTTATATTGTAAATGATCATTAAAGCTGATGAATTAATGCAGGGTTGAACTATAAACAGCGCAATACGGCAGCGTATATGATGGTAGTCTGCAAAGCTGGTATTGGTATCCAACCATTATTGTTTGCATGCTATTTTTTTATTTCCAGGAATACCGGGCAATGATCACTGTGCTTGATATCTGGGTAAATATCCGCGGATTTAATATTTTTTCTGAGCGGCTCTGTTACATTGATATAATCTATTCTCCATCCCTTATTTTGCAGGCGCACGCTGGGAAAACGCTGGCTCCACCAACTATAACGGTGTGGCTCAGGGTGAAGATCGCGGAAAGTGTCTATCCATCCGCTTGCCAAAAACTTATCCGTCCAGGCCCTTTCTTCCGGCAAAAAGCCCGATGATTTTTTATTGCCTTTGGGGTCATGTATATCAATTTCGCGGTGTGCAATATTGTAATCGCCGCAGAGAATGAGTTTGGGATGTTTTTTCTTTAGTGTATTGAGGTAATTAAAAAATTCGGCCAGCCATGCATACTTGAATGTTTGTCTTTCGTCGCCGGAAGTGCCCGAAGGAAAATAGGCATTAATCAGGCGGATATCGCCAAAGTCCAGCTGCAGCACCCGTCCTTCATCATCGCTCACTTTATGTCCGGTACCATATTCAATATTATCCGGTTTTATTTTTGTAAATACTGCCACACCACTGTACCCTTTTTTTTGAGCAGAGAACCAGTAGTCATGATAGCCCAGATCGGTAAATTGTTTATGATCTACATTGTCTTTGACTGCTTTCGTTTCCTGTATACAAATAATATCTGCCGGATCTGTTTTCAACCAGTCAATAAAGCCCTTGGTGATGGCAGAACGGATACCGTTTACATTGTAACTGATGATGCGCATATTAAATAAATTGTGTTGGTGCAAGGTAATAAAATGATATGGTTGTGATACCCGTTGATTATTTTTTTTGTTTGAGGGTCAGCGGGGCATTTGTTTAACCAGCAGTTGCCGGGCAGCGACAATAAATTTTATACTATATCTTTATTCTATTATGGCAGTTAAAGAGAAAATTATCCCTTCAAAAGCGCCGGTTTATTTAGACGGGCCACAAAGCAGGAGTTACGAGTTTTTTTTTGCTATCCGGGTTTTTCGTCAGCTCATAAAAGGCTTCCGTACATTGCATTTTGTGGGGCCTTGTATAACCGTGTTTGGGTCGGCCCGTTTTAAAGAAGACCATCCCTATTATGAAGCCGCGCGTCAGATAGGCAAACAAATTGCTGAACTGGGCTTTACAACCATGACAGGTGGTGGTCCGGGTATTATGGAAGCTGCCAACCGTGGCGCCTTTGAAAATGGAGGTGCTTCGGTGGGTTGTAATATTCAATTGCCATTTGAGCAAAAGCCCAACCCCTATGTACAAACCAGTATTACCATAAAATATTTTTTTATACGCAAAGCGTTGCTTGAAAAATATTCCTACGCTTTTATCATTATGCCGGGTGGCTTTGGTACCATGGATGAATTCTTTGAAACGCTTACGCTGATACAAACAAAAACCATTTCGCAGTTTCCAATGGTATTGTTTGGCAAATCTTTTTATCAGCCGTTGATGGATTACATGAATTTTATGGCGGAGCAGAAAACTATTTCGCCCGAAGATATGAACCTGGTATTAATAACCGACAGCGCAGAAGAGGCAATGAATCATATCAGGAAATACATCACTACCAATTATAAGATAAAGCCGAGGAGAAGACTGTGGTGGTTATTTGAGAAGAGATAACCGGAAGCGTATATAGTATTTAGATGGTAGTATTCAGACGCGATGCCGGGGAAGTATATAGTACTTAGACGATCGTATTGAGACCCGATGCCAGGGAAAAACGACGAAGTTCGCCTGTGCCCCGTCTCAATTCTATGTACTGAGTACTTAATACTGAGTACTAACCTCTTCTATTCACCAGACGGGCACTTATTATTCTTATATTTTGCAATGGCCTGTCACCGCCCTGCCTGCCATTGGTAGGTGTTTTTGCAATACTGTCAATAACCGCCAGTCCATTTATTACTTCACCAAATACGGTGTAGGCGCTGTCTAAATGCGGTGCGCCGCCCAATGTTTTATAAACAGCCCTGTGCATTGCCGGTAGTTTTCTTCCTTTTAGCCGGAGTGTTTCAACAGAGTCAAGCCCTGCATCGGTAAAAACCCTGCCCTGCACTATATAAAACTGGCTGCCGCTGCTGGCTTTTGCCGGATTTACATCGTCGCCCTGTCTGGCGGCGGCAATCACTCCTTTCTTATGAAATAGTTCCGCAGTAAACTCGGCGGGAATGGTATAAGCAGGCCCGCCGTCACCCAATTGCGCAGACGGCCTGGCGTTTTTGCTGCCCGGATCGCCCGCCTGGATCATAAAATGATTGATAACGCGGTGAAATAAAATACTATCGTAATAGTGTTGCTTCACCAGCAGCAAAAAATTATTGCGGTGCAAAGGCGTAAGATCTGAAAGACGTATCACCATAGTACCTTTATCAGTTACCATTTCTACATCTTTATTCAGATCATGCTTGCGTAAACTGCCTGCAATTTTGGGGTTGCAGGCAACAGCAAAAACTATTGCAATGGTGACACAGATAAGCTGTTTCATCATACCCGTTAATTATTGTAAATAAGAAAAGTATTGGCCCTGGCTTATGCAATCTTATTTCAGAACCCGTTTTTTTCAAAATACAACAATACATGATCTTTCATGAAATTTTCCTGGGCTATCAAATCCATAACGGGCAATGCTTTTAACTGGCGGTAATGTGGCCATCCGTCTGCATCAACGCCCTCCAGTTCATAATATCCGCTGGCCGACAATAAGGAGCAAACTGCTATGTGCATTAAATCCTGTTTTTGCTCTTTGGTAAATTTTTCTTTTATATCGCCCAGTTCCTGCACGCCTATCAAAAAAAGAATGGTTTCCATATCTGGTTTCTTGTCAAACCGCTCCATTAATTTTTCTTCCAGTTTCCACCAGCGGGCCTGTAAATCGTCTTGTACTTGCATGGGGCAAAGATAACGTCTGAACCGGGATTTTTGAGATGTGTGGGATTAGTAAGAGGACCCAAATGCAAATGGAAGAACTATGACATGAATTAAGCAGGTTATTGGGGATTTTCCAGTTTATTTAAATTTGATAAATTTTTAAGATGGATTTCTATAGAGGCGACTATCATATATCCACCAATAAAGAAAAACTGGATATCCCGTTTATCCACCGGTTTCTTTCTCATTCATACTGGGCTGAAGATATCCCTGTTGATATGGTAAAACGATCTATTGATGGTTCTATGAATTTTGGTGTGTATAATGGCAGCCGGCAGATTGGGTTTGCAAGGGTAATTACAGATCATGCCACTTTTGGTTACCTGGCCGATGTTTTTATAGATGAAAATTACCGTGGCCTCGGTTTAAGCAAATGGCTAATGCAAACCATTATGGCGCACCCGCAATTGCAGGGCTTCCGGAGCTGGCAACTGGCAACAAGGGATGCGCATGGCTTGTATGCACAATTTGGATTTAAGCCATTGGAGAATCCGGAGCGCATTATGCGCATCGTTGTGCCGGATATTTATAAAAAAGGCAGCTAAACCGACTTTTCAACCATCACGGCAGTACCATAGGCCAGCACTTCCGTAATGCCATTCATGACTTCGTTGGCATCATAACGCATATTGATAATGGCGTTGGCGCCCCGCTCGGCAGCGTGTTGCATCATCAACCGGAATGCTTCTTCCCTTGTCTTTTCGCACAAATCAACATAAATAGAAATGGTTCCTCCAAATAGCGATTGTATTCCTCCTGCCATATTGCCGAAGAGGCTTCTTGATCTCACTGTAATGCCTCTTACAACGCCCAGGTTCTTTGTAATACGGTAGCCATTGAGTTCGATACTGGTGGTGATCATGGTTTGGTCTAACATACTGATGAATTTTTTGCTAAGCTATACAATTGAATGCGTTTTAAATGGCTTTACTTACGGGTGGCAATAAGAGGATCATGTGGCAGCATGTGGTTGCAGGTTAGCAGTGTATTGACCACAATTTAAAAATGCATCCAAACAATTACCTTTGCCGCAAATTACATAGCATGTTACAGGTGGGCTTTATAAAGCAGCATACAGAACTGGTTAAACAAAGGCTGGCGGTAAGAAATTTTAAACAGCCGGAACTGGTGGACGAATTGCTTAAATGGGATGAAAAACGCAGGCAATACCAGCTTGAACAGGAAGAAATACAGGCAAAAATCAATGCATCGTCCAAAGAAATCGGGCAATTGATGGCCAGGGGCGAAAAGGAAAAAGCAGCATCCATCAAACAGGAAGTGGCCGAATGGAAAACCCGGCTTGCTCCTGACAAACTCAATGAAGCAGAAAAAAATATTGAAGCCATCTTATACTTGCTGCCCAACCTGCCATCTGATAAAGTGCCGGCCGGCAAAACACCCGAAGACAATGTAGTAGTAAGGGAAGGTGGCGACAAACCATCTTTGTACGCAGGTGCAGTGCCTCATTGGGATCTTACCACCAAATACAACCTTATTAATTTTGAGCTGGGCAATAAAATTACCGGCAGTGGTTTTCCCGTGTATATAAACAAGGGCGCCAAATTGCAAAGGGCATTGATACAATATTTTCTTGATTATAATACGGCCGCCGGTTATATGGAGGTATTGCCGCCTTTTATGGTGAACGAGGCATCTGCGTTTGGCACCGGGCAATTGCCCGATAAGGAAGGGCAGATGTACCACGCCACCGAAGATAATTTTTACCTGATACCAACAGCGGAAGTGCCCGTTACCAATATTTACCGCGATGTTATTTTAAAAGAAGCGGAAATGCCTGTTAAAATGACTGCCTATACGCCTTGTTTCAGGCGGGAGGCGGGCAGCTACGGCAAAGATGTACGGGGTCTGAACCGCTTGCACCAGTTTGAAAAAGTGGAGATAGTACAACTGGTAAATCCGGATACAAGCTACGATGTGCTGGAAGAAATGGTGCTGCACGTAGAGCAATTATTGCAGTTGCTGGAACTGCCTTACCGTATTCTGAAATTGTGCGGCGGCGATATGGGCTTCACTTCTGCGCTTACCTATGATTTTGAAGTATACAGTGCTGCACAGCAAAAATGGCTGGAGGTAAGTTCTGTAAGTAATTTTGAAAGTTACCAGGCCAACAGGCTAAAAGCCAGGTTCAAAGACGGCTCCGGTAAAATGCAGCTGGTACATACGCTCAATGGCAGTTCCCTGGCCCTGCCGCGCATAGTAGCCTGTCTGCTGGAAAACAATCAAACTGCCAACGGCATAGCATTGCCGAAGATATTACATAGCTATTTTGGAGCCAGCGTAATTGCTTAACCGCTGCAGCGTTACAGGCAGTTCAAAAGTGGGCATCACCTGTAAAACAGTTTGTCTGGCGGCCTTGCTGCTGAATGTAAGCATGCCGGTTGGTCATACCTGGCGCAGGGGGCCATTTTTCGCCTGGGGGCCTGTATACCGGTAACAGAAATAACTCCATTTTCCGATCAAAATAGTTTTCTTTGCGGTCTGGATAACTTTAATGATAAACTATGTGGGAATCGATTGCCCGGTTTGTACTGAAGAATAAACTGGTTTTACTGATTATGCTGGCGCTTATTACCGCTTTTATGGGCTGGCATGCATCCAAAGTGCAGTTAAGTTATGATTTTACCGGCGCCATACCCACCAATAACGCCCGGTTTGCGAGCTACCAGCACTTTCGTAAACAGTTTGGTGAAGATGGTAATATGATGGTGATTGGCCTGCAGCCTTCAAATTTGTTCGATCAAAAAATGTTTACGGATTTTGCAGCGCTGGGCACCCAAATAAAAAATATAAAGGGAGTAGAAAATGTTCTCAGCATACCTGTGGCAGTAACCCTGGTGAAGGATACTATGGGTGGGTTAAAGGCGCAGAACATTTTTACCATTGATACCGGATCTGCGCAATTTTTACATTTCGACAGCAGCAGGAACTTGTTTTACACCCTGCCTTTTTATAAAAATGTGTTGTACAATCCGCAAACAAATACCACGCTCATGGCGGTGCGTATTAATAAAGATGTATTGCTCTCAAAGGAAAGATCGGTGGTAGTAGGTCAAATTGTTGCGGCTGCAGACCAGTTTGGAAAAAAATATTCCATTGAGATGCATTACAGCGGCCTGCCGCTGATTCGTACCCAGCTGGCCGACAGGATGAAAAAGGAAATGAGGTGGTTCCTGGTGGGTTCGGTATTGCTGTCTGCCATTATCTTATTGATCTTTTTCAGGAGCATCAGCACCATGTTTTTATCTCTGGCAGTTGTACTTACCGGAGTGGTGTGGAGTGTGGGCACACTGCACCTGTTTGCGTATAAGATCAGTTTGCTTACTGTACTTATTCCCCCATTAATTGTTGTTATTGGCATACCCAACTGTATTTATTTTCTTAATAAATACCATATCTCTTATATAGAGTCAAAAGACAAGGATGCCGCGTTGGTTACAATGATTAGTAAAATGGGCATTGTAACATTGTTTTGCAATATTGCAGCCGCCATTGGTTTTGCTGTTTTTGCTTTGACCAAAAGCCCTATTTTAAAAGAGTTTGGCGCTGTGGCCGGTATCAATATCCTGGCCTTGTTTCTTATATCGCTGGTTCTGATACCGGCTGTTTTGTCTTCCCTGCCTGCACCCAGAGAGCGGCATATAAAATACCTTGAGAACAAATGGCTGCAGGCGCTGCTGGATAAACTGGAAGTATGGGCGTTGAACCACCGCGGATTCATTTATGGTGCAACCGCGATTGTATTGGTCATAGCCATTGCGGGTATTTTTCGTTTGCGTGCAGAAGGATTTATAGTAGATGATTTGCCCAAAACAGATAAAATTTATACAGACCTGAAGTTTTTTGAAAAGAATTTCAAGGGAGTGATGCCGCTGGAAATTGTAATTGATACCAAACAGAAAAACGGGCTACGTAAAAACCCGCTTAAAATTTTTGCCCAGATAGATTCTTTATCGCAATACATAGCTTCATTGCCAGAAACGGGCAAGCCTCTGTCGCTGATAGAAGGATTAAAATTTGTACGCCAGGCTTACTACGACGGAGACAGCAGCAATTACGGGCTGCCAAATGATTTTGATATCAGTTTTATTGCTTCTTACCTGAACACAAAAAAATCAACCGCGGGTGCAGACAATAACAATATCGGCAAATTGCTGAACTCTTTTATAGACAGCAGTAAGCAAAAAGCGCGTATTAGCGTAAACATGGCCGATGTGGGCAGCAAGCGCCTGCCTCTTCTGCTGCAGCAGGTGCAGGAAAAAGCCGATCATTATTTTGACTCAACGAAATACCATGTAGAGCTAACCGGTGCCAGCGTAACCTTTTTGGAGGGCAGCAGTTTTATTATAAAAGGTTTAAAAGACAGCATTATGTGGGCATTTGCGCTGATTGCCCTGTGTATGCTGTATTTGTTCAGGTCGGTACGTATACTTTTTTGTTCGCTGATACCCAATGTTATTCCGCTGGTAATAACGGCTGGCGTAATGGGTTGGGTGGGTATTGCGCTGAAGCCCTCCACCGTACTGGTATTTAGTATTGCGCTGGGGATAGCCATCGATATTACCATTCGGTTCCTGGTCAATTACAAGCAGGAGCAAAAGGGAAGCAGTGAGAGCAGGCGGGCGCTGGTCATTAAAACCATTCATTCTACGGGCATCAGTATTATTTATACTTCACTGGTATTGGCGGCGGGTTTTATTATTTTCTGTTTCAGCGGCTTCGGCAGTACGCAATCGCTGGGCTGGCTTACTTCTCTAACATTGGTAGTGGCTACTTTCACTAATCTTATCTTGTTGCCCGCTTTGCTCATCAATATGCAGGGAAGAGATTAAAAAACGGTTAATTAACGCAGCATTTACATCTTTTTTTTGTCATATATATCGACATTCAGTACCCTAAACATTCTTTTTAAACCAAACAATAACAAACATGAGAAAATTAATGCTCCTCGCAGGAGCCGTATTGTTTGCCGCCATACAATTATTGGCTCAGCAAAGAACAGTTACCGGTAAGGTAACAGACGCTAATGGGATACCGGTTCCCAATGCTTCAGTCTTGATAAAAGGAACAACAACCGGTACTTCTACCAATTCTGATGGTGTTTACACGCTAAATGTTCCAAATAATGCAAAAACACTGGTTATTTCTTCGGTAGGCATGACAGCAATGGAACTATCTATTGGTAATAAAGCAGTTATAAATGCTTCCCTGCAATCCGCTGATAAAAGTCTGTCTGAAGTGGTAGTTGTAGGATATGGTACACAGCAAAAAAAGGCGTTTACTGGCTCATCGGCAAAAGTTGATGCAAAGGAATTCGCCAATTTGATGACCCCATCCATCGATAAACAACTGGCGGGTCGTGCGCCAGGTGTTCAGGTTACCAATACAGGAGGATCTATCAATACACCTGCCCGCATCCGCATCAGGGGTATTGCGTCCATCACAGGTAATAATGATCCATTATTTGTGGTAGATGGTATTCCTGTTGTTAATCTTGATGCAGCCGGTGTGGGTCATTCAAACACTTTGGGAGATATCAACACCTCTGATATTGAAAGTATTGATGTGTTGAAAGACGGCTCTGCCACCGCTATTTATGGTTCAAGGGCCGCTGCAGGCGTTATTCTTATCACTACTAAGAAAGGAATAAAGGGACGTGCCAAAGTTAGCTACGACGCATCTTTTGGCTTCAGCAGTGTGGCAAAGAAATTTGATTTGCTGAATGCGAAACAATTTGAACTCATCGCAAATGAGAAACTTACCAATGCCGGCCAGGCCATAAGGGCTGGTGTTAACGCAAGCGCCGACACATCGGATACCGACTGGCAGAAGGCAGTCTTTAATAACAACGCATTTGTACAAAACCAAACCCTGAGCGTTCAGGGCGGAAGTGATAAAACTACTTATTATCTTTCATTAAACTATTCTAACCAAAAAGGTATTATTGTAAGCAATAAGAACAGGGCTTACCGTATAAGAATGAACCTGGACCATGAGTTGAATAAATTCATCAAAGTAGGTAATAACTTGTCTGTGTCCAGACAGGAAGATTATGGCCAGAATGAAGGTTCTAATGCATTGGGCGGATCGATTGCTGCAACATTACGTTTGCTTCCCAATGTTTCTCCCTATGCTCATACCCTTTCAGGTTATAACATTTTATATCCCACAGCCAACCAAATCGACAAGGGCCCCAATGGATCAACCATCGACGATAATTTCGGTAATACCGCTTATATCTTAAGGTCAGATAAATATTACTCAGACAAATATCGCATTATTGACAATGCCTATATTGAGGCTTCCATAGTAAAAGGTCTTAAACTCCGCAGTCAGGTTGGTATTGATATGTTAAACGACTACAGCTACCAGGGTTTAAACCCA
>Ga0268264_10000728_pt1 | contig 37803 bp, 38 predicted proteins | sample KBSSwiS32_FD_190357 | JGI IMG/M metagenome (GOLD analysis project Ga0268264, IMG submission 190357) | Switchgrass rhizosphere microbial communities from Kellogg Biological Station, Michigan, USA - KBS Switchgrass S3-2 (SPAdes) (version 2) | ecosystem: Host-associated > Plants > Roots >...
GGGCGCCGATACGGCCAGCGCGATCCTGGTTTCGGCGGTGGACGGCGTCGAGATCGGCCGCGCCGCGATCCGGCCGGGGCAGCCGCTCGGCCGCGCCGAGGTCGAAAAGCTGCTCGACAACGCGCTCGACCAGCGCGAAAAGGCGCTCGACGCTCAGCTCGATACGGCCAAGGAGAACGAGAAGAAGGGGGACAAAGAGGGCGCCGCGACCCTGTACACCCAAGTTTGGGAGCAGCGCTGCCTCGCCCCGAAGTTCGGCAAGAAAGCCGCCAAGGCGCTCGACAAGATGGGCCGCCCGGTGGCCAAAGACGCGCGGCTCGACCTGCCGCAGCCCGACGCGAGCCGTTCGACGGAGACCCGCATCGCCCGCGCTCTGGCCGAAGGTCTCCGCGCCGAAAACGACCTGAACCTCCTCGCGGCTGCCAGGGCCTACGAACGGGCACGCCGCATCGATCCGGGTGACCCGGTGCCGCTGCGCTACCTGGGCGAGCTCTACCGCCATCACACGGGGGAATGGGACAAGGCGCGCGAGGCGTTCCATCACCTTCTCGACCTCGGCGCCGACCCGCTGTCGCGCGCGGTGGCGCTCCACGGCCTGGGCAAGATGACGATCCACGACGGCGAATTCGCCAAAGGGCTCGGTTTGTTCGAACAGGCCGCCGCGACTTTTCCTCTGGCGCTCACCTATCGGAACCTCGCTGTCTATTGGAACTCCGAGGGTCAGTTCGACAAGGCGTACGGTTACGTTCAGAAGGCGATGACGCTCGATCCGGAAGACACCTACAACCAGATCTTCGCCGCCACCTATCTGATCCAGCTCGGACACCCGGAGGAAGCCGCGCGCATCGCCCGCGAGAACGAGTCGCTGCTGCCCGCTTCGTACAACCTCGCCGCGATCTGGGCTCAGCTCGGCCAGAGCGAAAAGGCGCTGGAGCTGCTCGCCCGCCACTTCTACAAGTACGAGCAGGTGCCCGCGGTCCGGAGCAAGGAGATGGAAGAGGCGCGGGTCGACGCGGTGTTCGTCTCCCTACGCCAGAATCCTGCATTCGTCGAGCTGATCGCCAACGCCGACCACGCGACCGGCACCCGCTGAAGCGCGGCGTTCGCAGAGCTTAAAGGGACCGAACCGCCGAGATGCGAGAGCTGCTCCGTTACCGCGACCTGATTCGCGTGCTGGTCGAACGCGACCTCAAGGTGCGCTATCGCCGCTCGGCGTTCGGTTTCCTCTGGACGATGCTTCAGCCGATGTTGATGATGTTGGTGTTCACCATGGTGTTCGCGTCGATCTTCGGTTCCGATCGGCCCGGCTATTGGATCTATGCCCTGGCCGGGATTCTGTTCTGGAACTTCTTTTCCCAGTCGATCGTCGCCTCGATGAACAGTCTGCGCGGCAATGCCCAGCTGCTCCAGAAGCTGCCGGTGCCGAAGATCGTCTTTCCGCTCGCGACCGTGATCTCCGGCGTGATCAACTTGGGCCTCGCCTTGATCCCGCTGTTCGCGATCCTTCTGCTCACCGGCCACCGGCCGGGTTGGGCGATTCTGTTCCTGCCCGTGGCAATCCTGCTGGCTGCGGTGTTCACGCTCGGCGCCGGCCTGTTGCTCTCGCCGCTCGCCGTGTTTTTCAGCGACGTGGTCGAATTGATCGGGGTTCTGCTTACGTTGCTGATGTATCTCACTCCGGTCATCTATCCGTACGAGATCGTGCCGGAGAACGTGCGCTGGATCGTCCGGTTCAATCCGCTGCGCTCGATCCTCGAGATCTTCCGCGATCCGATCTATCTACAAAAAATACCGCCGATGGGTCACATCGCGGTCTCCGCCGGCATCGCGATCGTCGCTCTGGCGATCGGCGCCTGGGCGTTCCGCAAATCCAGCGACCGCATTCCGTTCTACGTCTAAGGCCCTAAGAGCTCCGCCCCTCCATGCCCCACTCTTCCGGCTCCGATCTGCGCATCCGTTTAGACGGCGTCTCGCTCTGCTATCGCCTGGCCAAGCAGCGCATTCCGTCGCTCAAGGATTACGCGATCCACATGATGAAGGGCGCTCTCTCCTACGAGAAGCTCTGGGCCTTGCGCGACGTCTCTTTCGCGGTCCGCGACGGCGAGACGGTCGGCATCATCGGCCGCAACGGCGCGGGCAAAAGCACGCTGCTCAAGGTGATCTCCGGCGTGCTCAAACCGACCGAAGGAAAACGCGACGTGCGCGGCCTGGTGGTGCCGATCCTGGAATTGGGCACCGGTTTCGATCACGAGCTCACGGGCCTGGAAAACATCTACCTGAACGCCCTGCTGCTCGGCCGCAAACGCAAGGAGATCGACGTCGCGCTCGAGCGGATCATCGAGTTTTCCGGCCTCGGCGACTTCGTCCGCGCGCCGATCCGCAACTACTCCTCCGGCATGGTCGCGCGCCTCGGGTTTTCGATCGCGACCGCCTGGCTGCCGAACGTGCTGATCCTCGACGAGGTGCTCGCGGTGGGCGACGCCGCCTTCACCCGCCGCTGCGAGGAACGGATCGCCGAGTTCCACGCGGCGGGCACGACGATCCTGCTCGTCTCCCACAGCGAGGCGGCGATCAAGAAGAGCTGCACCCGCTGCCTCTGGCTCGACGCCGGTCGCCTGCGCGGCGACGGCCCCACCGCGAAGGTCCTCGCCTCCTATTCCGGCGACACCCAAGGCACCGAACCGGCCGGCCGCGAAGGCGGGAAATTGCATCCGGAAGAATTACCGCACGGGTAAGATCCGCCGAGGAACCCGTAGAATCGACGCCGTCGCTTACAAACCGGCTCACCGAGGGGCTTCGAAATGCGCGCACGAACCTGGATCTCCGGCTGCCGAATTCTCGTCGCGGGGCTCGCTCTCGCGGGCTGCTCCGCGACCCTGCTCGCTCCTCCCGCCTCCGCCGCGTCGTCGAAGATCACGACGATCGTGGTCGTCCGTCACGCCGAGAAGGCGACCGACGATCCGCGCGACCCGACCCTTTCCCCCGCCGGCCAGGAGCGGGCGGAGGAGCTCGCCAAGGCGTTGGGCGGGGCTTCCGTCTCCGCCGTCTACGTGACGGAATTCAAGCGAACCCGCTTGACCGCCGAGCCGACCGCGCAGCATTTCAATCTCACGATCCAGACCCAGGCGCGAGCCGAGATGACGCCCGACGTCTACGCGCGCGATCTGATGCCGAAAATCCTCAAGAAACACGCGGGAAAGGTCGTACTGATCGTCGGCCACAGCGACACCGTGCCCGCGATCGTGAAGGTCTTGACCGGAACGACGGTCGCGCCGATCGACGAGGCCGAATTCGATCGGCTGTACGTGGTCGAAGTCCCGAAGAGTGGCGCCGCGCGCCTGATCGCGGCGCGGTACGGCCGGCCCGGGCCGCCGTAAGTGTCCCTCCCGGGGGTTGCTCAAGATCGGTAACATCGAGCACCCGCGAGGATAGTTCAGGAAAGTAGGGGGTATCCCGCCCCCGACTTTCCCGGAGCTTGCCGCTTGGCGACGATCGATTTCTCGGGCCTTTTCCGGACCTACGCCCCCGACCTGCACCGGTTCGCGCTTTTCCTCTCGGGCGATCCGGCGCTCGCCGAGGACCTGGTTTCGGAAACCTTTATCCGCCTCTGGAACGCCCGCCAGCGTGTCGACCTTTCCACCGTGCGCGGCTACCTGTTTACGATCACCCGCAATCTCTATCTCCATCATCGGCGGCGGGCGGCACGAGCGACCGATCTCGACGAGCGGATGGCCGACGCGGCGCCCGACCCCGAGCGGCGGGCGCAGACCCGCTCCGAGCTGGGATCGGTACACGCGGCGCTCCAAGAGTTGCCGGAGGTCGATCGCGCCGCGGTTCTGCTGCGCGCCGAGGGAGAGATGTCCTACGAAGAGATCGCCGCGGCGCTCGGCCTCTCGGCCGTCGCCGCGCGGGTCCGCGTCCACCGGGCGCGGCTGAAGCTCGCCGCGGCGCGAAGGCTGGGCGGCGCCATCCCACAAACTCAAAAGGAGATCCAACCATGAACGTCACGCGCGACGTGGTGAAGGACCTGATCACCATCTATCTGGCCGGAGAGGCGAGCTCGGACACGCGAGCCCTGGTCGAAGAGTATCTGGAGCACGACGCCGAACTTGCGAGCGACGTGGCGGCCGCCCGCGCCGAATCGCTCCGTCTTCCCCCCACCTCGGCCCTGCCGCCCACCGCGGAGAAGGAGGCGCTCGAAAAGACCCGCCAGATGATCAAGACCCGGACCTCGACTCTGGTCGTGGCGACACTGTTCTCGATCCTTCCGCTTAGCTTCGCCTTCAAGGGGAGCACGATCACCTTCCTGGTGATCCGCGACGCGCCGACCGTCGGCCTGGCCTGGTGGGCTACCGCCGCCGCGATGTGGGTCTGGCACCTCGGGGTCCGCCGCAGGCTGCGGGTCTCCGGACTCTAAAGCGCTCGACGGCTTGAGTAGGCCGGGGGCCGAAGGAGACCGGTGAATTCGGGATGAGTCGCCCGAAGGGCCGCCCACTCAACCACGTCTCAGTCGTCAGCATCAAGCCGCGACCCGCTGCCGGCATCGCTAGATGTGGCTCAAAAGGGGCAGGTCGGGGAAATATCGGCGCAAATACCCGCGGTCCCGGGCGGCGAAACGATCGGCTTGCACTTGGGCATGGGCGGCGATCAGAAAGTCGGGGATCAAGTGCTCCCGCGGTCCGCCCCCTTCTCGGTATTTCTTGAAGGTTTGGCCGGCCAGCCAAGCGGCCTCGGATGTAATGGGATCGAGACGCGCGCCCAGGTCGTCGAGCACCTTGTCGAGCTCAGCGCGCATTCGAAAGGCAGGCGCTAGCTCGGCGTAAACGACCTCGCACAGAATGAACTGTCCTTGCCGCCGTGCTCGAATCAGGGCCTCCATCCACTCCTCAGCCCCGGGCTCTTGGTTGAAGATCGTAAGGAGCACCGAAGTGTCGAGGGCGAGTCTCATTTCTCCTCGAGGAGAGCCGATCCACGGGTCTCATCGAGCCACTGATCAGAGGTCTTCCTCAGTCGACCGCTCGTGCAGCCCACGAGCGCTCGCATTGCCGGCTCGTCGAATACCGGCACGGTTTTCACGGCACGATCAATGGCCTGTTGGTCGATGCCTTGAGTTTTCGCTTGCTCCCTTGCTTTCACTGCCTCTTCGCGCCACTCCGCCTCCTCTTCCTGGGCAAGAAGCTCATCGAGGACCAAGCGGTCGTCGTCAGGCAGCTCCCGGATCCGGATGAGAATTTCGTCAATGGCCGTGCGACTCATAGAACCTCCAGTGCGGACTGCTCCATTCTACCCAACCGGTAATCTCTGGACAGCAACCCGCCTCTCTACCGCAGCAAATGCCGCGAGATCACCAACCGCTGCATCTCGCTCGTCCCTTCGTAGATCGTGGTGACCCGAACGTCGCGGTAGAGGCGGGAGATCTCGTAGTCGGCGTGGAAGCCGTTTCCGCCGTGGATTTGCAGGCTTTCGGCGCAGGCGCGGTTCGCGGCTTCGGAGGCGTAGAGCTTCGCTTGGGCGGCGTGGCGGCCGGCGTCCGCGCCATGCTCGATCGCGGCGCGGTAGGTGAGCGCGCGCGAGGCGGCCAATTCGGTCGCGATCTGGGCGATCTTGAACTGGATCGCCTGATGCTCGGCGATCGGCCGGCCGAATTGGATCCGCTCCTTGGCGTAGGCCACGGCCAGCTCAAGGGCGCGCTGGTGGATGCCGAGCGCCTGGGCCGCGATCCCCACCCGGGAATGATCGAGGGTGGCTTTGGCGACCGCGAGCCCATGGCCCTCCTGGCCGAGAAGATAGTCGGCCGGGATGCGGCAGCCGGTAAACGTGATCGACGCGGTGCGCGAAGCGCGCAGGCCCAGCTTCTCCTCCGGCTTGCCCACGGCGAACCCGGGCGCGTCCGCGGGGACGACAAACGCCGAGATCCCTTTTTTCCCCGCGTTCGGGTCGGTACGCGCAAACACGACGTACCAAGCGGCGAAACCCGCGTTGGTGATCCACGCCTTCTCGCCGTCGAGCACCCAGGTGTCTTCGTCGCGGCGCGCGGTCGTGCGCATCGAGGAGGGGTCGGAGCCGGCGCCCGGCTCGGTAAGGCCGAAGCCGCCGAGCTTGCCGCTCGCCGCCATCTCGGGCAGCACGCGGTCCTTCACGGCGTCGCCGCCGAAGGTCTGGATCGGCCAGGCGCAGACCGAGTTCGTGACGCTCATGGTGACCGCGACGGACGGACAGACGCGCGCCAGCTCTTCGACCGCGATCGCGTAGGTCAGTACGTCCGCCCCGGCGCCGCCGTATGGCTCCGGGATCATCATGCCGAGCAGGCCGAGCTCGCCCATCTCGGCCATCACGTCGCCCGGGAACTCGTGGTCGCGCTCGCGCTGCTCGATTCCCGGACGGATGCGCTCCTCGGCGAAGCGGCGTACCTGCTCGCGCAGCGCAGTCTGGTCCTCGGTGAGGGAAAAGTCGACGCTCATCCCTTGTTGATCACCCAGTCCGCGATCACCATCTTCTGGATCTCGCTCGTCCCCTCGTAGATCTCGGTGATCCGGGCGTCGCGGAAGTAGCGCTCGACGTTGTATTCCTTGGTGTAGCCGTAGCCGCCGTGGATTTGGAGCGCCTTGTTGGTCACCCGTTGCGCCATCTCGGCCGAGAACAATTTCGCCTGCGCCGCTTCGAGCGTGAAACGCTTCTGGTTCTCTTTCGCCCACGCCGCCTTCCAGGTCAGCAGGCGCGCGGCGTCGAGCTCGGTCGCCATGTCGGCGAGATAGAACTGGATCGCCTGGAACTCCGAGATCGCCTGGCCGAACTGCTTGCGCTGTTGTGCGTAGGCGACCGCCTCGTCGAACGCCCCCTGGGCGATCCCGACCGCCTGGGCCGCGATGCCGATCCGGCCGCCGTCCAAGGTCGACATCGCGATCTTGAAGCCGTCGCCGTCTTCACCCAAACGGTTCGCGGCCGGCACGCGCAGATCCTGGAACGCCAGCTCCGTCGTGCCGGAGGCGTTCACGCCGAGCTTGAACTCGTGGGTGCCGTGGCTGTAGCCGGGCAGATCCGTCGGCACGATGAAGCACGTGATCCCCTTGTGCTTCTTGGCGAGGTCGATGCTCGCGAACACCAGGGCGATGTCGGCGTCGGTGCCGTTGGTGATGAAGACCTTGTTGCCGTTCAAAACATAGTCGTCGCCGTCGCGCCGGGCGGTGGAGAGCAGCCCCCCCGCGTCGCTTCCGGCCCCCGGCTCGGTGAGCGCGAAACAGCCGAGCTTCTGGCCGGCCGCGAGCGGGGTCAGGAACTCTTTCTTCTGCGCCTCGGTGCCGTACTTCAACAGCGGGTCGCAGACCAGCGAGTTGTTGACCGACAGGATGACGCCCGAAGTCGCGCAGACGCGGCTGATCTCCTCGATCACCAGCGTGTAGGAGATCGTATCCATCCCCGCGCCGCCGTACTCTTCGGGCACCGCGACGCCGCCCAGGCCCAGCTCGCCCGCCTGGTCGAAAAAACTCCGCGGGAACTCGCCCGTCTCGTCGATCTCTTTGGCCCGCGGCTTGACCACCTCGTCCGCGAACCGGCGAATGTTCTCGCGCAGCAGCTGCTGCTCTTCGGTGAGCTCGATCTTCATGCACGTTCCTAAAGCGAAAACCTGCTTCGCGGAGGGGACCCAAGGTGGAGAAACGGAAGGGCGGACGCCCGAAACCTGGTCCGGATCGTAGCAACCGGCGGAAGAGGGGGTCAAGGAAGGCCGCCCAGTCGATCCGCCGATCGGGAAACGGGACCGAGGAGCAAACTGCCCTCGATCCCGTCCTTCTCCCCGCCAGACTCAAGGCGTGAAGGTCTGCAACTGCGCGCCGCTAGGGCAGCTGGACGCCCCGGGCCCGAGGCCGAGGAACGTCCGCACCGTGGCGCCGGTCATGTTCTGCGGTTTATTGGCCGGCACCATCGTGGTATCGAACCCGCCGAAGTGCGGCTCTGAATAGGTCTTCGCCCCGCCGATCGACTGCACCCAGAAGAGCGGGTTGAGCGCTTCGCGCATCTTCGGGAAGTAAAGCGCCCAATCGCTTCCCAGGATGTAGGTGCACATCGTGTCCCAGAGCTTGGGAGTGGCGGTTTCGCCCGTTAGCGCCGTCCCGAGCTGGGCCGAAAGCACGATGCCCTGACCTTTCATGGTGTTCATCGAGAACGACGACGAGGCGTCCTTGAAGAAGTTGCAGGTCTCGATCTTGTTCGGAGCCTTGTCGCGCAGCAGACGATAGAGATCGTCGCGCAGGGCGTTGGTGCCTAGACCCGTCAGGGAGGTGAAACGGGCGCCGGGCGAGTCGATCTCCAGCGAAGTTCCTTTCGGCCTCGAGATCAAATCGTAGAGGCGCTTCTCGTCGGCCCACCAACGGCGGGCCGAGTCGCGGATCGCGGTCTCGGGCGTCGAGGTTGGTGAAGACGCCGTGACGCTTCCGCCGTTGCCGAGCGCGAAGACGTAGGCGCCGGTGATCGCCGCCGCCCAGAGCTGGTAGTGGCTGGAGGTCATCTCCTCGTTGCGCGTGGCGCCGCCGTTGTCGTAATAGTGACCGAAGGGGCCGCCGAACCCGACGACGCCACGGCTTTGGATATCGAGGTACTGTTGGACCAGGGTCCGCGCCTCGTTCTTCTGAGCGGTCGTCGCGCCGGACTCGGGGCGTAGCGCCCAACCGTAATACCAAGCACGCGCCAACATGCGCTGGTTCGGCGATCCGTTCGTGTCCAGCTGATCATGCGAGGGAGGCGCGAGCGTCCAGGCCCCGTCGGGACTGGTCCCGGGGGCGCAACCGAAAGCCAACCGGGTGAGACCGGCGATGGCCTTCATTTGATTCTGCTCCAACCCTTGAGCGCCGGCCTGCGGGGAGGTCCAAAGAGCCATCAGCACGAAGAGTGCAAGAAAGAGTGTCTTGAAAATCCTTCCGAGAGTCATGCGAACCGCCTTTCCGTTCGGTGCATCACTCCTCTCTTCGAGCAGGTTACTCCCTGCCGTCGGCCGCGGCAACCTGCCCCATCCCCGGTTGGGGCCCCTTGGCCACTCCGATTGCCGGGCGCCGCTACCCACGGCCGCTGCTGTTTTGCCTCAACTCTCGGGCCTGACATATCCTCTCGGTCGCCACCTTTCCCCCTCGCGGAGGCATTCCCCATGCACACCTGGCTTCGTCCCTCTCAGCTCTTGCTCTTTGCCCTCTGCGCGGTTCTCGCCTTTTCTTCCGCCGGCCCGGTTCGAGCGGCCGACGCGCCTCTCCCCGACGTCGACCTGATCTGGGGCGCCAAGATTCCGATGCGCGACGGGGTGAAGCTGAACGCCACGATCTACCGGCCGCATGGACAGAGCGGAACGCTGCCGGTGATCTTCACGCTCACCCCCTACATCGCCGACAGCTACCACGACCGGGCGATGTACTTTGCGCGCAACGGCTACGTCTACGCGCTGGTCGACGTGCGCGGGCGGGGAAGCTCCGAAGGGACGTTCGATCCGTTCGCCCAAGAGGATCGGGACGGCTACGACGTGGTCGAGTGGCTGGCGAAGCAATCCTGGGCGAACGGCAAGGTCGCCATGTGGGGCGGGTCGTACGCCGGGTTCGATCAGTGGGCGACGGCGAAGGAGCTGCCGCCTCATCTTTCGACCATCGTGCCCGCGGCCTCGGCCCATCCGGGGGTCGATTTTCCGTTCGACCACAACGTCTTTTATCCCTACGACGTGCAGTGGCTGACCTTCACCAGCGGCAAGACGGGCAACGCCAAGCTGTTCGGCGAAAGTGGATTCTGGTTCTCCAAGTTCAAGGAGCTGTACCTCTCGGGACGGCCGTTCGCCGATCTCGACGAGATCGTGGGCAACTCCCTGCCGATCTTCGACCGTTGGCTCGCGCATCCCCATCCCGATGCCTTTTGGGACGCGATGGTGCCCACTCCGGAGCAGTTCGCGAAGATCTCGATTCCGATCTTGACGATCACCGGCCACTACGACGGCGACCAGCAGGGCGCTTTCGCGTTCTACCGCGACCACATGCGGTATGGAAACGCGGCGGCCAAGGCGAGCCACTACCTGATCGTCGGCCCCTGGGACCACGCGGGCACGCGGACCCCGAACCCGAAATTCGGCGGGCTCGAATTCGGCCCCGGCAGCGTTCTGGATCTGAACTCTCTCCACAAGGAGTGGTACGACTGGACGATGAAGGGCGGCCCGAAACCGAAGTTCCTGGAGAAGCGGGTCGCCTGGTACACCCCGCCGGGCGACGGCTGGCGCTACGCGGATTCGATCGAAGAGATCGCGAAAGAGACGCGCACGCTCCATCTCGATTCCGACGGCACGCCGGGTGCCGCGACCGACGCCTTCCACGCCGGCCGTCTCGCGACCGAGCCGCCCGCGAAGGCCGGCACGGACTCTTACCTCTACGACCCAAAAGACACCGGCGCGGCGGCCTGGCAGACCGCGGACGACGAGGATTTCCTTCTCGACCAGTCGGGGGCGATGCGCCTCGCGGGCGACGGGCTGGTCTACGTCTCCGCGCCGTTCGCCGCCGCGACCGAGATCACCGGCTGGCCGCGTCTGATCGCCTGGATCGCGATCGACGCTCCGGACGTCGACCTCCAGGCCGCTCTCTACGAGATCCTGCCGAGCGGCAAGAGCATTCTCCTGTCCGCCGCCCAGATGCGCGCCCGCTATCGCGAGTCGGTCCGCGAGGCCAAGGCGGTCAAGGCGGGGGAGGTGCTCCCCTACACCTTCGACACCTTCACCTTCTTCTCGCGCCAGATCGCGGCCGGCAGCCGCCTGCGGCTGATCCTCACCAGCCCGAACGCGATCGGCCAACAGAAGAACTGGGCGGCAGGCGGCGAGGTCGCCCGCGAATCGATCCGCGACGCCCATACGGTCCACGTCCGCCTGTCGCACGATCGCGAACATCCGAGCCGTCTGGAGCTGCCGATCGCGAAGTGATTTCCACCGCCTTCCGGTCCGGCGACCGGGCGATTCGACCCGCCCGATCGCCGCCCCCCTCCCGGGGTTGACGTACCTTGACGAGCCACCCCATACTCGCCTTCCGTCCAGACGTCGCAAAACAGAGGGAGAGCCGAGCGCTCTCCTCGGCTAGGAGAATCTCGATGCTCAACTTCCGTCATGCCGTCGTCGCCGTCGTGCTTTCGACCTGCTGCGCGCTGCCGGCCGGCGCGCAATCGATCAGCCATAACGGCGCCCCTCCGTCCGTCCCGCCGTCCAGCGCGCCCGTCGAACGGGTCATCGGTCCCACGTCAATCACCCAATCGACGAACGCGACCACGATCACCTCGGGCAACTCGGTTTCGTGCAACGGCGGCGCTCCATCCTTCCTGCACACCGACAACAGCTACTACCGCGCCTTCACGCTCGCGTCGTTCAACCCGCCGCTCGACCAGACCCAGTTCATGGTCCAATCGGTCACGATCGGCATCGAGCAAGCGAACGCGGCCGGCACCGGCACGACCCAGCCGGTTACGATCAACATCTTCAACAGCTCGGCGAACCCGCCGACCCTTGCGACTCTAGGGCCGGTCCTTTCGACCGTGACGGTGCAGGTTCCCGACCAGACCCTCAGCCTGCTCACGATTCCGCTCACGACCCAGCCAGTGTTCACGGTCGCGACCGGCATCCTCGTGGTGGAGGTCTTCACCCCGAGCGGCCAGGCGGCCGGGCACAGCATCTTCATCGGCTCGAACGCCCTCGGCCAGAGCGGCCCCTCGTTCATCCGCGCCTCTTCTTGCGGCATCAGCGAAATCACCAACTTCGCGAGCATCGGCTTTCCCAACGTGCACGTTGTCATGACCGTCAACGGCAACAGCCAGGCGCCGGTCGAGCTCCAGAGCTTCAGCATCGATTGATCGAGACGCCCTCTCGGGCCGGAGGGTGCACTTCTCCGGCCCCGGGGTTTCCCCTCACACTCCCCTCGTGGCATGATCCGCGCACGATGAGCGAGATCAGCTACAACGAAACGGAAGTCCGCAGCTATCTGCCGAACGGCTGGCACTTGAAGTGGGACGGCGGCCGCTGGGATGCCAAGGCCGGCACCTGGAACACGACGGTCGTCGACAACGTCGATTTCGACTGGCAGCTCGAGGTCAAATCCGCCGACGCCGATTCCGTCGGCCGCATCGAGGCGCTCCGCCAGGCGATCGATCGCACCTTCCGCAGCCGCTACACCAAGAGCACCAGCGGCCTCGGCATCTGGCGCAAGGGTAAGGCGGTCTAAGCCAGAAAAGCGCCCCTCCCCTTCCTGCCATTCCGAGCGAGAGCGAGGAATCTGGGGGGTTGGTCGGCCTTAAATCCCTTAGCCACAACGGGATCTGGGCCACCCACCCTCCGGCCAGGCCTGATCAGGCGACCTTGCCACCGCTTGCCTTCACCCGCTCCAGTAGAAGCGCCTGATCCTCCGCAGAAACCCCGTCGAGCGGGAAGGTCATGAAATGCCCCTTGGAAAAGAGCAGGAGCCAGAGATCCTCATACCGCCAGACCGCCGTGATTGCGCGCGGCAAGCCCTTGTCGTGAAGGCACCAATCTGGTACGTTTTTGGTTATGAGCCAGTCAGCGGTTGCCCACATTCAGGATTCTACGGTCGCCCGCACGATCCGATTTCCCGTCGCGCTCCGCCAGAAAATTAACGCGGACGCGGATCGTTGTGGGCGAAGTTTCGACGGCCAGGTGATCGCCCTTCTACGCCGGCACTACGGGGAGGACGTCGACATAGCTCCGAACCCCGTGGAGATCCTCGCGCTCGCCGCCGCCAGCCTTGCCGATGTCTCGGCTTCGGATCTGCGTTCGCTGACCCGAAAGCTCGTGGAGCCGGAAGGCTGACCGGATGGAGTCTGAAGCTGTCGTTCTGGATACGGACACGTTATCCGAGCTAAGTCGCGGCAACCCAGTCGTCCGGCGGCGCGCTCTCGCCTATTTGGCTGGCTTCGGCCGCCTGACGATCACGGCGATCACCGTTTTTGAACGGCTACGGGGATACCGCCTTGCGATTCGCGAGGGCAAACCGTTCGAGCGGCAACTCCAAGCCTTCGAGGCACTTGCAGCCAACTGCATCGTCCTGCCCTTCGACCAAGAGGCCGCGAGCGTGGCGGCAGAAATCTGGTCCGGTGCGACGCGCAGCCAGCGTCAGCACCTCGGAGATCTTCTGATCGCGGCGGTTGCGATCTCACGCCAGATTCCCCTCGTGACCCGGAACAAGCGGGATTTTGAGCGAATCACCAAGCCCTCAGGCGTCGATCTTCGGCTCGTCGACTGGTCGAAAGCGTAGGAATTGGGTCTGGTCAATGAGCCATCAACCCGGCCGAAGCACTGGGCCTCAATGCCTGGCCGCAAACACCTCGACACCAGAAATTATCCCTGCTCGTTTCTGGTGGCACCAGAAAGTAGCAGGTTTACGCTCCGCTACCGCCGGAAGAGATCTCCGGCCGACCGAAGAAACTCTCCGGCCCGACCGGAGGAGGTACGCGCCGGGCAAACTCTCGGCCGGCTCGGCGACCCGTGCCGCTTCGGGTGCCGAGCTGGTGCTCGGCGGTCCCGGGGAAAAAACGAGGGGGCTTGCTAGGCGGCTGGCGCGGTCGAGAGCCACCAGCCTCGGCCGGCGCACCAGGAGGTTTCATCGGGTTCGGTTCCTCGCCGGAGGGATTGCACTTTCGCCATGTCGCCTCGGGCGAAGGCGGCGGCGAGGTTCTTCGCTGTGTCTTCGTCTCGGGCTCCAACGCAGGGGATGAACATGGCGCCGCAGACGAAGCGGGCGGCGAAGGCGTCGCCCTCCCCGCGGGTGACGAGCAGCATGGCTCCCATCCCTTGATTCGGGGTGAGGGGAAAGAGCAGGCGCCCTCCCGGGCGCAGGGCGTCGAGCCAGACGTCGAGCGGGTCGGTGGCTCCGGCGCTGACGTAGAGGATGTCGCACGCGGGAAGCGGGCCTGCTGTTCCCGATTCGGAGCGGACTGTCACCTGGGGAAGGTCCGCCAGATTCCGCGCCGCGCGCTCAGCAAGATCGGGTTCCAGTTCGTAAGCGGCGACCGATCCGGTCGGGCCAGTGAGCTTCGCGAGCAGGGCGGAGTAATAGCCGGTTCCTGCCCCCACGTGCACGACGCTTTCGCCTTCCTTGACCGCGAGGGCCGCGAGGCAGACGGCGTGGAGGGTCGGTTGGCCGTTGTTGATCTGCCGCTCGCCCTTCAAGGCGACCGTGATGTCCTGATACAGGAGGGCCGGATCGTCCGAGGGGGTTTCGATGTAGCCGAGACGGGTGAAGACCTGCCACGGCCCCGGGCCCACGAACTTCTCGCGCGAAGTCGTCGCGAACGCCTCGATCAAATCTTGGTTCGTGGCAGGAACGCCTGCGTTCGCGGTAATCAGTTGGGCGAACCAACGGCGGTGGGCTTCGAGGCGATCCATGCGACCTCCAGGTCTTGGTAGTGGCTCAGTTTGCCTCCTCGCTCCTTCGGGCGCCTTCGGCAGCAGCCAGTCGCTGCGGGACAAACTAAGCCACTATCGCAAATTTTAGCCTCAGTCGTGGATCGAGCGGTCCTTGGTCTCACGCAGGAAGATCGAACCGATGACGACCGTGAGAAGCGCCACCGCGATCGGGTACCAGAGCCCGGCGTAGACGTTGCCGGTGCGGGCGACGAGAGCGGTCGCGAGCAGAGGCAGCATGCCGCCGAACCAACCGTTGCCGATGTGGTACGGCAGAGACATCGAGGTATAGCGGATTCGGGTCGGGAACAGCTCGACCAGGAAAGCCGCGATCGGGCCGTAGACCATGGTCACGTAGAGCACCATGACGAACAGGATCGCGACGGCCGTGACGCGGTCGATCCGGGAGCGGTCGACTTCCGCCGGATACCCGGTGCGGGAGAGCGCCTCTTTGTACGCGGCCTCGTCCCACGAAGAGAGCTCGACCGGGCCGATGCGGGTGACCACGGCCTGCCCGGCTTCCGCCGGCCGCGACTCGAACGAAAGGCCGGATTTGGTCAGGAAGTCCTTCGCCCGGTCGCAGTCGCTGAATCGGGTCTTGGGTCCCACGAAGACGTGGAAGCTGCAATCGCTGGCGGCGACCACGATCGGATTTTTGGCGGCGTACTCTTCGAGCGCGGGGTTTACGGCGCGCGCCAGGCCGTGGAACAGCGGCAGGTAGGTGAGCGCCGCGAGCAGGCAACCGCCGAGGATGATCTTGAGCCGGCCGATCCGGTCCGACAGTTTGCCGAAGACGACGAAGAACGGGGTGCCGAGCAGGAGCGAGATCCCGACCAGGACGTAGGCGTTCAAGTAGTCGAGCTTGAGCGTGATGGTCAGGAAGAACAGGGCATAGAACTGCCCCGTGTACCAGACCACCCCTTGGCCCGCGGTGGCGCCAAGGAGCGCCAGCAGGACGTATTTGTTGTTCGGATAGTGGAGGAAGCTCTCGCGGAGCGGCGCCTTTGAGCCGCGTCCCTCGGATTTCATCCGCCGGAAGACCGGCGACTCCTCCAGCCGGAGCCGGATGTAGATCGAGAACGCGAGCAGCGCGAGCGAGACCAGGAACGGCAGGCGCCAGCCCCAGCGGCTGAACGCCTCGGGCGCCAGCAGGACGCGGCAGGTACCGATCACGACCAGCGACAGGAAGAAGCCGAGAGTGGCCGTGGTCTGAATCCAACTGGTCGCAGCACCGCGGGAAGTGTCCGGCGCGTGCTCGGCGACGTAGGTTGCCGCCCCGCCGTATTCGCCGCCGAGCGCCAGCCCCTGGAGCAGGCGCAAGACCACCAGTGCAATCGGCGCGGCGATGCCGATCGCCTCGTAGGTGGGCAGCAGGCCGACCCCGAACGTCGCGGCGCCCATCACCACGATGGTGATCAAAAACGTGTGCTTGCGTCCGACCAGATCGCCCAGCCGGCCGAAAAAGAGCGCGCCGAACGGTCGCACCAGGAATCCGGCGGCGTAGGTCGCAAACGCCGCGAGCAGAGCCGCGGTGTCGTTCCCCTTGGGGAAGAACAGCGAGGCGAAGAACGGCGCGAGCGTCGCGTAGAGGTAGAAGTCGTACCACTCGAACACCGTGCCGAGCGACGAGGCGAAGACGACCCTGCGCTCCTCCGCCCGGGACACCTGCCGCCCCTCCGACGGTTCGGCGGGCGAAGCGGGCAGGACGGAGTCGCTCGATGCGCTCGACATGTGAACCCTCCAAGATCGGTTGGAAAACGCGGCGGGAAGTGTACGGCATGGCGAGTGCCCCCGAACCGTCGTCGATCCCTCCCGGCGTACCGGTTTTCCAGATCGCGCGGCGGGTATGGCCGGCGCCGCGACCGATAGGCCGCTCCCCCCCTGCGTTTTCTGGAGCCGGCTGATCGATCCGCTGAATGCGGAGATGGAATCTTGGGTCCGGATCACCGTTCCGCCAGAGCAAAAGACCCCTCCGCTGGACCGGCGGAACGATCTTTTCCTCCAAAAGACCGCTCCGCTCTTCTGAGGGACTGGTCTTTTCCCAAAAAAGACCCTTACGCTGGACCAGCGGAATGATCTTTTTTCTCAAAAGACCTCTCCGCCAGACCAGCGGAATGATCTTTTCTCTGGAAAGACTCCTCCGCTGGACCGGCGGAATGATCTTTTTCCTCGAAAGACTCCTCCGCTGGACTGGCGGAACGGTCTTTTGGGCAAAAAGACGGCTCCGCGAACGGAGTGGAAGGGTCTTTTTCACTAGAAGACCCCTCCGCCCGACTTGGGGAATGGTCTTTTTCCCTCGAAAACCTCTCCGCGGGGGCGGCGCAACGAGCTGGAGCAGCGGTACTCTCCACTTTCCCCCAAGGAGAACGCCATGGCAGACCGGTCGTACGCGGTAAGGCTCATCCGGTGGCAAACGCTGGCTCATAACATCGAGGATTCCGTACCGCTGATCCCCGGCGCGGACGGCCCGATGGAGGAGCTTCGCGAGAAACTCGCCGAGCTGAGCAAGACTCAGGGGACGTTGGTCGAGATGGAAGGCCGCAGGAAGGAGCTGGTGCAGCTCCGCAAACGCCTCGATCGGGAAACGGAGGAGGTCGTGCGACGCCTCGCCTCGGCCGCTCGGGCGCATTACGGATTCGAGAACCCGCTGCTTGAAACCTTCGGCGTCCGGGCCGAGATCATGAGTCGGCGCAAGAACCACGGGAAAAGAGGGCCGGCGCGGAAGAAGCCGGCGCCCCCGGAGAGTCCCGCCTCCCCCTGAAATCGCATAGGCTCGCACCCCACGTTCCACCAGGGGAGACGCCATGCCGGATCGTCCTGATTCCAAGCCGACCCGCAGGGCGATCCTTCAGGGTGCGGCCGCGTTGAGCCTGGCGGGAACCGGAGCGTTCGGTTCGGCCGTACGAGAGGGAAAGAGCGCGATGCCCGAGAATCCGCCCAAAGCGAACCTCAAGCCGGGTGCCGCCGCGCCTTCCCTCAAGAAAGTCGCGGTCGTCGGCGCCGGAGCGTTCGGCGGCTGGACGGCGCTCCATCTGCTGCGGCGCGGGGTGGCGGTCACCCTCCTCGACGCCTGGGGTCCCGGCAACCTGCGCGCCAGCTCGGGCGGCGAGACCCGGGTGATCCGCGGCATGTACGGCGCCGACAAGATCTACGTCGACGGGGTGGTCCGCTCTTTCGAGCTGTGGAAAGACGCCGAGCGCCGATGGGGACGCCGGTTCTACCATCCGACCGGCGTGCTCTGGATGTTCTCGGTCGACGACCGCTATGCCAAGACTTCGATCCCGCTCCTTCAGGCGGCGAAACTGCCGGTCGATGAGCTTTCGCTCGACGAGGCCCGCCGCCGCTTTCCGCAGGTCCGGTTCGACGGCGTCCGTTCGGTCTACTTCGAGCGCGAAGCGGGATATTTGACCGCGCGCCTCGCCTGTCAGGCGGTGGCCGAGGCGTTCGTGGCCGAAGGGGGCGAGCTGCGCCGGGTGGCGGCCCGCCCGGGACCGATCGAGCACGGCCGGCTCTCCCGGCTCGATCTCGCGGATGGCGGCAAAGTCGAAGCCGACGCCTACGTGTTCGCTTGCGGGCCGTGGCTCGGCAGCCTGTTTCCGCAGGTGATCGGCGACGGCGTCCTGCCCACCCGGCAGGAGGTGTTCTATTTCGGCGCGCCTGCCGGGGATCGCCGCTACGACGAAGGAACCCTGCCGATCTGGATCGATTTTTCCGAGCGGATCTACTACGGCATCCCGGGCAACCTGGAGCGCGGCTTGAAGGTCGCCGACGACACCCGCGGCGAGCCGATCGATCCGACCGACGCCGAGCGGAGCGTCACCCCGGCGCGCCTCGCCGAGGCGCGCGCGGTGATCGCCCGGCGCTTTCCCGAGATCGCCCGCGCGCCGATGATCGGCGCGGAGGTCTGCCAGTACGAAAACAGCCCGGACGGACACCTGATCGCGGGCACCCACCCGGAAGCCGAAAACCTCTGGATTCTAGGCGGCGGCTCCGGCCACGGCTTCAAGCTCGGCCCCGCCCTGGGCGAAAACGCCGCGTCGTGGATTCTTGGCGAGACCACGCCGCCCGAGCTGTTCGCGCTCGGACGGCTGGCGGAGATTTCGAAGCGGAAGACGCAGTTCTCGTCCTCCTAGTTCTCCTCTCGACACCCAGACTAGGCGCCCCCACCGCAGAGGAAGATCGAACCGCGTAGACGCCCTTGGTCGACCGGCTTGCCCGGCAGGACAACCAGCGTATTCCCACCCTGCTTCGCAGCCTTGGCTTTGAGATCGTCGAGCAGATACGGACCGGGAGGAGCCTCCGCCGGGGCCTGCGCGAACGCCGTCCCCAGGTACTTGCACCCCTCGAGCGTCTTCGGCAGCGCGCGATGCTCTTGCCCCTCGGCGTTCCGTTCCAGAACCCGAATCTCCGCCGCAGCCGCCTTGGGTGAAGCACCCCCAGACGCGCACCCCACGGGAACGAGCCCGCTCAAGAGGATCAAACCGTAGGCGGCAAAGCGAAGCGATCGGCTCATCGGCGCTCCTCCAGGTTGTAGTGAAGGAATGCTAACAGAGGTGCGATTGGTGGGTACGCCTCAGGATCAGGGAACCGCCCCGGCACTCGACATAAACCCTCGAATGAGGTCCACCGACGCCAGGGCCAGCGAACGCCCGCTCTCGGCTATCCCAGCCTCGGCCGTGCAACAGCTCCGAGCCGCAGTTGCGTCTCATGGACTCCTCTTTGCCCTACATCAGAAGGCCGCCGCCGTCTACGGCGAGGACGGTGCCGGTCAGGAAGGGGTTGGCTAGCGCGAACAGCGCGGCGGCGGCGACGTCCTCGGGCTGTCCGACCCGCCGGGCAGGGGATTTCTGGGCGAAGTCGGCGAAGAGTCTCTCGCGTCCTTCGGGGCCGAGCCGTTCCCAGAACGGGCCGGAATCGACGATGCCGGGGGAGATGACGTTGACTCGCACCGGTCCGAGCTCAACGGCCATTGCCCGGGCAAAGGCTTCGAGGCCGCCATTGACTAGGCTGGTGATCGAGGTGCCCGCCGCGGGCCGGGCGGCGCGGATCCCCGAGAAGAAAGTGAACGAGCCGTCCGAGGCGATCCAGCGGGCGCCGTGCTTCGCGAGGAAGATGGGAGCCCAGAGCTTGGCGGTGAAGGCACGGCCGATGGCTTCGGCGTCGAGCTTGGCGATTGGCCCGGCGATGCCCTGGCTAGCGGTGCTCACCAGGTGGTCGAAGCGTCCGACCTCTTGGAAGAACGCGGCCACCTCCTCCTCCACCGCGACGTCGAGGGGGTACGACCGCCAGGGACCGCCGAGCAGGGCTCCGGTGGCATCCAGCGTCTCCTTCCGGCGACCGGCGAGCACGACGGAGGCACCGGCCTCCGAGGCGGCGCAAGAGAGCGAACGGCCGATGCCTGAGCCGGCGCCGATGATCACGACCTTCTTGCCTTCGAGCTGCATGAGGAACCTCCCGCGAGGAATTCGTAACCTGTTCACCAGGTTACAGTGACAGTTATAGGGGAGGCGATGTAACCTGTCAATAGGGTTGCTGCGAGCGACAGCGAGGCGGTGACGATGAAGAGGACGGCCGAAGAACCCTTGCCCGAGATTCGGGATGGATTCAAATTTCGCTCTGGGCGGCTGGCTCTCGATCTGCCGGCGACGCTGGCGGCCCGGCTCAAGGGTGAGCAGAGAGAACTGCTGGCGACGCCCAAAGATCTCGGGCGATGGCTGGTGGCGGCGGGGCTTACGGAAGGCGCCCCGGAACCGACCGCCAAGGAGCTAGATCGGGCGCGTGCGCTCCGCGAGGCTCTCTACCGTTTGGGGATGGCCTGCGTCGATGGGAGTGGCTTTGAGGCGGCGGACCGAGAGCTGCTGAACCGCTGGGCGGCGGAGCCTCCTCCGGTCCCCCAGCTCGGACCCGAGGGAAAGGTCCAATGGAACCGCACCGGCGTGCGCGCGCTCCTCGCGATGCTGGCTCGGGACGGAGTCGAACTCTTCGGCGGGCCGCTCGCAACTCGAATCCGCCAGTGCTCCGGCGAGGGGTGCGCCCTGCTCTTCGTAGACACCTCCCGCTCGGGCGAGCGGCGCTGGTGCTCGATGGCCGGCTGCGGCAACAAGGCTAAGGTGGCGGAGCTGCGCCGGAGGCGGCGGTCTGCGTCTGCGGACTCTGGCGTGGATTCGCCAGAGCTGGAGACGCCCGCATCGCCTCGACCCGATTCCACCAAGTAGCGGTTAAACCTGGCGCCGACCCCGTCGGCCAAGAAGAAGAACGCGCGAACCCGCGGAACAGGCCGAAGACAACCAAGAGACCCGCCGAAGCCGAGAGCGATGATCAGCTCATCCGCGAAGCCTATGACGCGTCGGCTTGGGGTCCTCCGATTCACGTGTCGGCCAAGCCCTGGCCTCGGAGGGCCTACCAGAAGGCCCGATTGAAAACGGCCACGAAGCCCGAGGCGCCGGCCTAAAGTCGTTCCTCCGCCGGCTGCGACTTGGTGGGTGCCATCTACAACGCGAATCGATCTTCAAGCTCGCGACGGCCAGCGCGGACAATCTCGACGGCATCGACCGGGGGCATACCCGCGCGCAGCTCGCGGAGACGGCCGAGCGCAGCCGAGAAGCCTTCGAGTTCCGCCTTCAAATCGTTCGCGGTCGGCTCGATGGCCTTGGCCTCGGGGCGAAGCCCTTCCCGCCGAGATTCGACATCGAGGCGGGCGAGGTTCTCTTCGGGAGGCTTGGGCATGGTCGAACGATACCTCTCCGTCGGGAGCTACACCAGTTCCACTTTGAGCTTCTTGCCGAGCGCCGACGCCGCCCGCTCCAGGGTGGCGAGGGTGACTGATCGATTGGCGGGGTCCAACAAGCGCTCCAGAGCCGGCCGGCTCGTCCTCATCCGGGTGGCCATCTCCGACTTGGTCAACCTGCGCCGTTTCATTTCGCCCGCGATCTGAAAGGCAATCACCCGTTTCGCGGCCGTAGCCTTGGCAGCGTCGAGGAGGTTCTCCTCTCCCAGAAAGTCGTCGAAGTTGCATCCGAGATGTTCGTCCTTCAATGGACCACTCCTCGTAGGTTAGCCAAACGGACTTCCCACCGGCTCCAACTTTCTGATCAAGGGCATTCCCAGGAGCCAGTCGAATTGCGCTGTCTGATGTCCTCGCCCACGGTCTTGCGACCCGCTCGCGCCAAGGCCTTGAGCCATTCGCGCAAAGGTTCTCGGCCTCGGTACGGTAGAAGACGACGCGTAGAATCTGTCCTCATCGGTTTCCCCACGCCGAGAGTGTACCAGAAAAGATGCACTCTAAAGGATGAAAACGGGCCTCTCTAACGGCAGCAGGCCAGAATCCAGTTTCGCCGAAGAGTAACAAGCTGCTTCAAGATTCGACTTGGGTCTTCCATTCACGTGCCTCCCAACCCTGGGCTCAGAGAATCCGAGTGAGGCCGACGACGAACTCTGAGACGCCGGTCTGACGTCCCGGACCGCCCCTCATAAAGCCAGTCCCTATAAGCTACGCTCTTGACAGAGGGGACATCTGCGACTCTAATTGGGGTCAGGTGACGTGTATCTTCTCGTCGAAGATTCGGCACATAAGCGGCAACTACGGCAAGGGCAGACGCGCAATGAGTTCTCCGGCCAATCTTGAGATTCGTACCAGCACTGAGGCTCGAAGGCGTTTTCGCATAGCGATAACCGAATCCTGCAATCTGAAGTGCTTCTTCTGCCACGGTGATGGTGGGGACGTTCAGCATTTCTCCGCCCAAGAATCGACTCTTCTTCCCAGCGAGATTGCAGAGGTAATTCGCCTTGCCTCCCTGGCAGGAGTCAAGAAGGTCAAGCTGACGGGAGGAGAACCGCTTCTATATAGGAGCGCCGAGGGTGGCGTGAACCGCGCTGTTGAATTCGCTGCCGCGGCGGCCCATGAAGCCAAGATCGACTTGTCACTGGTGACAAACGGCATCTCTTTAACCCCTCAACTGGCCGTGTCTCTGCGATCTGCGGGACTTCCGCGAATTACGATCAGCCTGCATGCAGGCAGGCAGGAGACCTTTGCATCCTATGCTGGCCTAAGCGCTGGATCTCGGCAGTTTCACAGCGTCGTGCGGGGCATCCGCGCAGCTATCGATTCTGGCCTTGAACCAGTTAAAGTCAATACCGTTGTGTACTATTCGGCGTCGGACGAATCTCGACGCAATCTCGATGAACTTCCTGTGATCCTTGATCTCTGCGGACAGCTTGGTGTGTCCCAAGTGAAGTTCTTCGTTGTCCTTCAAAGCCCTAAGCTTGCTCAAGATTCTCATCGAGACTCATTTGTTTTTTGGACGGATCGACTCTTAGATCAGGTCATACCATCGTCCGCCCTGAGTGGAATGCGAACACTCCTGAAAGACAAACGATTGGAGCGTTTCGCCGCTCCCGGCTCCTTTAGCGCAACGTTTGATATCGGGAACGAGATGCCGAAGATTAGTTTCCAAAATCTTAAGCTTCGCGCCCAGGAAGACGGACATTCAGGTGCGTGTAATTGCCACGAAGGCGCGTACTCTCTTCGGATGACTTCTAGGGGAGAGCTCAAGGCATGCCTCTGGGATAGAGAGGTGAAGAACCTCCTCGTACCTCTCCGCGCAGGCGATGTCGAAACGGCGTATTCCATGATTAGCCATAGTCTTTCCAAAATTCATTGCGACAGAGAAGTAGTCACTTTGGCGTCCGCAGCATAGTAGTAATGCAAAATTTTGCGAGCAAAACCAATGTATTCGGTCGACACCTGTGAATATATATTCCTTGCCTGCCTTGACGTTGGCTTCCTTCTGAAGGATGAGGATAGAAAGAATGAGGAGGCCTCTCGAAAAGCCTTAGTTGGATACTTTCAGCATAAAGAGCTAAGCACCTTTACTGCAGGCCACCCTGAAGGTGGATCTCTCACCACCATTGTGAAAAAAGCAGCATCAGAGGGTGGTAAGCAAATCTTTACCGGTGAGTTTCTTAAAAATCATGCGCCGACAGTTTTCGATGACGAAAATCCTCCTGCCCTCCTGTTTCAAGGCTCTGATCCTGGGCCTGAGATCGCACTGGGTGCCAAATTTACAGTTCTCGGTACCCAATGGCGTTATAAGTCAGCTAAGTTGAGGGCTTTTCGCAATGGCTCTCTTGGAATCGAACTTCGTTTTCGCTGGGACGAGTCACCGAACCGACAAAACTGCGAGCAACTCGTTGCTGAAATCCGGCAACTCGAGCACAACCTTGCAGAGCCCGCCGCGTACTACAAGCTAAAACACGTAATCGAATCTTGCGGCGAGAGCATGTGGAGATTTCCTGGAATTGATGACTTCTTTCGGCTGGCGTCACGACATCGAGTCAAGATCCTAGGATCCCTTCATAGAGATGGCATTTCGCTCGATTTCGATGAGCTCATCGGAGACAGAGAGGCTCTTCGGAGTGTAAGTGGAATCTTGAACCGAGCCGAATGGTTTTCCAACTACTGTGATCAGTATGTCAACGAACTCAAGGAGAAGTTCATCGCTTATCAACGCGACGAATTCTTCATAACCGACAGGAACTCGAGCCTAATTCTATTCCCTCAATTTTATTCGGATCAACTGCACAAGAAGCAATTTGTTGAGAACGTTGTCTTTGGCGCGCACTTCCTCCTCAGCTGGGAGGCGTTCGGCCGTTACATAGGCAGTTCTCTCGCTTCGTACAATAACTCGCAGGATGCTGCGGGTTTGGATCCAACGTTAGAAGAATTGACGCGAGATATTTCTGAGTCACATGAAAAGTTGGCTAGCTTGAAAGACGCCTTAGCTGTCGGTGCCATGGTTGATCATGGCTTCACCACTCGAGTTTTGACCCAATTTCTGCGTGAACGGGATTTGAGTGCTCGGGTCGATGCCATTTCCCGAAAGCTTGAGACAAAGACACGCAAAAAAGAACTGACGAGTACGATCGTAAGGCAAGAGAGACTCGGTACGAGATCAAGGACGCTACAGATCATTGCTATCTCTATCGCCCTCATCGCACTTTGCTTGAGCGCACTATTCCAATACCTTAACTATAATTTGAATAAATCCCGCGCCCGGGCAACGGTCGGTGCAACCACAAAACCGGATCGCATCGCCGCCCCTCCCGAGAGCGAAAAGAGTATGCCTCTAGAAACCGGCCCTCAACCGAGCGGTAAGTAGTAGGAGGATCTCCAACTCTAGAGCCTAGCGAAGTTCCAATAAGCGGAGCCAACGCATTCCATCTATCGCGAGAAACTCGTCGCCAACGGCTTTGCCCAATAGCGCCTCTCCCAGAGGAGATTCGAGTGAAATCGCGGTTACTGAGTCATCTCCAACGACAAGCTGGATTCCAGCCCCAAAGGGAAGGAGCGCAAAGATCTCTTTGGAACCGGCTTCGTCAACAATTGTCACAATACTCGCAAGCGAGGCTCGCACAGCGGCCATACCAGGACGCTCCTCAAGCAAAATGTTAAGTGCAATCAAGGCCCGGTCTTTTTCGGCTATCGATCTGGCGGCATCTTCGGCAATGTGACTCTTCTGATACCTCGTAGTATCACTATGCGACTGCATCGGCCCTGGCGCCTCTGCAATCGCTGCGGTGGCTTCGCGCAGTGCGATCTCGGCCGCCTGGCGTTTTGCCGAGATGGCTTCTAGAAGTGCTCGAACAACATCTTTCCAGTCCATGGCTTCCGCCTTCAATAGAAGTTTCAAGGATGCATCTTCTTGTGCTCAGGCCGGCTCCCCGGCTTCTCCGCCACCCCACCCGCCGCACAAAGCGGGCAATCCTCCGCCTTGAATGCCGGCAGGTTCAGCTCCAGCAGCGAAGCGAACGGCATCGGGAACGGATTCGCCCCCGCCGTCCGGTCGATGATCGCGCCGATCGCCACGACTTGCGCTCCGGCGGACTCGGCGAGGCGTGCAGTTTCCAAGGTGGATTTGCCCGTCGTAACGACGTCTTCGATGATCGCTACCTTCTCACCCAGTCGCAACGCAAACCCGCGGCGGATTTCCAGCTCGGTGCCTTTGCGTTCGGCGAAGCGAAAAGGGACGCCTAAGGCTGCGGCGACTTCGTGGCCGATGATCACTCCGCCCAGCGCGGGCGAGAGGATCGAATCGATGCCGTAGCCCTTGAGTTTCTCGGCGAGGGCAGTCCCAACTTCGCGGGCTCGGGCGGGAAGCTCCAGCAATAGGGCGCACTGAACGTACGCCGAAGAGTGGAGGCCCGAGGAGAGCTGGAAATGGCCGCGCCGCAAGGCTCCGCTTTCTTCCAGGCGCTTTCCGATGTCAACCGGCTCACTCATCGTCGTCATCCGTGTCGGCCCGCTCGCCGGGGTGATTGCCTTCCACCCCTTCCCCTGCGACCGGTCCTAGCGTTCCGTCGCGGCGGATGTCGTACTGCTCCAGCTTCTTGTAGAGGTTCGAGCGCGGGGTGTCGATCGCGACCGCGGTCTGGGTGACGTTCCAATTGTTCTCTTCGAGCTTCTGGACCAGGAACATCCGCTCCGACAGCTCGCGGAACTCGCGCAGGGTTTTCGCGGCGAGCGCGGCTCCCGACAGCTCGGGGCGGGCGCCGCCGGTCGCGGCGACCAGGTCGTCGCGACCAATGACGTCGCGGGGCGCGAGGATCAGCAGGCGCTCGACCAGGTTCTTCAGCTCGCGGATGTTGCCTTTCCAGGGGAGCGCCTGGAGGTGGGCGATCGCGTCGGCCGAGAACGTCTTGGGGCGATAGTTGTTCTGATCGGCGTAGCGGCGGACGAGATAGTCGACCAGGAGCGGAATATCGTCCAGCCGCTCGCGTAGCGGGGGCGTGCGGATCGGGATGACGTTCAGCCGGTAGAACAGGTCTTCGCGAAAGCGGCCGGCGGCGATCTCCGATTCGAGATCGCGATGGGTCGCGGCGATCACCCGGACGTCGACGTGGATCGTCCGTTCCGCTCCGACCGGCTCGACTTCGCCGCTCTGGAGGACGCGCAGGACCTTCGCCTGCGTGCGGGCCGACATGTCGCCGATCTCGTCCAAAAAGATGGTGCCGGAATCGGCCGCGACGAACTTGCCGAGCTGTTTCCTCACCGCGCCGGTGAAGCTCCCCTTCTCGTGGCCGAACAGCTCCGACTCGATCAGCTCTTCGGGGATCGCCGCGCAATTGACCTGGACCAGCGGCCGGTCGCGGCGCGGCGAAAGGCGGTGGAGCGCGCGGGCGACCAGCTCCTTGCCCGTGCCGCTCTCCCCTGTCACCAGAACCGTCGCGGGGGTCGGGCCGGCTTTTTCGATCGTCTCGCGCAGGCGTTTGATCGAGAGCGAGGCGCCGATCAGCTCTTCGGCCGGTCGGCCGTCGCGCCGCACTTCGGTTTGCAGGCGGAACGCCTCGGTCGCATTGCGCAGCGCGAGCAGGACGCGCTCGCGCTGGAGCGGCTTTTCGAAGAAATCGTAGGCGCCGCGGCGGGTCGCCTCGACCGCGGTCGCCACGTCGGCGTGGCCGCTGATCATCAGGACCGGCATGTCGTAGCCGCGCTCGCGGAGCCTCTTGAGCAGCTCCAGCCCGTCCATCTCGGGCATCTTGATGTCGAGCATCACCGCGTCGGGCAGGCGATCGGCGACGCGCACCAGCGCCTGCGCTCCGCTCGCCGCCTCGTCCACGCGGTAGCCCTCGAATTCGAGGATCATCCGGAGGCTGTCGCGGATCGCCGCCTCGTCGTCGACGATCAGAACGGAGGCTCGTACGCTTGCGTCGTCTCTGGCCATGAACCGAGCATAACAAGAAAAGGCCGGCCCCTTGGGGGGGCCGGCCCTATGTGCATCACCTGCTAGGAGCTTGCGTTACGGCACGCGGACGACGGCGAAGAACGGCTGGCCGTTGTCGTTCTGGCCGCTGAACCGGAGGACGTAGAGACGGACGAACGTGCCCGACTTGGCTTCGCCGATCGCCTTCTCGAAGGCCTCGGTATCTTGCACCGGACGGCCGTTGACCTCGGTGATCAGGTCGCCGGGGCGGACGAACTTCTCGTACAGCGGGCTCGACGCGCCGACGTCGGTCACCCAGACGCCCTCGGCGCTCTTCGGCAGGCCGTGCTCGTTGCGCAGACTGGCGGTCAGGTCCTGGTACTCGATGCCGAGCCAATCGATGCCGCTACGCCCTTTCGGCTTCTGGGTCTCGGCCTGCTGGTTCTGGACCGGACGCTCGCCGAGCTTGATCACCTTGTCGATCTTCTTGCCATTGCGCAGGACGACCAGAGTGACCTTGGAGTTCGGATCCTTGCTCGCGACGTAGTCGATCAGGTCGCGGGTGGTCTTGATCTTCCGTCCGTCGACCGACAGCAGCACGTCGTCGTGCTTCAAACCGCCTTCGGCGGCGGGGGTGTTGTCTTCCACCCGGCCGACCAGCGCGCCGTCCGTCGAGTCGAGGCCGAACGACTGCGCGGTCTCGAAGTTCATGTTCTGGATCTGCACGCCGAGATAGCCGCGCGTCACCTTGCCCTTGTCGCGCAGCTGCGGCAAGACCTCTTGCAGGGTCGAGACCGGGACGGCGAAGCCGATGTTCTCGGCGCCCGCGTTGATCGCGGTCGCGATGCCGATCACCCGGCCGTCCATGTCGACCACCGGGCCGCCGGAGTTGCCGAAGTTGATCGCCGCGTCGGTCTGGATGAAGTTCTCGAACGCGGAATCGGGATTGATGCCGATCGACCGCCCCTTGGCGCTCACCACGCCCGTGGTGACCGTCTTGTCCAGGTTGAGCGGGTTGCCGATCACCATCACCCAGTCGCCCACGCGGGTCTTCTCGCTGTCGCCCAGCTCCAGGTAACGGAGGCTGTGACCGGCGTCGATCTTCAACAGCGCGAGGTCGGTCGACGGGTCGGCGCCCTTGACCTCGGCCGGATAGTCGCGGTCGCCGAGGTGGACGCGCACGCTGGTCGCGCCGTCGATCACGTGATTGTTGGTGACGATCAAGCCGTCGGGGCTGACCACGAAGCCGCTACCCCCGGCGTCCTGGCGCCGCTCCTGGCCGTCGCCCTGGGGACCCTGGGGCCGCTGGCGGGGGTTGCGCGGGTTGTTGGGGAAGAAGAACTCGAACGGATCGATGCCGCGCTGGCCATCTTCGTCGCCGCCGCCCTTGCTGATCGTGGCGGCCTGGATCGAAACCACGGCCGGATCGACGGCCTCGGCGAGGTCGGCGAAACTGGGCAAACCGTGCGTGGCGACGTTGGCGCCCGCAATCTGCGAAGCGGCGAGCGCAGGGCCAGCCGATTGGCTCGAAGGGGTCATTTTGAGCCCTCCGGCGAGGACCATGCCGAAGGCGACGGCACCGACGACGAGCGAAGCGGTGGTGATCTGACGGACGGGGTGGCGGGCGGGTTGGGTATTCATGAGATTGACGAGTCTCCTTTCCAAGAGCTGCTCGACCGAGGGGTCGTAGCAATAGGCTTGCCAACCCACGGCCGGGGGAACTCCGGCCAAATTGGCGCTATGGTCGAGGTCCTCCTTCGGCCCTCCCGAGCGAGCTTGGCGTCTAAGCCTTCCCTGTGTTACATTCCGACAGCCAGCCGGCCCTCGAACCGCGCGTCCGCGCAATCGAGAGGGAAAGGAGTGGGCAGCACGCCCACTTTTTTTGTTTGCGGCCAATGGCATAGAAGACAGAACGAAATGGAGAACGACCACGGAAATTCGCGATCCGAGACGCGACCTAAAGCCGGCCGCACGACGACTTCCAAGCCTACGGCGAAGAAGGCGGTCAAGCGGGCGGCCAAGCCCCGAGCGCCCCGCACTCCGAAGGCTTTGGGAGGAGCCGAGATCGACCTCAAAACCGATCTCACCGCGGAGCTGGAAGGGATCGCGGAGCAGGCCGGGTGCGAGCTGGTCCATGCGGAATGGAAGGGCGGAACGCTCCAAATTCTCATCGACCGCGAAGGGGGCGTCACTCTCGCGGACTGCGAGCGGGTCTCGAAACAGACCTCGGCACTTCTGGACGTGCTCGATTTCGGCAGGACCCGGTACGTTCTCGAAGTCTCGTCGCCCGGTCTCGACCGGCAGCTTTATCGACCCCGCGACTATCAACGCTTCATCGGCAGCAAAGCGCGCATCACGTACTCGTCTCCGGAGGTCCGTAAAAAGACCCTCGTCGCCCGGCTCGAAGCTTTCCACTCCGAACCGGAATCGGTGACGCTCCTCGACGAAGAGAGCGGCGAGCGCACCACGCTCCGGCTCGACCAGATCCAGGCGGCACGTTTAGAGATCGAACTCTAGGAATCGACGGCGATGGCCCAGGCACAGACGGCAGACATCAACATCAACGAAATCTTGCGCCAGGTGGCGCGTGAGAAGGACATCGACCTCGAGCGCTGGATCGGCGCGCTCGAAGACGCGATGGCCTCGGCGGCGAAGAAGCAGCACCGGATCAAAGAGCCGGTGCGCGCCCATTTGGACCGCGAAACCGGCAAGTTCGAGGCGTTCATCGTCAAGCAGGTCGTCGAGACCGTCGAGGATCCGCTCGCCGAGTGGACCGTCGAAGAGGCGCGCGACCACAAGCCGAAGGCGGAAGTCGGCGACGAGATTCGCCTGCCGATCTCGACCGACGGCCTGGGACGGATCGCCGCGCAGTCGGCCAAGCAGGTGCTCTACCAGCGGGTCCGCGAAGCCGAGCGCGAGAACGTCTACAACGAGTTCATCGATCGGGTGGGCGAGGTGTTGAACGGCACGGTCAAGCGCTTCGAGCGCGGCGACATCGTGGTCGACCTCGGCCGCACCGAAGCCGTGGTCCCCCGGCACGAGCAGGCGCGCCACGAGCGCTACAGCCAGGGCGAGCGAATCCGCGCCGTGATCGTCGACGTGCATAAGCAGCCCAAAGGGCCGCAGATCGTCCTGTCGCGCACCGATCCGCGCCTGCTGGTCAAGCTGTTCGAAACCGAAGTGCCCGAGATCTACGACGGCACGGTGGTGATCAAAGCCGCCGTCCGCGCGCCGGGCGAGCGCGCCAAGGTCGCCGTCTACAGCCGCGAGCGGGACGTCGATCCGGTCGGCGCCTGCGTCGGCATGAAGGGCTCCCGCGTGCAGTCGATCATCCGCGAGCTGCGGGGCGAAAAGATCGACATCATCGAATACAGCGACGACCTCGTGACCTTCGCCCAGAGCGCACTGGCGCCGGCCAAGATCACCCGCGTCTCGATCACCCACCAGGGCGAGGTGCCGCACCTCGACGTGATCGTCGAGGACGAGCAGCTTTCCCTCGCGATCGGCAAGCGCGGCCAGAACGTCCGGCTCGCCTCCGAGCTGATCGGCGCCCGGATCGACATCAAGAGCGAATCGGACGTCAAGGACGAGGTGGCCGACGCGCTCGCCCGGATGCTCCAGACCGCGTTCGGCGACATGCAGGCGGAACAAGAGTCCACGGACCTCGAAGTGGCCGAGGCGCCCGGCGTCGACGCCGATCTCGCCGAGGCGCTCGCCAACGCCGGGTTCGGCGCGATCGACGATCTGGCCGAAGGCGACATCGACCTGCTGGCGGAGGTCCCCGGGATGACGCTCGAACGCGCCAAAGAGCTCCAGGCGTGGGCGGCGGATCAATCGGAACGGCGGACCAACACGGCGGCCGCGGAGTTCACCGCTGGGTTCGAAGAGCCGGCGGCGACCGCGACGATGGCCGATTCGGACTTCATGGCCGCGCTCTCCAAGGCGTTCCAGGAGAGCGAACGGCAGAGGACTCCCTCGGCGCTCGACGGCGAGACGGACGATCCGTTCGCCTCCATCGAGGCGGAGGAAGGCTCGCCGGTGGCGAGCAGCGAAGAGAGCACCGAAGGGTAGGGCGGTGGCCGCGCGGCTCACCGCAGACGGCAGCGACAGGAGTTAGAGGGAACTATGGGAAAGATTCGAGTCCAGGATCTGGCGCGGATGATGAGCATCTCGAACCAGGACCTTGTCTTCAAGATGAAGTCGATCGGCGTGCGCGTCGAGGGAGACGATGCTCACATCGACTCCGAGACGCTGCAGGCGATCATTCAGGGCAAGAAACTGCCCCACCCTCGCGAAGTGATCCTGCGCGACGAGCCCGCCGCCGCGGATGCGCAGCGGAAGCGCGTACCGACCCCGGCGCCCGCGACCTCGAACCTCCGCCCGCAGGCCAATCCCCTGCGCCCCGGCCGGCCGCGCACGCTGATCCAGAAGGTCGAGCCGCGCATCCAGACGCTCCCGGCCTCCGAGCGGCCCGAGCGGGCGCTCGCCGAAGCCCACGAGGCGAGCGAAGCGCTGGAAGCCCAGGCGGTCGCCGAATCGGTCGAGACGCGCGTCGAAGCGCGCGAAGCCCCGGCGGGTCCGGCGGAACAGAGCGTCGCGGCGACTACGGCAACCGAACCGAGCGAGGCGGCGGCTCCTGTATCCGCTCCCACCGCCACTCCTAGCACCGCTCCGGCCTCAGGTCCGAGCGCCGCGCCGAGCACCACGGCGACCCCGGCCGCGCCTGCCACCTCTCCGACCAGCGCGCCTGCCGCGCGGCCGCCGGTCTCGTCGCCAGGGGCGCCCTATCGCCCCGCGAGCGGACCGGGCCAGGGACGTCCGTCGGGACCGTATCCGCCCCAGCGCCCGCAATCGTCGCCCGGCGGCCAGCGGCCTCCGATGTCGAACCGGCCCTATTCTCCAGGATCCTCTCCGGGCGCTCCAGGCTCCGCTCCGGGCTCCTCGATGTCGCAACGGCCGATCGCGCCGCGGCCGGTCTCGCCGCGGCCGCCGCACATGCCTTCGGGCCGGCCCGCGGGACCGAGCACTTCGGCGCCCTATCCGGGCCAGAGGCCGCGTCCGGCCGGTCCCGGCACCGGCACCTCCGATCCCCGTTCGCGGCCGCCTTTCGGCGGCGGCGCGGCCGGTCCGGGAGCACGCCCCACGACGCCCTCTTCCGATCGGCCGATGATCGGCAGGAGCGATCGGCCGGGCGGCGGTGGCGGCGGTGGCGGCAGCGATCGCGACAAGCGCGGCGGAATCAACAAGAAGCCCAAGAAGGGCGCTCCGGCGCGTCCGCTCGCGCCCCAGGCCGACCTCACGGTGTTCAAGGGCTCGCTGCGCGGCCTGGACGTCGATGAGGACGTCGCCAATCCGAGCGCGCGCCGCAGGCGTCGCGCCCAGCTGCGCGAAAGCGACCGCCAAGACGGCGGCGATCGCGGCAAGCTCCTGGCGTTCAAGGGGGCGCCGCCGTCCGGCCCGGTGACCATCGCCGAGGGCATGACGCTGCGCGAATTCGCCGACAAGCTCGGCGTCAAGGTCAAGGATCTGATCAAGGCGCTGTTCGACCGCGGCATCGTCGCCAACATCAATTTCGTCGTCGAGCCGCATCTCGCCCAGACGCTCGCCTCCTCGTTGGGTGTCGAGACGACGGTCGTCTCGTTCGAGCAGGAAGTCCAGCTGAAGGCCGAAATGAAGCGGGTCGAAGGCGATCCGGACGGCGCCAACGGCGCCGGAGCCGCCACCGAGCCGCGCGGCCCGGTGGTGACGATCATGGGTCACGTCGACCATGGCAAGACCTCTTTGCTCGACGCGATCCGCTCGTCCAAGGTCGCCGAGGGCGAGTCGGGCGGCATCACCCAGCACATCGGCGCCTACCACGTGGACGTCCGCGACCGGAAGATCGTCTTCCTCGACACCCCCGGCCACGAAGCGTTCACCATGATGCGCGCCCGCGGCGCCAAGGTGACCGACATCGTCGTCCTGGTGGTCGCGGCCGACGACGGCGTGATGCCCCAGACGCTCGAAGCGATCGACCACGCCCGCGCGGCGAAGGTGCCGATCGTGGTGGCGATCAACAAGATCGACAAGCCGAACGCCAATCCCGACCGGGTCAAGCGCGAGCTGGCCGAACGCGGTCTGCAACCCGAAGAGTGGGGCGGCGACACGGTCATGGTCGGCGTCTCGGCGCTCAAGCGGGAGGGGATCGACTCGCTGCTGGAGATGATCCTCTTGACCTCCGACCTCTTGGAGCTGCGCGCCAGCCCCGCCATGCGGGCGCAGGGCGCCGTGCTCGAAGCGCGGAAAGAGGTCGGCCGCGGCATCATCGCGACCGTCCTGGTCCAGAATGGCACGCTCAAGCCGGGCGATCTCTACGTCACCGGAGCGACCTGGGGCCGCGTCCGTTCGATGACCGACGATCGCGGCGCGCGCATCCAGATCGCCGGGCCGTCGACGCCGGTCGAGGTGAGCGGCTTCACCGACCTGCCGAACGCCGGCGACCTGTTCCAGGTGGTCGAGGACGAGGTCAAGGCGCGCAGCATCGCCGAGTATCGCCAGCAGGAGGAGCGCTCCAAGGGACTCAATCCGGTCCAGCGCGCGCTGTCGCTCGAACAGCTGTTCGGCCGCATTCAGGCGGGCGACGTCAAGGACCTGGCCGTCGTGCTCAAGGCCGACGTGCAAGGCTCGCTCGAAGTGCTGCGCGAGACGCTGGTCAAGGCGAGCACCGAAAAGGTCAAGGTGCAGGTCATCCTGTCGGGATTGGGCGCGATCACCACCAACGACGTGCTGCTCGCGGCGGCGTCCAAGGCGATCATCATCGGCTTCAACGTCCGCCCGGAGCGGACCGCCGCCGACCTCGCCGACAAGGAAGGCGTCGACATTCGCCTCCACACCGTGATCTACGAGCTGCTCGACGAGCTGAAGAAAGCGATGGTCGGCCTGCTCGATCCCACCTACCGGGAGGTGTCCGCCGGCCGCGCCGAGGTGCGCGACACGTTCAAGGTGCCGAAGATCGGCACGATCGCCGGCTGCCACGTGCTCGAAGGGGCGATCCCCCGCGCCGCCACGATCCGCCTGGTGCGCGACGGCCGGGTCATCTTCGAAGGGAAGATCAGCTCGCTGCGCCGGTTCAAGGACGACGTCGCGGAAGTGCGCGCCGGTTTCGATTGCGGCATCGGCATCGAGCGCTTCCAGGATTTGAAACCCGGCGACATCATCGAGGCCTACGGGCGCGAAGAGGTGGCGGCGACCCTCTGACCCGGGGCTGCCGCCGACCACGGCGGGGCTCCGGAGGTTTTTCCGATCCGGGGTTCTCGTCGCCGCCGGCTGAAAGCTCCGATTCGAGGCTCGTCGTTCGGGAACCGGGATCATGGTCGTCGGAATCTGCATCTTCGAGCTCCACCTGCCCACCAGCCGGGGTCTCAAGGAAAAGCGGCGGGTGATCAAGCCGCTGATCGAGCGGATCCACCAGCGTTACCGGATCTCGGTCGCCGAGACCGCCCACCACGACCTGCTGCAGCGAGCGGAGATCTCGCTCGCGATCGTCGCCCAGAACCAGTCGGAGGCGGAGCGCATGCTCGACGAGGTCCGTAATCTGATCGATGACGAAGGGGAGGCCTACCTCACGGTGTGGAATCCCCAGGTCTTGGAAGGATTGTCATGAGCCGCCGCACCGATCGAATCGGCGACCAGCTGCGCGCCGAGCTGGCCGATCTCCTGCTCCGCGAGGTCAAAGACCCGCGGGTGAGGCTCGCCTCCGTGCTTGCCGTCGAGGTGACCGGCGACCTGCGCCACGCGGTGGTGTTCGTCTCGGTGCTCGGCGAGGAGGCCGAACGGCTGGCCACGATCGAGGCCCTCACCCACGCACGCGGCTTTCTACGTTCCGAAATCGCCCGGCGCCTTCGTCATCTTCGCGTTTCTCCCGAGCTGAATTTCAAGCTCGACCGCGGCGCCGAACATAGTCAAAACATTTCCAATCTCCTGGAGGCCCTCCATGTCAACGACGACGAAAGCGCCTGAAGAGCTGCTGCGCCGCATCCGGCAAGGCAACCGCTTTCTGCTCACCAGCCACGTCAATCCCGACGGGGACGCGATCGGTTCCGCCTTGGGGCTGGCGCGCATTCTCCGAAAGCAGGGCAAGAGCGCGGTGGTCTGGCTGCGCGACGCGACGCCGTCGATCTATCTGCCGTTGCCGGGCAGCGAGCGGATCCACGTCGGAGCGGAGGCGCCCACCGGCTTTCCCGAAGTGTTCGATGCGGCCATCGTGCTCGAATGCCCGAGCCTCGAGCGGACCGGCCTCGAAGATCAGCTGACCCAGGTGGATCTGCTCAACATCGATCACCACCTCGGCAACCAGCACTACGGCGCGATCAACTGGGTCGACACCTCGGCGCCCGCCGTGGGCGAGCTGGTTTATCGCCTGGCGCACGGTCTCCACATCCAGCTCGACGCCGAGACCGCGACCTGCCTCTACCTCACGCTGGTCACCGACACCGGCGGTTTCCGATTCTCGAACGCCACCCCGCAGGCGTTTGAAGCTGCGGCGGCTCTGGTGCGCGAAGGCGCCCAGCCCGAGCAGGTTTCGCTCTGGCTGAACGAGAGCCAGCCGCTCGGCTCGGTGCGGCTGCTCGGCGAGATGCTCCGCACCCTGGAGCTTCACGCGGACGGACGGATCGCGACGGTCAAGCTCGATCCGCAGATGTTCGAACGGGCGGGAGCCGGTCCGGGCGACGCCGAAGGGCTGATCGACCACCCGCGCTCGATCGCGGGTGTCGAAGCGGTCGCTCTGCTCAAGTTGCGGGACGACGGCTCGACGAAAGTCTCGCTGCGCAGCCGCGGCGAGGTCGACATCGAAAAGATCGCCCGGCAACATGGCGGCGGCGGACATCGCAACGCCGCGGGCTTCACGCTCGACGGCGGGGCGACCTCGGCGACCGACGCGGTCGCCGGAATCCTCGCCGAGATCGAAGCGGCGCTCGCCGAGGGGGCTCCGGAGGAGATCGAAAAGCTGGGCGCTCCGGCATGAAGGACGGCTTGCTCCTGATCGACAAAGAGACCGGCTGCACCTCGCACGACGTGGTCCAAAAGGCGCGGCGGATCCTCAAGGAAAAGAAGATCGGCCACTGCGGCACGCTCGATCCCGATGCCACCGGTCTGCTTCTGCTGACCGTCGGCACCGCGACGCGCCTCACCCGGTTCCTGATCCGCGCGCCGAAGGTCTACGAAGGGACGATCCGCTTCGGCACGGCGACCGACACCTACGACGCGGCCGGTCAGGTCACGTCGGAGGGCTCGATCGAAGGGTTGACGCAGGGCGCGATCGAGGGCGCGATGGCCCGCTTCGTCGGCACCTTCGAGCAGACGACGCCCCCCTACTCGGCGAAGAAGGTGGGCGGCGTGAAGCTCTACGAGATGGCCCGGCGCGGCGAGGAAGTGCCGATCGAGACCAAGGAGATCACGGTCTACGAGTTCGCGCCGACGAGCGACCTGGCCGACGGCTCGGTCACCTTCCGGCTCGCCTGCACCTCGGGAACCTACGCCCGCTCGCTCGCCCATGACGTGGGCTCGCGGCTGGGCTGCGGCGCGCACCTTTCCGCGCTGCGCCGGATCAAGATCGGCACGTTCGGCCTCGACCAGGCGGTGACGCTCGGAGAGCTGGCCGACCGGCTCGCCCCGGCGCCGGTGGCTTCAATGGCCAGCACCGCTCTCGATCCGGAGGCGGAACCCGCCGTCGCCAAATCGACGACCGCCGGAAGCCTCGCGGCCTCGGCCGGGAGCGCCTGGGTGCCGTTCGACCAGATTCCGCTGCCGTTCGGGGCGGTGGTCGCCGATACCCAGCAGGAGCAGCGCATCCGGCACGGCCAGACCGTCCTGGTACGCGAGCTGGACGGCGACGAAGGCGACTGGGTGGAGCTGCGCAACCGGCGCCAGCAGCTGGTGGCGGTCGGCACGATCATCGAGCGGATCGGCTCCGGCGGCACCGGTATCGTGCAACCCAAAGTCGTTTTCTGACAAGACTTTACGCCCACAGGGCGGGCTTTGTCCCGAGCGGCCGGGGGCTCTGTGCTACAATTCCCCGGAACCCAAAGAGACGATCGCTAGATGCGACACATGGAGGAGTTGGCTTTGGCTCAGAATCAGGCTACGACGGAACGTATTATCTCGGAGAACCGGCTGCACGAGACGGACAACGGGTCGACGGAGGTTCAGGTCGCCCTTCTCACGCACCGGATCACCGATCTGACCGAGCACTTCAGGACCCACAAGAAGGACCACCACGGACGACGCGGCCTGCTCAAGATGGTCGGTCGTCGCCGTCGCCTTCTCGACTACCTGAAATCCCGCGACATCGAGCGCTACCGCAGCACGATCGAGCGCCTCGGAATCCGCAAGTAGGCTTCGCCCTCCGTCGGCGGGCGGCGACGGCGCTTGCCCGCAGGTCCGGACCGGCCCGGCTCAAAAAGAGATTCGCCCGGTCCATCACCGGCCCCCTCTCCCTAACGGAGATTCGCGGCCGCGCCTAGAGGTGCATGCCGGATCCCTATTCCGAGATTCATCTCGAACACGTAGGAATCCGGCCACCGGCGCATAAGAAAATGATCGCCAGAAGTGATCGAAAGACCCAAATACCATGACCCTGCGTAAAGAAATATCGATTGGCGCCAGCTCGCTCGTGATCGAGTCCGGCAAGCTCGCCAAACAGGCCGACGGCTCCTG
>Ga0268264_10000730_pt1 | contig 37595 bp, 31 predicted proteins | sample KBSSwiS32_FD_190357 | JGI IMG/M metagenome (GOLD analysis project Ga0268264, IMG submission 190357) | Switchgrass rhizosphere microbial communities from Kellogg Biological Station, Michigan, USA - KBS Switchgrass S3-2 (SPAdes) (version 2) | ecosystem: Host-associated > Plants > Roots >...
CAATCAGCATGGCTGGCGTTTTCATCTTGTTGCGGGTACGCCCGAATATAACACCGTTTTAATTCATATCCAATATCGTATGGAACGCTCATTCCGGTCGTGGATTTCCTTTTCATTTTTACGGGACCGGAGAAGTCGCGAAGCGAACGCGCATCATCAAAATTTTCTTCTTGGAAATGCGGCCTGTTTCGGTGATACACCAAGCAATCAGAACGAAAATTCAACCGTTGATTTTCAATAACTTGTGCATGGACGCAGCCTTCCCATTGCTTTCCCCCGACCTAAACATAATTCTTTGTTGCCCCCCGGCATCCATGGGATTTTATTTTTCAATATGACCCCTGTGCGATTTTTCCCGATGCGGAATATCTTTTCCTGCCTGCTTTGCATCCTGGTCATGGCCGGCTGCCACCGCGGCCCTGTCAACGTGCCGGAAAAGGCCGCCGAGGATTTTTTCGTGCTGCTGGATAAGGGGAAATACCGCGATGCTTACGATAGCGCGGCCTTCGGATTCCGGGCGCCGCAAAGTGAGGCCGGCTTTGAGGCGATTTCCAGGGACATGGGTTTCAACAAGTATCCCTCGCGCAAATGGACTGTGCAATCAAACGACGGGAAAATGGCCCGCATGGAGGGTGAATTCAGCGACAGCAGCCTCACCAAAGTCCCGCTGCGGGTCACGCTCGTCGTCGAATCCGGCCGGTGGAAGGTTTTTTCGCTGTTCACCCCGACATGGGATGGCAAGGGAACGTTTGTGGACCGTTTCAACCGCATCGGACGCGGCCAGTCATTCGGCGATATGTTTGCAAGGAAGGTGCCGCCGGACAAACAAATCCGCGAACTGGTGTCGGATACCATGCAGCAGTTCAACGACGGCCTGCATCGAAGAAACTTCGATGATTTTTACACCCACACGTCGATGCTCTGGCAATCCGAGACGTCCAGGGAAAAAGTGGAACGCGCATTCAAGGCATTCGTCGATGCGGATATCAAAATCGACGCCATCAAGGACACGAAAGCCGTGTGGGATGAACCTCCGCGCCTGAACTCCGAGGGGGCGCTGCTGGTGAAAGGCTACTACCCCACGCAGCCAAACCGCGTGATCTTCGACCTGAAATACACCTTCGAGCTGCCGAAATGGAAGCTGCTCGGCGTGACGATCAGCATCAAGCCGTAAGCGCGTTTTTCAAAAGCTCCACGCCGGCTTTCAGCGATGCAACGTCGGAAATCGATACCACCGCGGTGCCCTTGCGCGTGCGGTTCACGAGCCCTGCAATCACGCCGCCCGGCCCGAGTTCGATGAATTGTTCGATCTTCTCCTGGTCGACGAGATATTCCACAGTCTCCGTCCAGCGTACGGTCCCTGTCACCTGCTCCTGGAGCGCATCGCGGATCTCCTGCGGCTCCGTGACGGGGCGCGCGTCCACGTTGCAAATCACGGGGAATTTTGGCGTGTGCAATGTCTTCATTGCCAACACCTCGCCCAGTTTCAGATAGGCGGAATTCATCAGGCGCGAATGATACGCGCCCGCCACATTCAGCAGCGTCGCCCGGCGGATGCCGTGCTCCTTCGCGAGCGATACCGCAAGGGCGACCTTGGCCGACTCGCCGGAAATCACCACCTGGCCCGGGCTGTTCAGGTTTGCCACGTCCACGTCCGCCTCGGAGGCAAGATCGCGCACTACGTTTTCCTCGCCGCCGATCATCGCCGCCATCGCGCCGGAGGTCGCATCGCACGCCTCCTGCATGAACTGGCTGCGGGCCGCCACGATGCGCAGGCCCGTGTCAAAATCAAATGTCCCCGCCGCCGCATGCGCCGTGAATTCCCCGAGCGAAAGGCCCGCAGCCGCCGCCACCGGAAAATCGCCCAGCTCCTGCCGCAGCACTGCCAGGCACGCCATGCCATGCACGTAAAGTGCGGGCTGGCAGTTCGCCGTCTTCGTCAATTCCTCGTCCGGTCCCTCGAATGAAATGTGCGAGATGCTGCGCTCCAGGATGTCGTCGGCCTGCTTGTAGAGATCGGCCACGACCGGGTATGTGTCGTAGAGATCCTTGCCCATGCCCACCGACTGCGCGCCCTGGCCCGCGAATAGAAGTGCGATTTTTTTTGTCATAAAGTTTTTCCAGATTCGATCAGTCTAGCCGCCCGCAACGCGCTCTGCTCAAGCAAATTCGACGCGTTGCGCATGGATTCCTCGATGGAGAGCGGCTCCTCCGAGAGCGGAAAAGCCGCGTCGAACACACCGTGGAGTTGCGCGGCATCCGGAATCACCCCCGCGAATGCGATCACGCGCCTGCCATGCTTGCGCGCGAGCTGCGCGATGCCCGCAGGGCCCTTGCCGCCGAGAGTCTGGGCATCGAGGCTCCCCTCGCCCGTCACCACAAGATCGGCGGCAGCGACCTCCGCCTCCAGGCCCAGACAGCCCGCCACCACATCGAAACCGGAGCGGATTTTTGCGTGGCAGAAAGTCAGCAGCCCGAACCCGAGCCCGCCTGCGGCGCCTGCACCCGGCTCGTTCCGGAAATCGCATCCGAAGGTTTGCGACGCAACGTCGGCGAGATTTTCGAGTCCGGCTTCCATGAGCGACATCGCTTTCGCGTCCGCCCCTTTTTGTGCGCCAAAAACACGCGTCGCCCCCTTTTCACCGAGGAGCGGATTGGTAACGTCACATGCCGCGACAAATTCCGGCAGATGCAGAGGCTCAGGAGGCTTGATCGCCGTGAGGGCCAGCAGATTCGCAGGCACGGGCTCGATCGGTTCGCCATCGCTCGTGAGAAAACGGTACCCCAGCGCGGCGGCCATGCCCATCCCGCCATCATTCGTGGCGCTCCCTCCGAGGCCCACCACCATGTGCTTTGCGCCACGCCGGATCGCGTCGAGGATCAGTTCGCCTGTGCCGAATGTGGACGCCCCCGGCGGGTCGCGCTCCTCCTTCGTCAGCCGCCACAGACCGGATGCCGCGCTCATGTCGATGACCGCCGTGGAATTTTCCGCAAGCCACAGGTAATGTGCGCTCACCGGCCTGCCCAGCGGATCGCTGGCGGTCGTATCGATCCATTCGCCGCCGCGCACGGAGCGGATCGCCTCCGCAGTCCCCTCCCCGCCATCGGCCATCGGCGCCTCGTGAAATTCCGCACCGGGCCAGACCTGCTTGAACCCCCTCCTGATCGCTGCGGCTGCCTCCGTCGCGCTGAGGGAACCTTTGAATTTGTCGGGGGCTATAAGGATTCGCATGCGTCGTGATGTTACACAAATCGCCACGGATCAAAAAAGAAAAGTTAAGATCGTTAATAAGAGCCATTGCACTTAGCGCGCGAACCGTGTAAAAGCCTGCCCAAGTTCATGCACGCAGACGCAGCACTACTCGCGGAAGTACCGCTTTTCAAACTCCTCGACAATGAGGAAAGGGCCGCGCTCGCGACTCATCTCGAGGTCGTGAAACACCCCGCCGGCCACGTAATGTTTGAATATGGCGATCCCGGCGATTGCTTTTTCATCGTGCGCACCGGCGAAGTGGAAATGTATCTCAGGGACGACACCGGCGAAAAAATCCTGCTTGAGCGCGCGACCACCGGCGATTATTTCGGTGAGCTCTCGCTGCTGGATGAGGGCTGCCGCAGCGCTTCCGTGGTGGTCACGCAGGAGCTGGAAGCGCTCCGCCTGGACCGCGAGGACTTGAAGAACTTCCTGAAAATGAAGCCCGAGGCCGCCCTTGACCTGCTGGCAGCGACGGGACATCGCCTCCGCCAGACCGTGGAGCGCCTGCGCCACACCGCATCGCGCAACGTGAACGAGGAAACCGCCGACAAGCGCACGACCGTCCAGAAATCCGCCGACTGGATCGCCGAGTTCAGCGGCAGCATCCCGTTCCTGTTCATCCATGTCATTATTTTTGCCACCTGGATCATCGTGAACGTCGGGCATATCCCCGGCATTCCGCAATTCGACGCGTATCCTTTCGGATTTCTCACCCTCGCGGTATCGCTCGAGGCCATCTTCCTTTCCGTCTTCGTGCTCCTCAGCCAGAACCGCCAGGCCGCGAAGGACCACATCCGCTCCGATATCGAGTATGAGGTGAACCTCAAGGCCGAACTCGAAGTCGCCCACCTTCACGAAAAGGTGGACCGCCTCAATTCCGAATCACTCGCCCGCCTGCAAACAATCGAGCACCGCCTCTGCGAGCACCTCGACAAAGTCGCGCGCAAGGGCGGCGAATAGTTCCAGCGCATCCCGAACGCGCCTTTCCGCACCGGAATGCATTTCAGCCGGGCAAGACGCCATTGCTACGTAGCGTTCGCTTTTTCCTGCGGGTCCCCAGCCTCGATGAGCGATTGGAACCACTTCGCGGCATACTCGGGATGACCGCTGTGGCCCGTGGTCGGCAGCACTTCATACTTGAAGTTTTTGGCGTTGAGTTTCTTCTGCAAAAAGTTCAGAGCGTCCGGATTTTCCGCAGTCACGCCGGGCGCGTCCTTCTCCGAGATGTAGAGGTAAATCGGGCGGTTCCGCCATTTTTGCATGATGTTCTGGAGATTGTTTGCCACCCCGTGAAAGTTCGCGCTGCGGAAGCAGAGCGCCGTGAAAATCTGCGAGTCCTTCGATGCCAGATACCACGCCGGGACACCTCCGCCGCTGAACCCCGTGAACATCACGTGCCTGCGGTCGATGTTCAATGAACCGAGCACGCGCTTCATCACATTCAGGAGCATTTTGTCATCACTCTTCAGTTTGTCGACCTCCTCACCGCCGCCATTGGATGCCGACGTGAATGTCGGGCACACGACAATGAATCCGATCTGGTTTGCAAATTTCTCCCATTGCTTTTCCTCGCGCGGCCCGGTGCCGCCTGCGCCGTGCGAACTCACCACCAGCGGCATCGGCGTCGAGGCATTGTAGGCGGCTGGAATGTAAACGGCGTATTCGTTCCCGGTCTTCCGGCTTCCGGTTTCCTCGTAAACTTTCAAGCCCGGCTGGCTGTCGAGTTGCTCCACCGCGGGATCGGGTTTCCACACCGTGGCGAATCCCGCCGTGCCATGAAAAAACGCAGGCGTGGGCGTGGGCTTCGCCAATGCGGGGGCGGGCGCCGGCGGCGGAGCTGCTGCCGCGGGCGATACCGCAGCCACGGCAGGCGGCACTGGCACTTTCTGCAGCAGGCTTGTCACGGGCACCTGCGCCACGCTCAGGCTGCCATTGGGAAGCGTGACACGGATCATCGCCATTCCATTTGAAATTCCGATCACGCTCACGCCCTGTCCGGCGGCCAGTTGCAGATCCTGTCCCGCCGCGTTAACCGTCACCGCCCGTGCCGTCACGTATTCCACATCAGCCCGCACCGGGCCCGGCATCGCGCAAAAGACCGCCCCGCACATCACTGCAAAAAACCACTTGTTGAACCCTGTCTTCATCATGCGAAAGCGATACAGGAAAGCACCCCGAAAAACAACACCAACCCGCATCCCGCGAAAACCAATGGACGCCCGCCGCCGCTCCTTCTAAAATGCGCGCGTGGGCCTGCGTATCCTCTTCACCAACAACACCCTCGCGAACCGCGCGGGCACCGAGGTGTATGTGCGTGATGTCACGCTCGCGCTCAAAAAACGCGGCCACGAGCCCGCGGCTTTCTCCCTTGCCCTGGGCGAAGTCGCCGCGGAGCTTCGCGACGCGGGAGTGGAGGTGGTCGATGACCTGCGCCAGCTCGCGCACCCGCCGGACATCATCCACGGCCAGCACCACGTGGAAACGTGCATTGCCGCGACGCGGTTCCCGGGTGTGCCGGTCGTTTACTTCTGCCATGGCGCGGTCCCCTGGGAGGAAATCCCGCCCGTGCTGCCCACGCTCCGGCACTACGTCGCCGTGGATGATGCCGTGTACGAATCCCTCACGGAGAAGCACAAAATTCCCGCCAGCCGGATCACGCGCATCTACAACTTCGCCGACCTCGACCGTTTCCAGCCGCGCCCGCCGCTGCCGCAGCGTCCCGGGAAAGCGCTGGTTTTCAGCAACCTTGCTTCCAGCCGCACCCACCTTCCAGCCATCGAGAAAGCCTGCGTGGAACTTGGCATCGACGTGGATGTTGCGGGATGCGCCTCGGGACGGCGGCTCACAAATCCCGAGAAAATGCTGGGAAACTACGACATCGTTTTTGCAAAGGCCCGCGCCGCAATCGAGGCGATGGTCACCGGCTGTGCAGTCATCCTGTGCGACGCAAATGGCGCCGGCCCGCTCGTCACCCCGGAAAATGTCGCCACCCTGCGCCCGCTGAATTTCGGTTTCCGTGCGTTTACCGCGCCGCTCACTCCCGCGCATTTGAAATCGCAGATCGATCTCTACCGGCCGGAGAATGCCGTGGCCGTCCGCGACTGGATGCGCGCCCATGCATCGATGTCCGCTGCCATCGACCGCATCGAGGAAATCTACGCGCTCGCCCTGCGCGAACATTCCGCCGCCCCGGCTGTCCAGGCCCCGGAAATGGTTGCCGCGATCGCAGACTACCTGCCGTTGCCAGGGGCAAAGATCAAGGGACTGGTACGCGCCGCCGCACTCCCGCCGGACACCGGCCCCGGAGCCAGCGCGCCTCCGGTGATCGAGCTCTTTGCGGATCGCGGGAAAGGTTACAATGCGACCGACTCCTCCACGCAACGGATAGACCCGGGGGCCATCCGCACCATCCTGTTTTACAACATTGAACGCCTTTGCGCCGGCGGCAGCTTCCCGTTGCGCATCGATCCCGCGAGCATGCCCGCCATCATCCGGATTTATTCCATCCGCATTTTCCGTCACTCCGACGGGACTGTCCTTTATTCCGCAAATACGGCGGAGGACTTTGAAGCGATGACGTTTTCAGAGGAGCTTTTGCGTGATTACCACGACGATGCACTGGAAATCATCTCCCGGGGCACCGATCCGCAGATTTACCTGCCGCTGTTCGGCGATCCCGGAAGCGATCCCTGCACGCTGGCGATCGTCCTTCTCGTGGAACCGGCCAGCGACAAGCTTTTGACGATCCTCACCCAGGGCTTGCAGGAACGGGAAAGACTTAGCGGCGAAATCCATGCACTGCGCACGGAAGTTAAAGCGCTGCACGCCGCGAACGGGCAGCTCGAGGGCTTCGTGCAATCCGCCGAGGAATGGCAGCGCTCCTGGTTCCGGCGCGCGTTCCACCGCTGGCATCGCTCTCCGCGCAAACCGTGAGACCCGGCGCGCGTCACTCGTAAAGCTCGAACGAACGGTTCTCGTACACCTTGTGGAAATGCGTGCGCGCATGTTCCACCACCTCGAAATAATTCAGCGGCACAAACCCCTCCGTGAGCCTGTCGGCTGCCACCTTCTGTGTGATCACGATCGTGTCGCCACGCCGCGCATCCATGCCCGCGATGTAACGGTTCATCAGCGCGGGGGTTTGCAGCTCGTACGCAAGCGGCCAGACGCCCGGATACGGATTCCGCTGCGGCGACCGCACCCAGTACGCCGCCGCGTCCGGGATGATCGCGTATTGCTTGTGCCTCTTCTTCACAAAATCCACGGCATCGTTCAGGTCCCGCAGGAAGTCGGCGGTGTTGCGGTTCGTGTAAATTCCCTTCGCGCCGGAAATCACCCCGTCCAGCCGCTCCGTGAGTTGCGCAGCGGGTTGTTCCCGGTAAATGTGCCGCGCCCTCCCCACGCCAAAGCAGAGGACGATCACCAGCGACAGCACCGGCAGTGAATATGCTCGTGTGCGTGCGCCCGTATCCCGGAATTTTTCAAACGTAATCGCGACCAGCGCCACCAGCATCGCCCCCGATCCCAGCGCCGGGTTGTTGTAGCCTCCCGATATGGATGCGCTCCACGCGAGCAGCAACGCGAGCAGGGCCATCCGCCGCGCCGGAGTTGACGCCGGGTTTTTCCACGGCAGCGCAAGCGCAGCTCCCACCAGCAGCCCGAACAGCCAGAACGCATACGCCCTCATGCTCCCCTGCCAGAGGCTGAGTGCCGTTCCCGCCAGCGGCAGGTAAAAGAGCAAGAAAAGCGCAAGGCCACGCCTCTCCGGCTCACGAGCCGCGCCGCGACTCCCCGGGGTATTCAGCACCTGCATCCCCGCAAAACCAATCACAGCGGCGAACGGCACCGCCATATTGCAGTAACTCAAAATCCCCGCTGAAAAAAATTCCGTGTGCGACGTGAATTGCCCCACCGCATCGCCCAACGAGCCCGTCGCCAGCAGATACACGATGTAAAACATTCCGGGAGCAGCCGCCGCAAGCCAGCACCGCGCGCTGCGCCAGTCCCCCAGAATGAACAGCACACCCGGCAGCATGAAGATGAAGTTCTGTTTGCACAGCGGGGAAAGCCCGATGAGAAAATATCCCGCGAGTTTCACCGCCTGCGGCCTGTTGATGATCAGCACAAGTCCGAGGCTCGCAAAAAAGATGCCGTCGATCGTGGGCCATGCCGTGATGTGCTTCGTATGCGCTGCCGCCGCGAAGCAGATCAGCGCGGTGAAAATCCCCGCGGCCACCGCGAGCCGCCGCTCCATGATGCGGTTCGCAACCGCCACCCACGCAGCCGCAATGCAGCCGAACTGGAACCACACCACCATGCGCGACAGCCAGAACGTGTAATCCCCGCCGAATATCACCTCGGGCGAATGGACCAGCGGCGTGAAAAAAGGCCGCACCATGATGTAATGCCGGTGGGGCACCTGCCCGTCGAGGATGCGCCTGCTCTGCGCCAGCGTGAACCCCTCGTCCGTGGGCGTGAAACCCATCCACGAAAATAGAAAATGCGCGGCAAGAGGGATGAGGACCAGGAAACAAATCCACGCCGCCACTTCGTTTACACGGGCAGGCCTTCCCGCTGCAGCCGGGGCGCTCATTCCACCGCGGCGGGACAAAGTCCCAGCCTGGCGCGCAGCTCGTCCACGAGCGGCTCGAAATGATCGCTGTACCGGATCACATTTTTATATTTGCCCGAGATCACCTGAAGCTCCCCATAGACTTCGTAAAGAGGCTTCGTCACGTTGTAGTCGCGGTCCGCATCCACCGGCAACAGGTACTCGACCTTGAAGGGTTCCCTGCCGTATTTCTCGACCTGCTGCGTCACCTCGTGGGTGAAATCCGGGCTGTAACTTTCCGCCGCGGCAATCTTCCGGTCCATCGCCGCCGCGCCCAGATCCACGCGGATCGCCCTGTCGCGCAGCTCCTCGGGGCAGGCATCCGGCGGCCCGAACAACAGAAATCCATAGTTCGCGATCCGCCGCCCCGTCTCCTTCTCCACGAGCGCGATCGCGCTGTTCACGACGTAGCGGCACAACTCGTGCGTGCATTGATACCCCTCCGCCGCATCGCCCACCACGTAATCAACCTCCTCCGCCACCAGCGCATCCGCAAACTCCCGCGTCGCCGCGACAAACCGCCCGCCGTCCCTGTTCAGGATCGCCTCGTAGACCTGCGCATCCGTCCACCGCCCGTAGATCGCCCCCTGGCGCGCACCCACTTTATCGAGCAGCGTGGTGGTGGATGGCAGCCGCGCAGGCTGGTCCGGCCCCGAGCCGTCGGTCATGACAAAAACCACGGGCTTCGCGATTTCCATCCAATGAAATGCACGCAACACGTGGCCCGGATGGGCGACAAACATGGCGGCTTTTTGGTGGCGGAAATCCATCTTCCGCAGCTTAAAAATTCCACGCTTTCAAAGCAATATTTTATCCCGCAGGTGAATGGGACAGATGCGACGTATGGGACTTATATAAAACCAGCGCAGCCGCAGCGCTCATTTCACCCCGGCCACGGCGCCGAGCCCCAGCCTGTCGCGCATCTCACGCACAAGCGGCTGGAAATGCTCCCGGTAGCGGATCACGTGCTGGTATTTGCCGCGGGCCACCTGCTTCTCGCCCTGCGCTTCGTAGGTGGCTTTCACGGAGTTGTATTCCGGCTCCGTTTCCAGCGACGCAGGCGTGAGATATTCCACCATGAACGGCTCCCGGCCATATTTCCCGATCTGCTGCGCGACCTCCTGCCCGAGCACGGAATAAAACGCCTCCGCCGCCGCGATCTTGCGGTCGAGAGCGGCATCGTCCAGTTCCACGCGGAGCGCCCGGTCGCGGAGAGCCTGGGGGCAGGCGTTCGGCGCACCCATGAGCAGGAACTCGTAGTTCGGAATCCGCCGCCCGGTTTCCTTCTCCACCAGCGCGAGCCCGCTGTTGATGATATAGCGGCACAGTTCGTGGGTGCAGTTGTACCCCTCGCTCGCATCGCCTGCCACGTAGTCGATCCCCTCCGCCACCAGCGCATCCGCAAACTCCCGCGTTGCCGCGACAAAAGGGGCCGCGTCCTTGTTCAGGATCGCCTCGTACACCTCCGCATCCGACCAGCGCCCATAGATCGATCCCTTGCGCATGCCCAGCTTTTCAAACAGCAGCGTCGCGGGCGGCAATTGCGCCGGCAGGTCGCGCGTCTCGCCATCCGTCATCACGAAAACCAGCGGCTTCGCGATTTCCAGCCAGTGGTGCACACGTAGCACGTGCCCCGGATGGGCGACAAATACAGCGGCTTTATCGTGACTGAAATCCATACGAGGCACCCTAAAATCCCGCGATATTCGAAGCAACGCTTATCCCATGCGACTTAGGTGACATATATGTCCTATTCGTCCCGTGCGTCCCATATGGCGTATCTCCCTTAAAAAAATATTTCTTGCGTTTGACTGATCGGTCAACTACCTTCCCCTCACATGAAACCCGAGTGCGAAACCAAGTGCAAGCTGCTCCGCGTGGCGATGCAGCTCATTTGGGAGAGCAGCTACGGCTCCGTGAGCGTGGACGACATCTGCAAAAAAGCGGGTGTGCAAAAGGGCAGCTTTTACTATTTTTTCCCGTCGAAATCCGATCTCACCGCCGCCGCCATCGAGGCCGACTGGCAGGCGAAGCGCGTGTTTTTCGACCAGGTTTTCTCGCCGCAGACACCGCCCCTGGAGCGCATCGAGCGCTTCTGCCAGGGCGCCTATGAGAACCAGAAGGCGAAGTTCGAGGAGTGCGGCAAGGTCTGCGGCTGCCCCATGATCACCCTCGGCGCGGAACTCAGCACGCAGGACGAGACGATCCGCCGCAAGACCGTGGAGATCATGGACCGCTACGTGAGATATCTCGAATCCGCCGTGCGCGACGCCGCCACTGAAGGCGCGATCCACACCGACGACCCGCACGCCACCGCGCAGCAGCTCTTCGCATTCTTCCAGGGGCTCCTGCTCCAGGCCAAGGTGCGCAACGACCTCGCCCCGCTCCGGGGAATGAAAGCCGGAGTCCAACTCCTGCTCCAGATCCAACCCGAGCCCGTCCCCACCTGATCTATTTTTTTGTCCAGAATGTTTACCGACCAGTCAATATAATATCATTTCACCCTTTCTGAAGTCCGGACTCCGGGCCTGAAACGTAAAGCAAAACACAAACAAAATACACAATACCATGAGCACTCCAAGCAACACACCCGACCTCACCCAGCGCCCTCCCCGCAGCCCGCGCATCCGCCTCGGCGGTTACGCCGCCCTCCCCCGCATGCTGGACAAAGGCCGCGCCACCCTCGCCGGGAAGAACGGCGAGTACCACTACGCGTGTCCCCTAGACCAGCGCATCCTCTCCTTCGCCGGGATCGATCCCGACCAGCTCAAGGCGCAGCTCGCGCTCGGCAAGGGCGACGGCGAGATCCTCGAGTGGATCACCACCAGCTCCACCACCAAGCCGAAGGAATGGGAAATCGCGCAATGGTCCTCCTACATGGAGACCCGCGCCCCCGGCGACGTCGAGACGAAGGAATACTTCACCGGCATGGTCGCCGCCCTCACCAGGACCCGCGAGGACATCCTCAGTTGGGCCGACCTCCTCGACCTCGACGACTACGTGAGCTTCGGAGGCAAGGCTTGATTTGCAAAAACCATTTATTTTAAAAACAACGTCACACAAACTAAAACCGCACATACTATCATGAACATCACATTCAAAGACAAAGTCGTACTCATCACCGGGGCCACCTCCGGCATCGGCAAGGTCTCCGCGCTCGCCTTCGCGGATTCGGGGGCAAAAGTCGTCGTCAGCGGCCGTCGCGAGTCCGAGGGCAAGGCCGTGGTCGATGAAATCAAGGCCGCCGGGGGCGAGGCCACATTCATCCGCGCCGACGTGGCCAAGGAATCCGACGTCGAGGCGCTCGTCGCCGGCACGCTGGCCGCCTACGGCAGGCTAGACGTCGCCTTCAACAACGCGGGCGTGGAACTGAGCGGCAACACCACCGACGTGAGCGAGGCCGATTACCGCCGCGTATTCGACATCAACGTCTGGGGCGTCCTCAACTCCATGAAACACGAGATCCCCGCCCTGCTCAAAAGCGGCGGCGGCTCGATCATCAACACCAGCAGCGTCGCCGGGCACATCGGCATGGCGGGCGCGAGCGTCTACATCGCCAGCAAGCACGCCGTGGAGGGCCTCACGAAAAGCACCGCGCTCGAAGTCGCGAAGCAGGGCATCCGCATCAACGCCATCGCCCCGGGCACCATCGTCACCGACATGCTCGACCGCTTCGCCGGCGGCGTCGACAGCGAAGGCGGGAAATACCTCCTCTCGCTGAACCCCACCGGCCGCCTCGGCCAGCCGCACGAGATCGCCCAGCCCGTCCTCTGGCTCGCCAGCGACGCCGCCAGCTTCGTCACCGGCCAGAGCATCATCGTCGACGGCGCCCTCACCGTGCCGTAAGCCAAAAACGCTTGTTTAAACAGCCCCGCATCGGGGCTGAACGAAAGCCGGGGGTGGACAGCCCCCGGCTTTTTTCATTCATCCACATTCCCCTGGGGATTCTGCATGAATGAAAAATCCGTCTCCGCCGAAAAGTAGAGGATCCTCCCCTTCCGCTTCACGTGCTCTGCGAATCTCCCGTCGCTGCCCAGGGCGTTGTATGCGGAATTCCGGGTGATGCCCGCCAGCGTGGCGAGGCGGTGCGCGGCTTCGCCGAGTTCCAGGCGTTTGCCTCCCGCGAAGACCTGCTCCAGGTGCGCAAGCGTCACGGCCTTGCGGTCGCCGGTGGTTTTGTTGTAACGCTCCCAGTCGAAGCCTTCCGCCGGGATGAATCCGCTCTCCGTGCGATGCCATGCGCCGGGCGCGCAGTGTTTGCCGTCGTTGCACTTCGGGTTGAACCAGAGGACGATGTCTGAAGTTTCGTCCTCGCTGGCGCGGGTCATCACAAACACGGAACGGGGGACGCTGGTGAGGACATGGCTGCCGGCGAGGTTGTGCATGAGGGCGGTGCCGCCGCTACGTTTCTCGGCCTGCGCAGGCTTGCGCGTGTGGGCGACGATCACGAGCGCGGGCTTGTCTTCCCCAGTGGGGAGCATGTTCCGCAGGGCCTCGAAGGTCTCGGTGTAGTCCCGCTGCTTGTCGTCCTTCGCGGCGGAGTTCCAGGGATCGAGGACGACGCAGTCGGGCTTGAATGCGTCGAGCGCAGCCTTGATATCGGCGAGGAATTCCGGATGGCCGAGCGTGAGGCCGAATGGCGGCGGCTCGGAGACGCGGACCCACTCATCGAGATCGGGGATGTCGAGCGCGGCAAACTCCTGCTGGAGGCGGTGGAGGCCGTTCTCGGTCTGCACGATCATTGTCTTGAATCGCCTGTGCACGGGGAGCCCGAGCCAGTCGCCGCCCGTGGCCCCCGCCACGGCGAGCGCGGTGGCGGCGCGGCTCTTGCCCACACCCGGCTCGCCGCCGATCACGGCGGTGGCGCCGCGCATGATGTGGCAGTCCCCCACGAGGATGCTCTCCCCGTCGTGCTTGTAGTTGCGCAGCTCGCTGGGCATGTAAAAGCGGATGCGCTCCTGCCGTGGTGGCGGTTCCGCGACGGAGGATTCCACGTCTGCGGGGAGTGCCGTCCGGTGCATGGCTTCCACGAACCCGGGGCCGCTGATTCTGCGCATGTCCTCGGCATCGTTGATGGATTTCCTGCTCACATCTCCTCCTTTTCCGGCACACGGACGATGCCGATTGATTTTGCGAAGCGTTTGATGGACCGGATGATCTGGTCCTTCATCTTCTCCCCGGCCTCGTCGGCATCCGGCCAGATCAATACATGGCGGTCGTGCAGCATCTCCGCCCATTCGCGGCGCCAGCCGGATGCGCCCGGCACGGCGATGGCGATCTCGGTGGTGCCGTTATCGATCCCCGTCTCGATGAGCGCGATCGCCGCCGACTCGCCCTCGGTGATGTGCACGGTCTCCGTGCAGGGAATGATCCGGTCGCCGCGCCACGGCGCGTCCGGCCTGCCAAACATCCACGCGAATTTTGCGCCGATGTGCGCATTTTCCAGCGCGGGGTCGAGCGGTTTGAAGCGTTTCTTCGCGCCCGTGGGGTAGATGTAAACCAGCTTCCCTTTGTGCATGCCGAGGCATGGGTCGAGGGCGAGTCCGCGCAGGGTCTCCGGACGCCAGCCGCGGGCATTCGCAAAGTCTTCCAGCGCCCACTGGTCTTCCAGCAGTGCCTCCGCCATCGCCACGCAGCGGTGGAGTTCCACGCCGCTCATGCGGTAAGGCATCCACGGCCTGGTTTCATCGCCACGCACAGGGGTCAGGACAAAGGGGCGGTGCCGTGCCGGCAGGATGCCCGCCATGGCTCCCGCCTTGCGGAATGCCTCGCGGAAATCGCAGTCATCGCGCCGCTGGATGTAGTCGAAAAGGTCGCCATCCGCCCCGCAGGCGAAGCAGTGGAAGCGCTCCTCATCCACGTAACAGGAGGGCCTTTTTTCCTCGTGGAACGGGCAGAGCGTCCTGATCTTCATCCCGCACCGGCCCATCCTATGGCCGTCGCGGCGCATCATATCGAGGAGCGAGATGGCCTGCTTGATCCCAGCCGCGTCCAGCGCGATCACTTCGCGCCTCCCGCCGCCATCGAGGCAGCCGTGGTGGGAGCAGGCACCACATTGGGAGAAACCGGGACGGCCCCGGTGGCCGCCGCCTCGCACCGCAGCACCTCGTCCAGGCGGTAGCGCACCCGGCGGCAATTGAACCAGACCGGCGTCAGCTCCCCGGCCTGCTCCCGCCGCTTGATCGTCATCCACGAAACGCCCCATCGCTCCGCGATCTGCCGCCGCGAGAGAAGCACCTCGCCGGGCTGCAGTGTGGCCTTGGTTTTACGTGCCCGCCGAGCAGCGGGCCGTTCCAGCGCGATGTGATTCTGTGTAATCATTGCGCTTTGGGTGAGTTGACGCCGTTGTCAAAAAAGGCAAGAAAAAAATATGCGAACACTTCAAAAAAAGTGCGCGTCAGAGTAGAAACCGCAACGCGGAGGGCTTTTCATTCATCCGCATTTCCCTAGGGGAAGTGGATGAATGAAAAAACGATACAATGCAATATCACTTGGACGACAGGCGTTCGCGCAGTTTCTTGATCAGCGAGGCGGATAGAGCGGATTCGTCCGAGCGATTTGCGGCAGACTCCATCCATGCGAGATCACTTTTATCGCCAAACACAACGAAATACTCGAACAATGGGATAATGCAACCACCGGAGGGGTCGAAGTTCTTATCCGCCCGGCGCGCCCTTAACGCTGCCCGGAGCGGCTCCGAAAACGGATATTGGATGGCATATGTCGCCGCGTTTCCTACGAACCATGGCGGGCTGCGCCGCTCGTCGGAAATCAGCTCGATCAAAGCCGGGATCACTGCCGGCCCGGCATCGATGAGAATCCTGTGTTCCTCTTCCAATGACTTGGATTGGGCAGGACTTAGCGTTCCACATTCATTGCCCAAATAGGATATTGCCGCCCATTTGATCCGATCTTTCCGGAGTGGCGATGTATCTGCCGCCGGCTTATCTTCCGCGTTCGCAACCAGCGCGGCGAGGAAGAGGGTGCAAACAAAGGGGGATAGTTTCATACGCATACCATGCAATCTTCCTGAATTTATAAATATGCAGGGATTATACCATCGCCATTTTACTTATACTTCGCCCTCACGGCAAGACTTCAGCCCGACCGGCAAGAAAGGCAAGAACTGCCTCTAACACCTGTGTAAGCGAGCTTGATGGGACAATGCCTTCCTCATGCGTCTTGTCCAGGGGATGCCCTTCGTCGCTGTGGTACTGCTCAACCACCACGTCGAACTGCTTCGTGGAAGCAAATGCAATCGCCGCGCCTCCGCCCGGCCCCATGCCTCCGGGAATAATGTAAAATGAAACTCCCTTGCTGGTTTTGTGGAAGCCAATATCTTCGAATACTCCGGACTCCTCCCGGTACATCTCCTGGAGCTTCCTCGCCATTGCGAAAATCTCCTCGCGCCGCCCGCGTAGAAACGAGTCGCGAGCGAACAGCCTGATCGAATACGAATATCGCGTTTTGTCGGAGGAGTAGCGCACACCGGCAACAAACATGCCTGCATCTTTCCATTCGTTGGCCCCCAAGGAACGGGTGCCGAGTGAAAGCCCGGATGGGAAACCGGCCCATGCACGAATCTGTTCGGACGTTGGCAATTCCGGAGTGGCGGCCCGGGCCGCCAGATTCAGAAGTATGAATAACAGGCAGAGACGCATAATGGGCGTGGTGTCTTTTACTTGGGCGGGAAAGGGTTGTCCAGTGGAAGCGAGGATGCCATGTGATTGGTTTCGTGCTTCGCTTGCTGTTCGACCCGCCGACACTCACCATGCAAACTGCCACGCCCACGAAGCTGGAGCTTCGAAGACAGTTACGTTCCCAGGCTGGAGCTTGTAGAACGAGGAGTAGATGGAGAAAACGGGCGTGAGCAGATTTTCATTCATCCACTTCCCCTAGGGAAATGCGGATGAATGAAAAATGCAGCCGGTCAATTTTTCGACAGGGACGTTCCGGTACGGGGAGCAACGGGCCCCGTTGCCAGACCGGACCGCTGGCGGAACACCTCTCTCCGGCTAAATCACATTACTATTTTCTCTTTCACCGCACCCATCCCATCTTATGGGTGCGGTGAAAGGTTTATTATAATGCGTGATATCGGATTCCACTGCCACTGGCAAGGGCGAATCCCTTGGAAAACTGATGAATGGCAAATCTGTGCGACAAAACGCCCTGCGACATAGCAGGACTGTGCGGCTCTGCGCCCCCGCCCCGGCGAGGCGTCACATACAAACCGCGTGTCCTCTCTGCTGCCACGCGCAACCGGGCTCACAGAGCCCGGATACAGGCCGCGACGGTATGCACCACACATTTTTCATTCCTCTACTTCTCCTAGGGAATAGTGAATGAATGAAAAGGCGCAACGCGACGTCACTTACTTCAATTGTGCGAAGCTAATCTTTCAATCGTGCGATCCGGGCTCCGCAGTTTGCGGGTTGTTTCATCATTTTTTCCATCAAATATGAGCCCGTCTTATCTCTCGAAAACTATTTTATCTCCACCCCCATTTTTGACTAGACTTCGGGGGTTGTCGGGAATATTTCCTGCTCTAATTCTCTAGCGAATGGACAAGGAGTTCAGAGATTTTTTGCACGCGCCCGACCCGAAGCCGGATCGCAGGGCGTCCCGTCGTCCCAAGGTGGAAAATATCGAGCCTGCTGCTCCGTCTTCTGAACCCGCTTCGGCACAAGTCGTTCGGCGCGGGCATAATTCGTTCGGGTGGACGGTCGGTATCCTGCTGCTCGTGGGCGTGGCGCTGGGGTCGTGGATCGGGAGTTTCTATGTGTTCGCGCACCCGGAGGATCCCCGCTGCTACTCGGTGCTGCAGACGCTGCACAAGCTCGATCCGCTGAAGCGGTTTGAGGTCACGGCGGCGCCTCCCGGGAAATTCTACTCGGCGCGGGAGCTGTACGATGTTTTTCTCACGAGCGGACCGGCGGCGGTTGAGCAGAGGAACGAGCAGCTCATGCACGATTACCTGCGGAATTACCACGACACGAAGACGCTGGTGCCGTATCTCGCGGGGCGGTTCACGACGCTGGGGGTGTATGAATTGAAGGGCTCGGATGAATTTCCCGCCGGGGTGGTGGCGGTGGCGCAGTCGGCGGATTGCCCGCAGGTATTCATCGAGCACATATATAGTACCCAGCCGGCAAATATCCCGAAGGTGCGCCAGATGCTGGCGGTGAACCCCGAGATCATGCTGGCGAAGAAATTCGACCTCGCCTCGGTGATCCACGCGGAGAAGCGGGACGACGGCACGGTGGTTTTCACCGTGGTGCCGCTCGGCTACGGCGCGTATGCATTCAAGCAGGGCATCAGCAGCACATTCCGGCTGGACCCGCCGCGGGCGTTGAACCTGGAGGCCGGGCTGCCGGTGGTGAAACCCGCCGCCATGGCCGAGGCCGAGAAGATGTTTGCCCAGTACCGCAAGAGCAAGGGCCTGCTCGCGAAGATCAAGACGCCGACACCCGCAGAGACCCCTGCCGCCGACAAAAAAGCCGTGGCCTACGGCTGGATCGCCGTGCCGAATGCCAAGGTGCCGATGCCAACACCGGTCGCAGCGCCGGAACCCGCGCAAGGCCCCGCACCAACCATCAGCCAGACACCTGAACCGCCGGAAGAAACAGTCGCAACTACCACCCCGCAGTCAGACGATAGACTGCAGCAACAGAAGGCGGAAGCGGCGCCTGAAAATGTGAATAACGTGGGAACAACGGCGAATAAACACCGACCGGTTGCAATGTCTGATGCGGCAGCCACCTCTGAAGCCGCGCCCTCCACCCCGCTCCCCGTGGTCGAGAGCCCGCAGATTTCCACGGAAGCGCCGGTCGTGCAGATCGAGCCCGCACAGCCATCCCGGAATACGGTGTCGCCCACGCTTCCTATGCCTACACCCGGTGCGGTTGCAAAGACGACCGCCGCCGCTCCGCAGCGCGTTGCAGCCCAGCCATCGCCCGTTGTCCCCGCACAGCCTGCCGCTCCTCAACCGAAAGCGCCGAAGCTTATTGCAAAGACACCCCCCGCACCTGCGCAATCCCAATCCTCGACCTTGGCCGCCCCCACCCCGACGGTCGGACGCCCCATTGCACACCTCACGCCGAGCCCGTCGCTCACGCATATCATTACCGCGATGCACACGCCCGCGCCGGCGCCGTCCATGGCAAAGACCCAGCCGCCTGCCTACGTAGCAGCCACTCCGGTTCCCACACGGCCCATAGCCGCAGCAACACCGGCGCTGAATCCTTATTACACGCCTCAAGCCCCCGTGGCTTACGCCACACCCCCCACCCGGCAATATCCCGCAACCAACTCAACGGGCGTGAAGCTGGAGCCATTCCTCGCCTCGCAGGCGCCGCAGACGGCCCAGCCACGTTCCTCCGAGCCCGCCCGCGCAGCCAGCTGGCGCACCTACGCCCCCGGCCAGATGCCGCGTGGCAAGCTGGTGGACTGGGAACTCACCCAGGAACTGGCAGCCACGGGCATTGCCGGCGACCGGTATTATCTGCGCGGAAAATACGTGGTCACCGCCTCGTCTGACAACCGCATCGTGCTCCGCCCGCAGGGTTATGGCGGGGATACCGTTCAGTCTGTGCGCGTGGTGGTGGAGTTCCCCGCCGGGGCGCAATTGCCAGCGGAAGGGGCAGCCGTGGCGCGCGGCGAATCCCGCCCGTTCCAGATCACCGGCGTGCGGCGCGGCGACGACGGCCAGATCAATGTCTTCGCCCGCGAGGTCACCTCTTCCTGGTCCTCCACGAGCAACACCACGGAGCTGCTGCGGAACTACCATTCGCAGCGCCAAAGGCTGGCGAATCTATATTACAGCCAGCAGTAAAAACAAACGCATCGCTTTGAAGGCGTGCGCATTGTAGCTTAAGACGCATTCTAAAAACGCTGGCTGTATATCTTGTCGGGCCACTACCGAAAAATATATGTTCCATACGTCTTATATGGCGCATTTCGCCCAATGAGACGCATGCGACTAATGAGATATACGAGGCTTATGCGACGCAGCATATACATACCAAGTGGTCTGTTTCAAAAGCCCCTTGAGGTTTAGCCCAGGGAGACAATCCCGTCGATGCGCATAGCAGAAAAGGAGCAACACTCGGACGCGAGGAACCCGACCACCTTCCAGATCACCGGACCAGCACCGCAGCTATGACAACCAGCGCGATACCCGCACCCGGAAGGTTCCCCTCCGCGTCCATCCGCAACAAACCTGCAGAGTGCTATTCACAGCGCCAAAGGCTTGCAAATATATATTACGCCCAGATGTAATAATGGATGCATCACTTTGAAGGTGTGCATATTACCATCTTATGGAATTCCTAAAATAGCGGCTACTTACCCATGGACGCATGCGACTAAAGCCGCCATCGTCATACCAAACAGTCTGTTTTTAGAGAGGGTCTGCGGCCCTTACCCTGCCATCTTCGCGTAGATGCCGATCACGCGGTACCGGCATGCGGTGGAGGAGCGGAAATCGCTTACGAAACCGTGAGAGGTGCGAAGTTCCACGTGCCCTGCCCCGTGCCCGCCATAGACGATCACCGAGCCCACAGGGGCGCTGTAAGGGTTGCGGGTGTGGAGCTGCACAAAGCCGTGGCGGCTGGTCAATTCGTCGCCTGCCTGGCTGGCATAGGCGGTGGTGGGATACGAGCGCACGGCACCCGCGTTCACCAGCGCTTCCTTCACATAGCGCCAGCATTTCAGGGTCGAGTGGCTTTCCGCGCGATGGTCGGCGATGCTCGCGGCCCGGATCAGGGAAGGGTCGATGCTGGCGTCATACCGTGCCGGGGGCGCAAAGCGGTGTGTCCTTATAGGGGCGAACCCGGTGCCAAAGCTGGTGGCGCCGAACCCCACGCCAAAGTATCCCTGCGCATGGGCGGACTGGACGCATCCCAGTGTGGCAAGTGCAAGTAAAGTGGTGATAAATAGTTTTTTCATAGCGATCTGCAATAGAGCCAGAAGCGTGCCAAGCTGGGTTTACTCTGGGGGATCAGAGATGGCCGGAAGCATGAAGATGCCTTTTTTAAACGCAAAGGACGCTAAGACCGCAAAGAAAAGAAGGGAGTATTGTCTTCTCCCCCCTTCGCGGTTAATGACCAACTACCGCTGGCTGCCAAACTGGATGATCAGCCCGCCGACGATGATCACCGCCAGCCCCAGCCATGTGCTGGACGGGATCTGCTCCTTGAAGACAAAGCGCCCGCACAGGATGCTCACCAGCGCGAAGACGGCGACGTACACGCCCAGCAGCTTGGAGAAATCCCATTTCACCATGTTCACCATCACGCCGTAGCCGCCGAGGACGAGCATGCCGAGGAGGATCATCCCCCATCCGTGCGTGCGCAGGCCCATGCGCACAAAAGCGTCGCCACCCACTTCCAGCACCGCTGCCACTATGAATATGATCCAGACCAGGAAGTTCATCGATATGTTCCTTTAATGATGCCCGTGCTTTCCGCAGTGCGTGAGGGCGAACGCCAGCAGGAAGAGCACGATGGGCGCTGACGCCGAGATGATGACCACGCGCATCCCCTGCCAGCGGGTTTTCCAGAGCTTCGGCAGGCGCAGGTGATGATGCCGGCCGGTGACGTGCACGGTGCTTGGGTTGTCCAGCTCGGCCTTCATTGCCTGTGCGGATTCGTAGCGGCGGTGCGGCTCGCGCTCCATGGCGTGGAGGATGATTTCCTCGATCTCCTCGGGAATTTCCGGGTTGCGCTTGCGGGGCGCGACGGGGTCGCCGGTGAGGCGCGAGTTCATGACGATGAACGGGTTCGGGCCCTCGAAGGGCACACTGCCGGTGGTCATCTCGTAAAGCATCGCGCCGAGCGAGTAGATGTCCGTGCGGGAGTCGCCGCGCTTTCCCTTCACCTGCTCGGGAGCCATGTAATCCGGCGTGCCCATGGTGCTGGTGAGACCGGCGAATGTGAGGCGCCGGGCCTCCATCGATTTTGCGATGCCGAAGTCCATGATGCGCAGGCTGCCGTCGTTGCAGATCATCACGTTCTGCGGCTTCAGGTCGCGGTGCACGATCTTCTGGTCGTGCATGTGGGCCAGCGCGTCGCAGATGCGGCTCGCGATCTGCACGGCGTCGGCCACGGGAAACGGGCGCACCTCGTTCATCATGTCGGCGAGCGTCTTGCCTTCGAGATACTCCATGGCGATGTAAGGGCGGCTTTGCTCCCCCACCTCGATGAAGCGCAGGATGTTCGGGTGGTTCAGTTGCTTGCCGATCTCCGCCTCGCGCTGGAAGCGGGAGAAGAACGCCACGTCGGCCTCGAATTGCATGTGCGGGATCTTTACCGCCACCGTGTCGCCGGTCTTGAGGTCCGTCGCCTTGAAGATGGATGCCATGCCGCTGCGGCTGATCACATCCTCGATCTCGAAGCGGTGGTCCAATGTCTGCCCTGGTAGTATTTCGTGAGTCACGGTGTTCCTGTGTGGTTGTGTCTTTTGTAAAATGGATAGCGGCCGGTAAAATTTCGGCTCGTCGAGCTGCTCGACCTGGACGACCTGGATCGAGAGATTGTCATCGGTGCCGCGCCGCTCGGCGAGTGAAATGAGGTAGGGGCAGATTTCGTCCATGTGCAGGCGGTCCACGCCCTCGCACAGCTCGCCGTCGTTCATGAAGCAGTAGAGGCCGTCCGTGCACTGCACGATGCGGTCGTGCTTCATGAGCTTCATCTCCTTGAAATCGCAGCTCACGATCGGCTCGTGGCCGACGCTGCGCGTGAGCATGGAGCGCATGGTGCTGGCCCGCGCCTCGTGCTCGGTGATAAGCCGCAACTTCACCTGCATGCCGGTGTAGGAATGGTCGCCGGTGAGTTGCTTGATCGTCTCGGCCCGCACGAGATAGACGCGAGTGTCACCCACGTGACCGATGGAAAGCTCCTTGTTGCGGAAGATGCAGACGCTCAGCGTCGTGGCCATGCGCGTCTTCCTGTTGTCGTTCGCCACGGATTCGTAGAGCGCGATGTTGGCGGCGTTGAAAATCTCGGTGAGCAGTTTCTTGGGAGGCAGCGAGAGCGGGGCCTCGCGGAATTTCCGGATGGCGATGTCCACGGCCATGCGGCTCGCGATCTCGCCGTTCCCGTGGCCGCCCACGCCGTCCGCCACCACGGAGATGCTGCCGCGCTGCTGGCGCTCCTCCTCGTCCTCCGGCTGCCAGAACCCGGTGGAATCCTCGTTCGTCTTCCTGATCGGCCCCGGTGATGTTGATGAGGAAAAACTGACTTTCATACGGATTGGCCAGCTTCTTTACTGAAACTGTAAAACAAAAGGAAGGAGAACCGCTGTGAGGAGGATGAATGTGGATTCAAAGGCGCTGGTAATTTTTATACGGGAAGGAAAAGACGGCCACACCGGGGGGATGTGGCCGTCTGTTATCTCCTGACCCCGGCCCATGGCGGACCGGATCATCAGTCAGTTACACATCGGGATCATGCCTTGAGCGGAGACTGCACGAGCATCGGTTTTTCCTTCTTCTTGCTGCCGATGATGAAGTAAATCAATCCATAGATGCCCCACACGGCCGCCACGGCCAGCGCGATATAAGGCTCCTTCACGCTCATTCCGGCAACCGAGAACGGCCCGACCAAATAGAACAGCATGCAGGCGAGGTTCGCCAGCAGGCCGAACACCGGGATGCACACGTGCTTGAACCCGTGGAAGGCGTCGTGCTCCTTGAAGGCCACGATCGTAATCGCGCAGGTGACCATGTAGAGCAGGAACGTGCCGAAGTTGCTCACGAGCGTCACGATAACGAGCGTGTTCGGGAGTTTTGCATAAGTAGCCGGATCGAAGATGCCGAAGCTGTACCAGATGTTATGGTATTTCGGATCAAGCGCCGCCGGTGTGGTTCCGCCGAGATACACTGCCACCGTGATGATGCCGATGATCGCCGAAAGGAATGCCAGCACCCAGATCGCGCGGTGCGGGGATCCCGTCTTGCCGTGCAGCAAGCCAAAGTGCGACCCGACTTCCTCGTCGCGCCCCATGGCGTATGTCACGCGCGCCCCTGTATTGATGCAGGAGAGAGTCGTGCCGATGAGCGCGAGGAACACCGTGCCAGCCTGGACCAGCATGAATGTCTTGCCCGCCGCAACGCTGCCAAAGAGCCACGTTCCCGTGAGGAGCATCAGGTCTCCGATCGGAGCGCCCGAGGCGCCGGCGTTCGAGATTGTATATCCGTTATGCAACAGATAGTTGGCCGCAAAATACTCAAACAGGTAGCAGACCGCGCCCTGGATCACCAGCGACAGCAACACCGCGCGCGGAACGTCGCGCTTGGCATCCTTTGCTTCCTCGCCCATCGCGGTGACCGATTCAAACCCTACCAGAATGAGAATCGCGATACATGCCTGCACGAACACATAAAACAGGTTGTGCGGAACAACCACGGACGTTGCCGTGGCGTGGAAGTTGAATGTCTTCGGGTCCTGCGCTGTCCCGGCTCCCGTGACCGCATCCTCCGGCTTGTAGCTCACCGTGAACGCGACAGGCGCGGCCTTGCCGTCCTTGTCCAATACCAGCTTGCCCTTGTCGTCCTTCTGGAACAACGGATACGGATCGCCCACGGCGAGTCCCAGCGAGGTGAGCTCTCCCTGCACGGCGGCGTCCGTGTTTTGGCCTTGTCCAGATCCGTCCGCAGTCACCTGGCGGTCTGTCTGCTTGATCGCGGGAACCGGCTTCCCGTCCTTGTCGAGCACCGGCTTGCCCTTGTCGTCCACTTGCATTTTCGGGGAGCCGTCCGCCCATGCGTCGGGCACCTTCGCGCCCTTGTCATCGACCACGTCGCTGGAATCCACCTGGTAATTTACCGGCGTTCCATTCGATAAATGCCAGCCCACGGAATCCTGCTTGTGCTGCAGGCGGTAGGTGATCGCAATGACCGCGAAAATGATCAGCGCGGTGATCTGGATGACGTTGATCGCCACGTTCACAGCTGTGGAACCCGTGACACCGCGGAAGGCGATGTATGCTACGCCAAACGCGAATGCGAAGCAGAAGATGATCATGAACAGCGGGCTGTTGTAGCTGCCGCTGAAAGTGTCCGGAAAGAACTGGTTGAGCAGATAACCGCTGATCAACGCAGTCACACCCACCATGCACCCGGGATACACCCAGTAATACAGGTGGCTCGCCCAGCCCGTGAAAAATTTCGCGATACGGGCGAATTTGTAGGCTTTTGTCTTCCCCAGAAATGCCTGCTCGGCATAGAGGTAGGATGAACCCGCCCCGGGATAGATCTTCGACAGTTCCGCATAGCTGTACGCCGTGGCAAGGCAGAGCAGAAGCGCGGCTACAATGCCGAACCACATGGATTGGCCGGCCAGTGGCGCCCCGTAGAGGGATTGAATTTGAAACGTGAGCCACAAGAAGGCCCCGGGTGCGATCAACGCCATCGCGTTCATCGTTAATCCCGTGAGCCCCAAAGTGCCCGTCGTGGGTTGTTTTACATTACTGGACATGGGTTGTTTTAATGGATTGGATTGGTTGTTAATACGAAACGCCATTCATTACATTTGTTGTAATATATGACATGACGCGGCATGCCATTAGCAACCAGCGTGCCACGTAGTGGTTATCAGAGGGAAATAGCATCTCCACCCACAGGAACTGCCCCGTTTTTTGCACAAAAAAAGCCACATTCCGAAAACATGGCTCCTTTTAACCACGAACAATTTTATTCAAAACATCCGCTTGAACATGTTGCGGCTCACGAACGAAAGAACGAAGAAGCGCCGACTTCATTTCACGTTTCCACACAACGACTCTGCGTAGTGCAGTTTTTTCATTCATCCACTTATCCCTAAGGAGAGTGGATGAATGAAAAAGCGCTATGCTATTGTAAGTCGACAGTGGCCAATGCCCGGCTCCGGCGAATGGGAGGGGAGCCTCTTCTCGTTCAGCCCCATTGCCCTTGCCAGAAGCAGCGGAATCCGATATCACACATTATAATAAATCTTTTACCGCACCCATGAGATGAGATGCGTGCGGTAAAAGAGTGAAATACAAAACGCAATTTTGGCTACAATGATGCGTTTCGGTTCCCGATTCCATGAGACGCGCCAATAGAGTCCGTATAGCACCGGTTGATTTCACGTTTCCACGCCACAGCCCGGCACGGCGCAGTTTTTTTCATTCATTCACATCCTCAAGGGAATGGTGGATGAATGAAAAATTCACCATTGGCTCTTAGTCCTGCCCTATAGCAGGGTGGAGAGTGTCCCGATCCAATCCGCCCGGATGCAGGCCAGTATACGAATAAAAGTAGGAAGATCACTCCATGGCAATCCAATCAATCAACCCCGCGACCGGCGAAAAAATCCACCTCTATGAAGAGGCTTCCCCGGAGGAAATCGAGCAAACGCTGCAAAGCGCGGACAGGGCATTCGCGGAGTGGAGGGAGACGGATTTTTCAAAACGCGCGATGTTGCTGAAGGCCGCGGGGGAGCTGCTGCGGAAGGACGCCGGGGATTACGCAAAGCTCATGGCGTTGGAAATGGGCAAGCCCGTTTCCCAAGGCCACGACGAAGTGGAGAAATGTGCGTGGGCGTGCGATTACTTCGCGGAGAATGCGGAGAGGTTCCTCGCCCCCGAGCCGTTTAAAACCGACGCCTCGGCCAGCTTCGTCGCATTCAAGCCGCTCGGAGTCGTGCTGGCGGTGATGCCGTGGAATTTTCCATTCTGGCAGGTGTTCCGTGCGGCTGCCCCGGCGCTCATGGCGGGCAACGCCATGGTGCTCAAGCATGCGTCGAACGTCCCCGGCTGCGCGCTGGCTATTGAAAAGATTTTCCGCGATGCAGGATTTCCAGTGGGATTGTTCGGCAACCTGCTGCTGGGCAAGGAGCGTGCGGACAGCCTGGTGGATCATCCTGTGATCAAAGCCGCGACGCTCACCGGAAGCGTGGCTGCTGGCAGGGCGATCGCAAGCCGCGCGGGCAAGGCATTGAAGAAGACCGTACTGGAACTCGGCGGCAGCGACCCGTACATCGTGCTGGAGGACGCCAATCTCGAAAAGACCGTGGAGACATGTGTGGCTGCGCGGCTCGTGAACGGCGGCCAGAGTTGCATCGCGGCAAAGCGTTTCATCGTCCACAAGGCAGTGCGGACGGAATTTGAAAAGCTCTTCGTCGAACGGATGAAACAGCAAAAGACCGGCGATCCTCTCGACGAAAGCGTGACCATGGGCCCGATGGCCCGCGAGGATCTGCGCGGTGAATTGCACAAGCAGGTGGAGCGCAGCATCGCACAGGGGGCAAAGCTCCTCCTCGGCGGCACGGTACCGGAAGGCAAAGGTTTTTTCTATCCCCCGACTGTGCTCACGGATGTGCGAAAACGCATGCCCGCATTCGACGAGGAAACCTTCGGGCCCGTGGCCGCAATCATCGAGGCTGCGGATGAGGCGGAGGCAATCCGCATGGCGAATGACTCGGTCTTCGGACTCGGCGCAGCAGTGTTTACCCGCGACATCGCGCGCGGCCAGCGCATCGCTGCGGAGGAATTGCAGGCCGGTGCGTGTTTTGTGAATGCCGCGGTAAAGTCCGACCCGCGCCTTCCTTTCGGGGGGATCAAGGAGTCCGGCTACGGGCGCGAGCTGTCCGTCTTCGGCATCCGTGAGTTCGTGAATGTGAAGACGGTTTTCGTGAAGTAGCTCCCTCTCATTCAAAGTCTCCTCGACTTGTCCGGCGGGGATGGGCAAGGATGCGCGGCTCTATGAAACCCCGCGAGATTTTCGTCGCCCTGGCCGCCTTTGTGTTACTGGCGCTGGCCCTCGATGCGGGGACGGAAATCAACTCGTACCCCTCGCCTCATGACGATGCGTTTTACGTCATGAAATCGCTGACGCCATCCGGCACATGGTCGCACCTGGCATCGATCAAGGAAATCGCCTCCCCCCTGTTCTTCGGCGTGGTCCGTTTTTTGAATCTACCATTGCGCATGGCTTTCAGCCTGGGATACGCGCTGGCTTTGTTCGGGCTTTTGCTGGAGTTGCGCCGCTGGCCCCTGCCCCCGGCGGCATGCTGGCTGGCCGCGCTGCTGCCGATGTTTGCGCCCTCGCACTATTGGGTCTTCTGCCGGCCCACCGCCGATCCCCTGGCGGTGATGCTCTCGGTGTGCCTTTTCGCGGCATGCCTGGCATTGTTCCGCAGGAAGGCGGATTTGAAATCCACGCTCTGCGCGGGCATTATTGCGTCGCTCGCCTGGTTGAACCGCCCGGAGGGAATCCTGTCAGCTTTCACGGTCATCTTCACGCTGCTGCTTGTGGCTGCCATGGAATCCGGAGCGGGCCGGGCCCGGCAATGGCGGCTCATTGCATCGCGTATCGCCGTGATTGCGGTGATGCTGGGCAGCGCGATGGCGGGCATCTGCGTTTTTAACCGTGTCCACTACGGGTTCGCCGCTCCCACCATCATCAAGGCCGCCCCGTTTCAACATGCCTTGAAGCAATTGATGGCGATCGACGACGGCGCGCCTCCGCGCCGCTTCGTTCCCCTCTCGAAGCACGCCCTCGCCATGGCGTTTGAAAAAAGTCCGACAATGGCGCGGGCTCGCTCATTCTGGGAGGATAACTCCGACGGCAGGGGCTGGAGTTCCGATGCCAGGGAAAGCGACGGCTCCATTGGAAACGGGCATATCCAATGGGCCCTGCTCGATGCGGCTGCTGCCATGGCGGGCCCGAAGCCTGTGGATGAGTTGCTATATTTGCAACAGGTGGGCGACGAATTGGAAGCCGCCATGAAGCGCGGTGAATTGCCGCGCCGGTTTGTGATCAGCACCGCCATCGGGCCTGCTTTCACGCCTTTCAAGACCGGCTTCTGGCAAGCCCTGTGGCGCGTGGGAAGGCCGCTGCTGGGCGGCGACGGGAATATCACACAACCAGGGGACACCGCCCCCGGGGAACAAAACCGCATATTCGATATCGCATGCAACAGGCGCGGCGCGCTGATCCGGGAAACGGGCCCGCCGTCCGTGAAGATGCATGGCTGGATGGCGCTTGCCGACCTGTCGGACATCCCGTCGTCCATCTTCCTCGACGGCCCACACGCCGGCACAACATTCCAATGCACAAACCGGCCCGATGTGCCCATCGCCCTCCTCGGGAAATCCATCGACCAGGCAAATTGCGGGTTTGAACTCACCACACCCGTGAGCGGTGCGGACGAAACATTCCTCATCGCGTCGGGCGCGAATTTTCACGAACATATTACCATCCACAATCTGTTCTTGAAACCGGGTTCGGACACCGTGCAGGGACGCTTGCGCGCCCACGTGGATGCCATCTCCTTCACCGGCATGGGTTCCCGCACCCCTCCAAAAAAATGGACGGTGATAAACCGTTGCGGGATGTGGCTGTCGCAGGCGATGCCCTTCGTGGCCGCTCTCTCCCTGGCTGCATTCGTGGCGATTCTCCGCCGGAGGCGGCTGGACACCATCCCTGCCGGAACATGGTGTGCGGTGTGCGTGATCACGGGCGTGGTTTCATCCATCCTTGTGCCGCGCCTGCTGCTGCTTGCGGCGCTTGATTCGAGCCTGTATTCCGGAACGCAGGGACGCTACCTTCTGCCTGCAACCGCCGTGGCATGGACCTGGGATATACTGGTGATGGGAGTGGCCCTGCTTCCCGGCAAGACCGGCGTTACCCGATGAACAAATTTCCATATATGCATCCCCGGGAGATCATTCTCGTCCTTGCCCTGTTCGTCCTGCTGGCGCTTGTCCTTGGCAACGGCATGGAAATCATTTCCTGCCCCTCCCCCGATGACGATGCGTTCTACGTCCGGAAATCGCTATCGCTCCTCGGTTCGTGGTCGGATTCGGCAACCTTGAAGGAGATCGGCTCCCCCCTGTTCTTCAGGCTCGTTCGCACTGCATGCATTCCATTGCGGATTGCCTTTGGCGTCGGGTATGCGCTCGCCCTCTTCCTGGCGTGGCTGGAATTGCGCCGCTGGCGGTTTCCCGCGTGGCTGAGCCTGGTGGCAACGCTGGTTCCACTGTTCATGCCTGCGCAATATAGCGTCTTTTCCCGTGCTACCGCGGATCCTTTGTCCGTGATTTTGTCCCTGTGTTTGTTTGTGGCATGCCTGGCGGTTTACCGCAGAAACGGTTGCTGGCTCTCCACGACTGGCGCGGGGATCGTTGCCGCGATGATCTGGCTGAACAGGCCGGAGGGAACGCTGGGGATTCTTCCAGTGATATTCACCCTGGCGCTATTGAGGTTCAAAAAAGAAGGCGATGTGCCGCCCCCCGGTTTCCGGAAAATTACGACGCGCATCGCAGCGGTGATCGCGATCCTCCTGGCCACGATGCTGTGCATCGACACAGTGAACCGCGTGCACTACGGCTTTTTTGCCCCGACGATTATGAAGGCCGCGCCGCTTGACCGCACATTGAAGCGGCTCTCGTCGATTGACGACGGCGAGCCGCCAGTCCCCGGGCGGCCCGTGTCAAAACGCGCCATGGAGCTTGCCTTCAAGAACAGCCCCTCCATGGCATTGGCGCGGCAATACTGGAGCGACAACACCGATGGAAAAGGCTGGAGCAGTAGCAACTTCCGGGACTACAGCCCTGCGGATGGTTCCGTGGATGGAGGGCATTTCCATTTCGCGTTCCGCTACTCGGCTGCTGCGGTGGCCGGTTCAAATACACGCGCCCAGCTCCGCTATTTTCAACAAACGGCCGGTGAACTGGAATCAGCAATGCGCCGCGGGGCGCTCCCCCGCCGTTCCGTTCCAGGCAACGCATTGGGCCCTTCGTTCAACATCGCAAGCCCCGGGCTCTGGAAGTCCGTTTGGGAGACAAGCCGGCTGATGCTGGGCGGAGGGGGCGACATCCTGAAACCGAGTGACACCGCGGACACCGAACAGAACCTCATGTTTGACTTCGCCTGCTCCAGGCGCGGCGGCCTGCTCCCCGCAGGCACGGACTATGTGCAGATCCGGGGGTGGATGGCCTTGGGTGACAAGTCTGGAATTATCGATCAGATTTTTCCGGAAACCATGCCCGGGGAATCGACGTTTCACATCGTTAACAGGCCGGACGTGCCGCAGGCTCTTTATGGGAGGCGCATCGATCCCGCAAACTGCGGGTTTGAGCTGACTGTGCCGGCCGGAGACGCCGCCAAAATGATCTTGCTGGTGAGCGCGAATGGACACAAGGAACGCTTTCCCGCGCTGGAGTTGATGGGAATGAAAGACACTGAAATCATCCGCGGGAATGTCCGCGCTCATGTGGATGAAGTCCGTCAGGTTGCCACTCCGTTATTTTCGCCGGCTCAAAATGCGACAATGATGAACTGGCTGGGGACCGGGTTTTCCGGATTCATGGCTGACCTCGGGATTCTCGCGATATTCCTGCTGTCTGCGTGCATATGTTTTTCGAGGCAACGAAAAAACCAAATCGCAACGTGGAATGCCATGCTCGCAATCACGTTTGTGGCGGCGTCCATCGTTTTGCCACGTTTGTTTTTGCTGGCCGCAATCGCCGCGAACCGGTTCCCGACTGGCGAGTCGCGTTTGCAGATGCCCGGGTCTGTAGTGGTGTGGTTGTGGGAGATCCTGGTGATAGGATTTGCCATCACCCTGTTTACGCGACAACAGGAGGAGATAATTCCGCCCGGGGAAAAGAATGCCTGATTCCCCGCCTTCGGAGGATGCTTATCCCTTTATCCCGGGATGCCTGCGCTGCCATTCCTTGTATTTGGAAAGAATGTCGTCGATGCGCCAGTAGCCGCGGCACTGCGACGTGAACGAAAAAAGACGGCGCAGGCTCCAGAGGGGGTTGGCCCATTTCCAGCGGCGTGTCGTGTAAATCTTCTCCACAGCAGCATCGAGCATGTCGAGGAAAGCGATCAACTCCCGCACTGTGTCGGGATCCCTATTCACATACTGCTCCGGCGTGGCGGATGGGACGGCAGGTTGCTTTGCGGACTCCGGAATCCCCGGCTCCAAGCCGAGGGCCTGCATGATCCCGCTGTCCCTGAGTTGCAGTTGATCGTGCGCCTCCAGCAGCATCTCGCGCAGCGCGGAAACCCGCTGTCTGTCGATTGCCCGCAAGGCCTGCATTTCCTTCAACTGCGCCTGGAGCGATGCCACCTGCTGGAGCAATTCCGCCTCCGTGGCCCGCATATACGGCCCGGCATCGGGCGATCCTGACGGCTCCGTCAGGAGATTGTTTTCATCACCGCTTCCGTCGCGCTCCCGGTCGCGGGCGATATCAATATTTGAAACAACCATATCCCTTTTAAAAAATCCTGTTATTGCTTCTTCAATTGCCAAAACCGATGCGAGAAACTAGGGGGTAAACAATTGCAAGGCAATCCCAATGTTCTCCCCGGAAAGATGACGGCTGGACTGCCTCTCCTAGGAAAAAATCCCGGCCAGCATTTTCCTTAATTTCGCCGCGCCATTTTTCACTGGCTGAAGGAGTGATGCCCCCACCTTGCGCACCGGCTTCCCTCCCTGCTGTGCCAGCGCCAGTTCCGCCTCCCGGGCACGGACGGAGAGGTTCAGGTTTTCCTGCAGCAGGCCGTAAACCTGTTTCGAGCGGTTGTGCAGAATCTGCTCCATGTGTTCCTGGTCCTCCCACGGCGCCTTGATCGCCAGCAGCGGCGATGCGGAGATATGCAGAGGATACTGGGGCGGGTAATCCATCACCAGCAACCCATCCTCCATGTAATATTGAAAATCGTCGGGGTGCGTGCGCGCCGCCCAGCGCGACTTGTAGAGCTGGTTGTTTTTCGTTTCCTGGTCGGACTTGATGTTGCGTGAGCGGGACTCCATGTGATACAGCACGCTCTCGTGGCAATAATGGATCTCGTGGCCCATCTCCCCCAGCCGCAGGCAGAGATCCACGTCCTCGTAGCTGTTTCGAAACGCATCATCAAAACCGCGGGCTTTTTCAAAAATTTCACGCCGGATCAGCATGCATCCCCCGGTCACGATCTGAAACCGGCGGGATTTGTTCACCGCCGAGTGATCCGCCGGAAAACCCGCGTAAATGTGGTGCGGCCAGCGGGTCTGGGTGATGATCACGCCCGCATGCTGCACGGTATCATCCGGAAAAAGAAGCTTCGCCCCGACCACTGCGGCTTTTGGATGGGCGGTTGCGTATTCCACCAGCGCATCCAGCCAGCCCGCCAGCGGAATCGTGTCATTGTTCAGGAAAACCAGCAGCTTCCCCTGCGCGACCGCCGCGCCGTCGTTGCAAGTGGTGGCAAATCCCCCGTTGGACGCATGCCTTACCACGCGCACCCGCCCGGCATATTGTGAAAGCAATTCCTGCGTACCATCCGTGGAGGCATCATCCACCACGATCACTTCAAAATCGCCGCGGGTGACCTGGAACAACGCATCGAGGCACTGCCCGGTGAGGGCAGCCTTGTTGAATACAGGTATGATGATCGAGCACTCTGGCATTGATTCCGTATAGATACCGCCAATCGCCCCAAAGCCAAGTCCTTATAGATCGATGGTGAAACAAAGACGGAACATGGAGAGCACTTGACCTTTTGGGCGAAACGGAGTGATTTCAGGCAGTCCCTCCCCAAACTACAAACTCAAGATTGCCATGTCCAAATCATCCAACACCCGCATTTTTCTAGTCCGTCACGGCGCCACAGTCCTCACCGCGGAAGACCGCTTTGCAGGCGCCACCGACGTGCAGCTTTCCGATGAAGGCCGCGAGCAGGCGCGGCGCCTGTCCGAGCGGCTCCGGACCGAGCCGATCGCAGCCGTCTACGCATCCCCTCTGAGCCGCACCGTTGAGACCGCCAGCATCCTTGCAAAACCCCACGGCATGGAGATCCAGAAGCGCGACGGCCTGCGGGAAATCTCGCATGGCCGCTGGGAACAACTGACGCGCCGCGAAGTCGAGGAACGCTTCCCCGAGGAAGCAAACGCATGGGAGGAGGACCCCTATACATTCGCGCCTGCCGGTGGTGAAAGCGGCCTCGCCGTGACCGCCCGCGCGCTGCCCGTGCTCATCGAGATCGTGCGCGAGCATCCCGGCCAGACCGTCCTCATCGTTTCCCACAAGGCCACCATCCGCCTCCTGCTCAGTTCCCTGCTCGGATTCGATCCCCGCCGCTACCGGGACAATCTCGACCAAAGCCCCGCCGCGCTGAACATCGTGGATTTCAAGGATCCCGTGCGCGCCCGGCTCACCCTTTTCAACGACACCTCCCACTACGCGGAGGCCGGCCTCGCAATCCCCGCAGTCCCCACAGCCCGTCTCTCGACGTGGTGGAGTGCGAAGGAAGATTTGTAAGCCCGGAATATTCGAAATACTACGGTTTCGAATCCTCGGAATCGAAGATAACCAGTCGGTTGCGTCAACTTTCGTTTCCAGCACTTCCCATCTGTCGACGGATGCAGGATCGTTCTCTGGAAAATAAAGTGGCGTTTTGACACATTTTAATCACTTATATCCGGACAGAAACTCTCCCCTATATGAATCACAAGAACATCCTCAAAACCATCCTCCGGATTCCCATCACACGCGCCACAGCCAGCATTTTGCTGGCAGGTTGCTACTGTCTTATCCCATTCGCAAACGCAGTGGCGGAAACGCCCGACCCGGTCCTCAGCCCGTTCGGCATTGGCAGCAGCGCCCTACGCTCGCACGACCATAACAAATGGATGCCACAGATGGCAGCGATCGGCCTCCGAGACATCCGCGCCTGCGACGGCGGCTGGGGTTGTGAACCCGAGGAGGGCACCTGGTCGTGGACGACGCTTGATGAGCGCATGGCCTACCTGGAAAGCATCGGCGTCACCAGCGGCATCCTCTTCAATGGCCTCGCGAAATGGGACGTCAAGGACGTGAAGGGTGGCCTGCCGCTGCAGAGCCTGCCCGAGTGGGGAACGATGGTCGGCGAAGTGGTGAAACACACCAAGGGCAAGGTGAAGCTCTTCGAGATTTGGAACGAACCACCGAACGGCACCAAAAACGCCCCGGCCAGCGATTTCGCCAAGGTGGTGGTCGCCGCCTACGATGCCGCCAAGGCCGCCAACCCGGACGCCATGATCGGCATGGCCGCCAAGTCCGCGCACATCTCCTATCTCGACCAGGCGATCAAGGCGGGAGCGAAGGGCCACTTCGACTACATCACCCTGCACCCCTACGAAATCCTGGGCTGCATCATGTCGCACCCCGGCACCGAGCCGATTTACATGAGCATCGCCCCGACTGTGCGGAAGATGCTCGCCGCGCAGGATCCGACGAAGGTCAACTGCCCGATCATTTTCACCGAGATCGGCTTCGACTCCAAGCGGGGCGCCGACAAGCAGTCGCAGGCCGTGGTCAAGGCCTACACCATGGGCATCGCCCAGGGCATCGCCTGCATCAATTGGTTTGAGGGCATGGACGGTGATAGTGGCCCGATGGGCCTGATCATGGCCAACGGCACCGTGCGTCCCGCCTACACCGCACTCGGCCACCTCATCGAGCAGCTTGGGCGGCATCCCAACTACCTCGGCTGGATCCTGTTGAACAACAAACACTACGGCTTCGTCTTCCAGGGCACGAAGGGGCCTGTCCTTGCGACATGGGCTGCCACCACTGCGCCGGACGAGGTCGATTTCGGCCAGAACGTGCAGATCATCGATCCGCCGACCGGCACCGCCACGCAGGCGTCAAAATACAACCTGACCGTGGCCCCGATCCTCGTCACCGGTGTGCCGGAAAAATTGGTTGCCCAGGCGAAGGCAAATAAATCCAAGCCGTTCCCTTGGGGCGGCGACTACACAAACGCCAAATCCGTCTCGGTCACCATGGGCGAAAAGAATGTGGAAAAAGGGCTGCACACCATGTCGGCCGAAACCATCGCCGCCGACGTCCTCGCCTACGGCGGCAACGCCCGCGCCGGAACCGTGCCCGGCGGCAACGTTTTCTACGTCGACCCCAATTTCCTTTCCTACACCTCGACACCGATCGAAATCACCGCCGTCGTGCGCCGCAATGAGAACAACGATCCCGCCAAGCTCACCCTCGAGTACGAATCCACCACCGGCAACGGCTACAAAAAGCCCGAGCCCTACGACATCCCCGACAACACCGACTGGCACAAGGCCACCTGGCGGATCGACGACGCGCAGTTCGTCGGCACATGGGCCTTTAACTTCCGCTTCAACTCAGGCAAATACTTTGTCCAGAGCGTGACCGTGACGAAGGTAAAGTAAAAACGGTGTCGCCCCTGGTGCAAAGCTGCTCTGGCTCGATTGCACGGAGTGTTACACATCGCCTCGACAATCGCCGCAGGGTGAAATATTTAAAAACGATGCTGCACCCGAAACAGGATATCGCAACTGTCAGAGCCGACGGCCAATCCCTTGCGCCGCTCATCCATGGCGTCGTCATCACGCCAGCCGCCACCCATGTCGATGGCAGGGGCACGTTGTGCGAAATATTAAACGACCGGGTGCATCCCGAGCCTATTGTTTACGTTTACCAGTTCACCATCCGGCCGGGAATGATCAAGGGATGGCATGTCCACAGGTTGCACGACGACAGGATTTTTGTGAGCCAGGGAACGCTCAAGGTGGTGCTTTACGACGACCGCAAGGACTCGCCAACCCATGGCATGGTGAATGAAATCCACCGCTCCGAGTTTCAGCGCAACCTCATGGTCATCCCGGCGCACGTTTATCACGCGCATCAAAATATCGGCAGCACCGACGTGCTGTGCGTGAGCATGCCGACGCGCCCTTACGACCACGCCAGCCCGGACGTGTACCGCCTGCCGTTGAATACCGACGACATTCCCTACAAGTTCGAACAACGCATCGGCTGGTAAGGCGGCAAATGGACGCACAGGCCGCCCCCATCGTCAGCGTCATTATCGCGACTTACAATTGGAGCAGCGTGCTGCGGCTGGCGATCGAATCGGTGCTCCGGCAGACACTGCGCGATTTTGAATTGCTGGTGGTCGGCGACGCCTGCACGGATGACTCCGCGGAGGTCGTGGCGTCCTTCGGCGACCCGCGAATCCGCTGGCACAACCTGCCTGAAAATTGCGGCAACCAGTACGGCCCCAACAATGCCGGGATCGAAATGGCGCGGGGGCGTTTCATTGCATATCTCGGTCATGATGATCTCTGGCTGCCGAACCACCTGGAGCGCCACGTCGCAACGATGGAAAAGACGAATGCGGACGTCACCTATTCCTGGCTGGAACTGATCGGGCCGGAGCCAGTGGTGCGGCGGTGTGTCACGGGAATCGACACCGGGGACGAATACGAAGGAAAGGCGATATTGCCCCCCTCCGCAATCATGCACAGGCGCGAGGTCGTACAGGAAGTGGGGCCATGGAAGGACTATCGCACGGTCGTCATGGGCACGGATGTGGAGTTCATCGGGCGTCTTTTTCAATCGGGCAGGAAATTCGCGGCTGTGCGCAGGCTCACAGTGCTGAAGTTTCCCGCTGCGTGGCGGCCCGGCTGTTACATCGAAAAACCGGTCCGTGAACAAGTGGACGCCCTGCAACGCATCCGGGAAAATCCCGATTTTCTTCGCGACGAACTGCATTTGATCGTCGAGTCACTCCTGCGCAGGCATCCCGACGAACTCACGCAGATCCCCGTGCTGCCCCCGGATACCAAACCCGGCGTAATCATCGAGCACGCCCTGCGGGTGCGCGGCGTCCGCCCGGAAGTGCAGGAACCGGCAACTGCGCCGGAAAGTTATCCGCCGCTTTGCAAAATGCTCGATCTCACAAAG
>Ga0268264_10000731_pt1 | contig 37558 bp, 46 predicted proteins | sample KBSSwiS32_FD_190357 | JGI IMG/M metagenome (GOLD analysis project Ga0268264, IMG submission 190357) | Switchgrass rhizosphere microbial communities from Kellogg Biological Station, Michigan, USA - KBS Switchgrass S3-2 (SPAdes) (version 2) | ecosystem: Host-associated > Plants > Roots >...
TAAACAAAGTTTGCCAAAAAAGGATCGGTTGGCGGATAGTCACTATTCATTGTTTTGAGCAAAATGATTTCATCTGGCGCAATGTCATACATCGAAAGATGTTCTGCGGTAATTTTTTCCGGCACATCAGAAAGATCGAGCAGTGAACAATCACCAACCACTTTCTCAAGTAACATCTGATCAATCGTTTTTCCATCTTTCAAAAAATGGGATGGCGCATCAACATGCGTACCCGTATGCGATCCAATCGTGATGATTGTTTCCCGCGCACCATCTTTTTCAAATGTTTTGGTTGATTTGAAGGTGACAATTTTTCTGTCTTTGTAGGCAGTCATCTCAGGACTAATTGGCCAGCTGATATCAATAACTTTCATTGCTCTCACTCACTTTTTTTTACACTATGTCCACCGAACTTTTTTCGCATCATGGCAACAATTTTTGTCGCAAAGTTTCCACCAGTTTCGCGCGACCAGGCACGAACTTTCAAGGATTCTTCTATCACACGCACAGGAACATCGTGAGCATGTGCCTCTTCGACCGTCCATTTGCCCATTCCACTTTCGGCAACTTCGCCAGAAATAGCTTCTAATAATTGATCTTGCGCAAAAATTTCTGTGGTCAATTCAAGCAGGAAGGAACGAATAACCGCATTCTTATTCCAAATCGCTGCGATCTGATGCAAATCAATATTCTCATACTCATAGGTACCATCTTTGAGCAAATGGAACCCTTCCGCATAGGCCTGCATCAATCCATACTCAATGCCGTTGTGCACCATTTTCACATAATGTCCTGCACCCGTTGGGCCCACATGCGCATACCCACCCGGAACAGAAATTGCCTCAAGCAGTGGTTCTATTTGATCATATACATCTTTGTTGCCACCAACCATCAGACAGAAACCATCCTCGCGCCCGCGCACACCGCCAGATGTTCCGCAGTCTAGAAAGAAGCATCGCTTTGCAGAAATTTTTTCCGCATGGATCACTGAATCTTTGTAGAAACTGTTGCCACCATCAACGATGATGTCCCCATCTTTCATCAAATCGAGCAGCTGATTAATTACTGCATCAGTGATTGGACCGGCAGGAACCATCACCCAAAAAATAGAAACTCTGCTTGCCAAATCCTTGAGATCACGCGCAATTGCAACACCCGCTTCTTTCGCTTGTGTGCGTGCACGTGCATCATTATCAAATCCAACCACTTCGTGGCCACCATTCACGAGGCGATATGCAATTGCATTGCCCATTCTACCCAAACCAATAACACCAACTTTCACGATCTCCACCTCATGCCATGTTTGCGTGAAAATTCTTGCAGCGCCTCCGCTGGCCCGACAGTCCCTTGCTTGTATGGATAGAGTGCAAAATGATCTTTGCGAATTGCTTCGATCACTTTCCACGCATATTCAATTTCATCAAAGCGCACCGCTGCTGCAAGTTCGCCACGAATCACTTCTTCAAAAACAATTTCATATGCCTCTGCACTGCGCTGTCCAAAAATGCAACTGTGGCAATACTCCATCGAAACTTGCACGAGATCATTTGTGTATCCCGGCTTTTTCGCATTGAGATTGAGCACGAATGATGCATCGGGAGTCACCTTAATGGTGAGCCAATTTGAATCGCTCGGACAGTTTTTCGCAAGGAGACAATCAACTTGCTTAAATTTAATATGAATCACAATTTCTTTTTTATCCAAACTTTTGCCGGTCTTTAAATAGAAAGGAACACCGGCCCAGCGCGGATTATTCACCCGCAGCATTAATGCGGCAAATGTTTCTGTTTTTGATTGTGGTGCAACGCCTGCTTCCTTCAGATAGCCTTCATACTGGCCCAGCACACCATCGACCACTTCAATTTTTTGCAGCACCTTCGCACGCTGCTCCTGCACATAATCGCCCTTCAACAATTCCGGTGCTTCCATGCCAACGAGCGCTAATAATTCGAGCATGTGATTTTGGACCACATCCGCAAGTGCACCATATTTATCATAGTAGTAACCACGCCCTTCAATGCCCTCTTTCTCGCTCAAAATAATTTGCACCTGATCGATATAGCGATTATTCCACAATGGTTCAAAGACGCAGTTGGTGAATCGAATTAAGGCAATGTTGCTCACCACTTCTTTGGTCAAATAATGATCGATCCGATAGACCTGACTTTCATCCAACCGTTGTGCGATGCATTCATTAATTTCGTGCGCAGAAGCAAGATCATGCCCAAATGGTTTTTCATACACCACACGGAACCACGGCTTTGCATCAGGCGCTGTTTTTTTCGCTAGACCGGAACTGACCAAGTGGGTCGTGATTGGGCAAAAAAATTCTGCTGCTGATGCGCAATAGAGCATGCGATTGCCCGCAAGATTGTGTTTTTTTTCAGCCGCTTCAACAGACTTTTTCAACGGCACATAATCACTCTCATTGAGAAAATCCACCCGCTGATAGTAGGTTGCCGCTTCAAGTTGCTTCCAAACATTTTCATCGAGAGGATTAACAAATTCACGTGCCCGAGAAAGCATTGCCGCTGCGGTGACATCATCAATCGCTGCACCAACGATAGCAAAGTTAGTTAATTTTTTTTCAGCGACCAACTGATAGAGTGCGGGAATTAATTTTCGTTTGGTCAAATCACCAGTTGCGCCAAAAATAACGAATGTACAATTATCCATGATTTAGAATCTTTCTTGTCTCACGTTTATACAATTCAACATTCGGCTGATCAAAAGGATTAACATCGAGCAAGTATGCCAAATAGACTGTCTCGATCATTTTCCATTGCAATAATTGTCCCAGCGCATAGGCAGATGGTTGCGGCAATTCCACCGCAATAAAAGGACGCAGCTCATTGCGATAGGCCACTTTCACACCGCGCGCAATCGCATCCATAATGTGTGTGAGCGAAAGGCCCTCGGTGTTTGTGTCTAATGATTTTAATTCCGGTGCTGATGGAATGGTAATGTCTGTTGCAAATGATTTATAAGTCACGAATGTAGTGAAAGTATCATAGGGACCGCCCAAATAAAGTTGCGCAAGTGAATGCAAATCGGTGCTCCCGATGGCCACTGTTGGCGTGATCCCCACATGCACAACTCTGCCTGCTTTATTTTTTTCTTTGCCCAAACTTTCGCCAACTAACTGGCGATACCATTTGCCCACACTTTCTAATTCGCTCGCAAACAAAAAGGTGTTGTGAATGAAAATATTTTTTCCATACTGGCCAAAAATAGTTGCGGCGCTTCGTGCTGCGGGATTTTGTTCGATGCTCAGCTCCAAACAAGAATCGGTTATAGCGCGCGCGCCTTCATGCAGCTGGGCAATATCGATACCCACCATTGCGAGTGGAAAGAGACCAACTGCAGACATCACAGAGTAGCGCCCACCAACATTGGCTGGAATCGCAAGCGTGGCCCACTTCTCTTGTTTGGCCAGCTGCCACAATTTTGAATTTTCATCGGTGGTGGCAACAACATAACTCTGATAAGAATCTTTTTTATATTGTTGCAGAAGATCCAAAAGAACTGCCGCATTGGCAACTGTTTCGGTGGTGGTGCCTGATTTGCTCACGATGTTGAGAATAACGGCACGATTCTGTTTGAGCTGCTGCTCCATAAGACGGGCAAGTGCAGCGAGCATATCGGGATCGGTGGTATCGGCAAAATAGATTTTAAGCGTGTTAAGATCATTGGCAAAAATACCATTGAGCGCCTCATGCACCGCCTTGGTTCCCAAATTGGAACCGCCAATACCGATCACAATCAGCATGGTGGGCTCGAGAGCCAAGGTTGCTTGTGCAAGCCGCGAAACTGATTCGCGCAGCGCAACATCGTCAGGAAGATTGAGAAATGCATAGGGAGAATTATAATTCTGGGAGCGTGCCTGCCGAAGAACAGTGGCCTCCATTTCAAGATGCCGTTCGGCGATCTCGAAGGTTGCATCTTCTATCAGCGCTGCATCCCAATCATTAAATTGAATTACCTTGTTCACCGGTATCACCTAAGAATCCTTTGAGCCTTACCCTGAAAACTGAGTCCTCCCACTATAGATCAATCGGGGTGGTAAGTCCAAAAACGAAGGCTCGGCGAACCCAGGTCATTTGACAAATTAAGCCTATAGAATAGCCTGAAATAAGGGATTAATGTCGGAAAATCAGAAACTAGGCGGGGGCCTTACTATGAATTATTCAAAAATTATCTCTTTGGTGGCTTGCGCGAGCCTTATTATGTTGCCCGGCTGTGGCGATCGCAAAACGCTCCACCGCACACGATCACTTGATATTTTCAAGCCTAAACCGAACTATCAAGATCACAAAAATAATATTTCTATCGGCATCCGCGAATTGGATTCTCAGGATTGCATAAAGCTTTTTGGCTATGCGGGCAGACGCCTGGTTTCAAAAACACAAAAGCCATTTGTGCCATTGCACCTTTCCATCACGAATCATAGTGATGAAACCTATCTTCTCGATCCTAAAAATATTTCCCTACCGCTTGCAGATGCTCAAACAGTGGCCAATAGACTCAAGCCAAGTGTCCCTTTGAAGACAATCGGCATGGTGGCCGGCGGCGCTATTATCACCGCAATTGCAGCCACAACCGGAGCTGGTCTTGTGTTCCTGGGCACAACTCTTGCATCAACACCAATGTTCATTTCCGGGATTGTTACCTGCGCATCGAGCGCTACAATCTTCCTGGTTGGCACCCCACTTGCATCGGCAGCCAAGGGGCTCCAAACGGTGCAGGAACGGCGCGCAATTAGCGATGATATTTGCAACAAAACATTGATCCAAGAAGTGCACATTGAGCCTGATCAAACGATCGACACCTTGATATTCGTGCCATTGAAAAACATGAAACGCAATTTCACCATCAAATTGGAAAATAGATATTCACAAGAAGATACTATTACCTTTGCTGTTGAGATGATCAAATAAGCACCTAATTTACTTTTTAGCGATAGACGAATAAACTCTCTGCCTGGCAGGGAGTTTATTTTTTTTACGGAGAATTTACATGAACAAAATTATCTTCTCAATCTTGGCACTAACGACACTACCCATCTGCGCCATGGATGTCCCACAAAACACTATCAACAACGAAGAATTGCCCCTTTGGCAGTTCAAGAGAGTGGTGGAATTATGGCCAACATTTGCTGCAAAAGAACTATCCGATTCTGAAAAGCGGGGTATTCTTTCCGAATTGAGATTGCCTCAGCTAGAGGAAGAGATTAGAAACTATCGGGGATACGAAACAGCGTTTTATTCTTACATTATTGATGAAATCGGATCTGCGTTCAACAATATTCAAAGAGCAGATCTTCGCATTCTACGAACCAAGCTCGATAGTTTGCAGGAGGAGGTCGAACAGGAATGCAGAAAACAATTGGGCGACCCTTTAGCAGCAGCAACTGATGCCCACTATCAAGAAGCGCTACGCATTGCCTTGGGTTATCAACCGCGCATTCTTGAGCTGTTAAAAGATATCAGGAACCCATACGAAACAAGCGAAACAGCTGATGCGAGTTCAAAGTGAATCTTGTCGAATGCAAGGCGACCCCTTTCCAACAGGAGCCTTGTTAAAGGAATTTCACATGAAAAAAATTATCTTCTTATTTCTTGCAGCCACCGCACTGCCTCTTGCCGCGATGAAGCCACTCGCCGAAAAAGAGGAATTGGCCTTTTGGCGGTTCAAATGCCTCGTGGAAAAATTTTGGCCAGATATGTATACACCAAACTTATCCATCCTCGAAAAACGGGGAACACTTCTTCTGCTCCGTTTGCCATGGGAAAGACGATACACACAACAATCTTGGGAATATGAAAATAATTTCTGGAGTTATCTAAATCAGACGGTCATTCGTTCATTATTAGAAAATAAAACTCAAAGAAAAAATTTTATCGACTTGCGGAACCAAATTGGCATGTTGATGAGCGCACTTGATCAGGACGTACAACAAAAGGTGGGCCCGCCCATTGGAGCATTCACGCCTCAACATCGTCAACAAGTAAAGGAAGTCCTCTTGAATTATCGCCCGCACATTCTTGAACTGTTGAACGATGTCAGAGATCCCTATGATACCACTCAGCCGCAAGCACCTACAACTGCGATGCCAAATTAATCATGAATAAAAAAATGGAATTTCAGATGAACAAAATTGCTTTCTTATTTTTTGCAGCCATCGCACTGCCGATTGCAGCCATGGATAGCAATGCAAAACAGCGTGAAGAAACCCTCGACCTGAATCAGCCATTCCTAGGGAGATTTAAAGATCTCAATTCCTTGCGAGAACTTCTCAATAATCTGGAAATGCAAAAAGAACCCTATGCCATTATCAAGCTCCATCAAAAACAAAATCTTAATGAATCGAAACCAACTGAAGCGTGTAATTGCCAGCAAGAAAATGAATTAATTACCACCATTAGCGATCGCATAGAAGAATGGGTTAAAAGCACGAAAGAAGTGGAGACCTCCTTCCTAGTTTTAAAAAATAAATGGACCAACCGCGAAGACAAAATCATTAAAACTCAGGTAGTATTGATAAAACATCCTCGGACAATCTATCGCAATCAACCAGACTTGCCATTGGATGCGCGAAGAGAGTCTTGGGTTCTGCTCGAGAACGAATGGCGAGCACACCTTGGTTTGGCACTACTACGAGAATCTCATTTGCAGCCAAGTTATTTGATCTCTGGGCGGCCTAAACAACTTTTCGAAAAATTATATTCCGCTTCTCTAGAAGTATCTGTCACTCAAAATATTACTCAAGATATAACACCGTAGTTCCTAATCGCACAGCCCTTCAAGCCGCATATATTCCGCCGCGCCATAGAGACTCACATTATAATCGGTGATAACATAAACGGGCACTTGCTTGAGCAGCTCTTGTTGCTTGCCGCAATTAATAAATTCTTCCATGAAAATCGGTAATTCGAACATCGGTAGATTTTTTGCTGCGATGCCACCCGCGATATAGACGCCACCGAGCGCGATCATATCGAGTGCAAAATTTTTGGCACAGCGCGCATACACCTTGGTGTAGAATTCAAATGTTTTTCCACTGGCTGCATCTTCATGCCTGCTATTGAAAATCTTATCGGGATGCGGACCCTTGCCATGATTCAGCGGCCCATTGCCAGCGCTGAAATAGTGATACATCCGCTCAATGCCATCGCCAGAAAGCACATCTTCCCAAGAAATGTTGTATGCTCTGTTTTCATTTTTTTTCACAAACTCAACAAAATCAAATTCCATTGGCGACTGCGAAGGAAAATCTCCATGGCCACCTTCTGATGCCATCGGCATGTATCGCTTTTTGGCAACGTCCCAAAACATGGTGCATTTTCCTAGTCCCGTGCCGGCGCCGATAATGGCTTTGTTGGCATGCAAGCGCGGAGCTCCCTCATTAATTTTGACCAAATTTTTTGGATTCAGCAGATTGAGTCCATGGCCGATCACTTCAAAATCATTTGCCACAAACGCACATTCTAAATCAGTTTTTGATAAAATTTCTTTCGAATCGATTGCCCAGGCAAGATTGGTCGGCTTGCAATGATCATGCGCTTCAGAAACAACTCCCGCTGCGGCAAAGCTGGAACGGCGCACCGATATGCCATAGGTGCGTGCAACATAATCGAGAAGATCTTTGACTGTTTGAGCAAAATCGGTGATGGTCTGGCTTTTGATGTGCAGAGAAAAAATGAGCGTTAATGTGTTTTGATCTTTTTTGAAAAAACCGAAATTGCTGTTGGTGCCACCAATATCTGCACCGAGAAGCAAAGTGACATCGTGAGGGATTTTATCAACATATACTTTTTCTTCGAATGGAAGCATAACTCACCCTTTTTTTAATTTAAATTTCGCACGCAAAGTATAGCATACTTGAATCAACTTCGGTTTTGACATCGCCCACCAATCATTTAAGCTGTAAATGTGAAAAATCACACATTCATATTCAAGAGAAGGAAGTATTTATGACTCCAAGAAATCATGCACAAGCTGTCGGAAACTCGATGGCGCTGCTTTGTGTTGCGCTGTGTCTGACATCCTGCGCATTCACCTCTTGCTCGCCCGCAGTCCAACAAGATGTGCGTGCACCTGAGGAAGAATATGTTGTTAATACTGCCATCGACTTGAGTTCAAAATTAGGCAAGCCTGTCTATCTCAGTTCGCTCATTGCAGAATATGGATCAGCGAACGCAGCATTCGCCGCTATCATTAGCTATGGTAAAGTTGTTGTCGACTTTTATGCTGACTGGTGTGGGCCCTGCCGCGCACTTGGCAAAGCGCTCGAAAAATTGGCACAAGAACGAAGTGATGTATTGTTTGTGAAAGTTGATGTTGATGAGTTTAGCGATATCGCTGGCCGCTATGGCGTGCGCAGCATTCCAACAATTATACTGTTCAAAAATGGTAGCCAAGTGCACAAAGCAACTGGCTTTAATGGTGAAGCCGGATTGAAAGCAACTATCAACGCAAATCTATAAATCCCCATGAATGGGGACCCCGTTATAAAAAGAGCGAGGCCTGATGTATGTCAGGCCTCGCTCTTTTTATAACAAAGAAAATGTCTGATTAACGAGAAATCTTGCCGCTGCTGCCGTTGCATTAGTAGCGCATCCCGTTGGGTAATAATGCTGCACTATAGGAACCACAATTGCAACTATTCCACTAAGCCCTGTAATTACCACCGTTCGCCAATTGGCTGCTGTTTTTTGTTGCTCAAATACCTGCGCATTTTTTTTGTGCAGAGCACTTTTATGGTGGCGATAGCGCACCATGCGCGCAAGCCAATTTGCTCCCAGTTCGACTTTCTCATCTGCTCCCGTTTGATCACTCCTAACAGATGCCATAAAGGCCTTAAATGATTTTCCTTCATCTTCTTCCGCGTAGGCTGATGCCACCTTCATATATTCAATCAGATCAACCTCGGTGAGTGAATCTTGCGCGGCCTTCTGAAATCGTGGCAACGACCATACAAAAGCAACAATTGCTTTTGCATCATTCTTAAATGGTAAGAAGGGTTCTTCCTCTTCCAGCCGCTCCCGTTCTTTTTGCTCATTGGGACTTTCTAAAATCGGTTCACCCCTTGTTGCCGTTGGATCTGCAGGCCCCTCTATTGAATTCAGCTCCTCTAATCCAATGACCACATCATCCGATTTTTTTGCTGGAGGCGCGAGAGGAAGATTCGGATTTTGCAGCCGGGTTGGATTACGCGCGTTCTTTTTCTTTTTTTTCGATTCTTTTTTCGATAATGATACTCCCAAATCAGCTAATGTAATATTTCCAGAATCTGCAAGTTTATTATCTGGCACTGGTTCCATGGCGAAAAAAAAGAGCGGCATAAAAGCCGCTCCCACAATTAGCCACGCATGAGTACGTGTCACGTGCATGCCCTTTTATTTAGACGTGTTTGCTACAGCGGCAGGTTTCTTTTTGCAACGTCCCCAGCAATCTGTTTTCTCTGCTTCTTTCAATTCCGCTAGAGCTGCTTGAACACCTTGCTGAACGAGACTTTTTATATCAGTGCCCGCTTCTGCACCCACAGCTTTAACATCCACGCCAGTCACATTAGTCAGAATGTCGGCCAGAACACCCGCTGTTGCCATTGCTGCACTAGCTTGAGCCTGCAATCCTTGAACGGTAGTAACAGCCTCCTGCAATCCCTGATTGATATCGATTCCACGCTTTCTCGCTCGGGCCGTTTGCTCATTAACAACACCCGGATGTTTTTTCTCCAGAATTTTTAAAAAAGCATCAAGATGGTTGTGAGGGACAACAGCGATAAGATTTGGAAATTCTCGCTTGAATGCATCAGCAAAATCGAAAGCGCCTCCTGTGATATCCTCTAATCCCGTAACCTCTTGTTTTTCTTTTTCGGCATCCATTGCACGAAGGCTCACTGAGCTCAACGCCATCAATGCCACGGGCACTAATAATTTTTTGTACATTCCCTACTCCTTGTTATGAGGTAAAAAAACTCAACATAAAATAATCTTAAGGAATCACGTGCGTCGCAACTAAAATACTCACGAGGGCTGATGCGCCTGCAACGGTGACTCCTATCACACCAAAAAGAAGACTTCGACAATCTAATCTTCTGAGTCGTGCCAAATCCTCTGCACGATTTGCATCATCCTTCGCATCTTTCTCCTGCGCTAATCGATTGGCGATAGTAAGTTGCTCAACGAGCAGCGAAAGATCCGCATTGCCAAAAACTCTTTTTTGACCGTGATGCAATCCAAAAAGTTGCTCACCCACTTCATCTCGCATCTGCTTGTATTTATCTTCACCATAGTGCCCAATGAAGCGATCCCGTTCGGAATTGGTAAACTTACTCAACTTTTCAGGAATTGTCTCGCCAATGGGGCCTTGAACAGCGAGATCATCAAGGCTAACTCCCGCACCTTCACCAATACCTTCCATCGAATAGATGGCAGTTGGCGCACAGATTAAAAATAATAGTGCTACGAAGCGCGCGCTCATTCCTACTCCTTACTTGAATCTTTTTTAGGATCAGAATCTTTTGGCGCTGGTTGCTCTGCTGGCTTTTGAGGACCATGAAGTTTGTAGTCAATAATACCTTTTGTCTCATTAAATTTTTTCGGACCAACGTGCTTGTTGAGTACATCCTGCTCTTCGAAACTCAAGCGTCCGCGCAGTTGATGCACAACGTTGCCATCTGCATCCACTTCAGCCTCAGGAAAATCATCAAAGTACTCTACCACATGTTCTTCGTTGCTGGGTGCAGAAAGTTTTGAACCTTGCTCCCAGTCTGTGCGTGGATAAATAACAGGGTTAACATGTAAACGGCCAAACAAGATTCCATCCTCATCCGCAGCATCATCGTGGATAGAATCGCCTTCGGAGCCAATCGCAGCCGATAAATCGCAATTCTCCATTGCACAACTCGCAACTGGCAAACCAATTAAAAGGATCAATAGTAGCGAACGAATCTTCATATCTCTCCTCCTTTTTTTTACCCAGCTAAGACGATTACCCAACTCGATGGCAACACTATTTCAAAAAAATTGAAAGTCAAACGGACTAGAAAAACAAAAAGCCGACTTGCGTCGGCCTTTGTTTTTTCAACTCACTCCCACTCGAGCGATCCACCGGTTTGATATTCGGTAACCCGCGTCTCGAAGAAGTTTTTCTCTTTATTAAGATCGGTTGCCTGGGACATCCATGGGAATGGATTTTTTTTGCCGTACACTTTTGGCAAATCAATCCGCTCCAAACGGCGATCCGCAATATATTCAACATATTCTGCAAACTGATCGGCATTGATGCCGAGCATTCCTTGCGGGCAAGCATCGTGCGCATATTGCTGTTCGAGAATAACCGATTCTTTGATCAGATCAACGATTTCATCTTGGAAAGATTGCGTCCACACTTCTGGATTTTCCGCCTTGATCGTGTTGATCAAATCGCAGCCAAAAGCGAGGTGCAAACTTTCATCACGCATGATGTATTCAAATTGCTCGCCAAGACCAATCATTTTATTCTGCCGTTTAAGCGCAAGAATCATCGCAAAACCAGCGTAGAAGAAAATGCCTTCCATGATCACATAAAATCCAATCAGGTCGTGCAGAAATTTTTGTACATTTTCTGGACCTTCTGTGGTGAAATTTGGATCCAAAATTGATTTGGTCAAATTCACCACAAAATCATCTTTTTCTTTGATCGTTGGTACCGTTTCATACATGTTGTACATCTGATCGGGATCAAGACCAAGCGAATCGCAACAATAGATGAAGGTATCGGTATGCACCGCCTCTTCATATGCCTGACGCAACAGATATTGGCGACACTCTGGATTAGTCACATGCTTATAGACCGTGAGCACCAGATTATTTGCGGTGAGCGATTCTGCCGTGGAGAAAAATCCGAGATTCCACATAATCAGCCGACGTTCGCTCTCGCTCAAAAAGTCACGCGATTTCCAATGCTCCACATCCTGCTGCATAGAAACTTCTTCCGGAGTCCAGTTATTGGCAACGCCATCTTTATAATGTTGGCGCGCCCATAAATAGCGCATGGGAAGAATTTTATTTGGATCGACCGTTGAATTATTTATGATGCCACTTTTTTCTGCCATGTTCTTCCTTGTTTGTTGTTCTTTCAATTCATTTTAAACATATTCGGGGCCCCGCAAATGGCCCCCATATGGGGATTTATTGGCAGACTTCGCAATCAGGATCAGTCGATAAACTGCACGCTGCTGCATCTTCCAGCCCCTCTTGCGGCGCCGCTTCTTGCACCACATTGGCTGTGGATGTTGCCACAAGCTCAGGTGCCGTTTCTACCGCCTGTTGCCCCGCTGCTGTTTCAGCTCCCGCACGTTTTTGGGTGAAGCCAAATTTCTTCGCATCGAGTGTTGATTTCTCAACTTGACTCGCACCAAGGGTACGGAAATAGTAGAAGGTTTTCAATCCCGCATGCCACCCTGCAAAATAAACATCATTGAGCATTTTGCCAGAAACATTACTCATGAACACATTATGCGATTGGCTTTGATCAATCCATTTGCCACGCGCTGCGGTAATTTCGATTAACCACAATGGATCAATCGCAAACGCCTCTTGATGCTTGTCTTTTAAATCTTGTGGCATTGCTGCGATCTTATCCAAAGAGCCATCATTGAATTTCAACTCGTCGAGCATTTCTTTACTCCACAAGCCGCGCGCTTTCAAATCCTCAATCAAATATTTGTTCACCACCGTGAACTCACCACTCATATTTGATTTCACATAAATGTTTTTATAGATCGGTTCGATGCATGGGAAGCATCCAGAAATAGTCGAGATCGTTGCGGTTGGAGCAATGGCCATTGTGTTTGAATTGCGCATGCCATGTTTTTTGATATGTTCACGAACGGGAGTCCAATCTAACACACCGCCACGTTTAACCTTAACAGGCAATCCGCGCTCTTTTTCCAAAAGATCGATGGTATCTTGTGGCAAAATTCCGCGATCCCATTTGGAACCTTTGTATGATTGATAGGTGCCCCGCTCTTGCGCCAATTTAGAAGAACTGAGAATTGCATGATACGCGATTTTCTCGGTGCTCTCATCAGCAAAAGCGCGTGCTTTCTCATCAGAGAAATTAATGCCCATCGTATACAATGCATCCTGGAAGCCCATGATGCCAAGACCAATCGGACGGTGGCGCATATTAGAATTGCGCGTTTCATCAATTGGATAGAAATTAATGTCCACCACGTTATCGAGCATCCGTACCGCAGAAGAAACGGTATGCGCAAGAAGGACATCATCTATTTTGCCATTCACCACATGGCGGCCCAGATTCACCGACCCGAGATTACACACAGCAACTTCATCTGCCGATGTGTTGAGTGTGATTTCAGTGCACAAATTAGAAGAGTGCACCACACCCGCATGATCCTGCGGCGAACGCACGTTGCACGCATCCTTGAAGGTGATCCATGGATGGCCTGTTTCGAACAATCTGCTGAGCATTTTACGCCACAGCTGTTTTGCCGGAATTGTTTTAAATAATTCTATTTTGCCTTCTTTTGCTTTTTGCTCATAGGCAACATAGGCATCTTCAAACTTTTTGCCATAAATGTCATGCAAATCTGGCACTTCTTCTGGCGAGAAGAGTGTCCAATCGCCATCTTGCTCAACACGCTTCATAAACAAATCGGGAATCCAACTTGCGGTGTTGATATCATGTGCGCGGCGACGCTCATCACCGGTGTTGCGGCGTAGGTCTAAAAAGTCTTCATAGTCATAGTGCCAGTTTTCCACATAGACAACCGATGCAGCGCGGCGGCGACCACTGCGGTTAATCGCGGCGGTGGTATCATTGCTAATTTTCAAGAATGGAATCAAACCCTGACTTTCTATACGAATACTTTTGATGATCGCACCCGTTGCACGAATGTTGGTCCAATCATTGGCAACCCCGCCAGACCATTTGAGCAACTGGGCAGTGTCACTATACGCTTTGAAAATATCTTTGAGATCATCGCCGGTAGTTGATAAAAAGCAGGAGCTCAATTGGGCACGTTTCAATCCTGAATGAAGGAGTGTTGGCGTGCTTGGCACATAGCGCAAGAGCGACATCGAATTATAAAATTCAATCGCTTTATCTTCTCTATCAGGCTCATTGAGAGCCACACCCATTGCCACACGCATCCAGAAAATTTGGGGCAACTCAACATGCTCATCTTCAATTTTCAAGAAGTAGCGTTCATATAAGGTACGCAACCCCATATAATCGATTAGATGGTCCCGTTCTGGAACGATCGCCAATGCCAAATGCTCTAGATTAAAATCGAGCATGCGTTTATCAAATAATCCCTGCTCAACCCCCGCTTGAATTGCGCGAACAAAGGCACGGCTATATTCATGATCAACATCAGAATGGAGCACCGTGCGTTTGGTAACCAATTTATACAATTTTTTAAAAAGAAGTCGCGCCGCAACATAGCCATACCCTGGATCTCGTTCAATAAAGGCAACCGTTGCCAAAACGAGCGCATCCGCAACTTCCTGTTTGCTCATTCCGTCAAAAACATTGCGTAATGTTTCTTCGATAATGAGAGAGGCATCAATTACATCACTATACCCTGCACTCGCCCACAAAATAGTTTCGCGTAGGCGATGGGTATCAAGTGGCTGCTTTCCTTGTTTGCCGGCAACCGTAAATGTGTGTAACTCGTTCATATCACCCTCCAAATGATATGATTGCCCACTCTTTGAGGCCATACGTTCATGTTCCATGCTCAGTCCTTTCGTTTTGAATTACATACTCTCTTTTTTTCCAACTTCCAAAAAAGGGTGCAAAAACTCCTTCCGCTATTTTTTATATGTCACTTACTAAAAACGGGTAAAAAAATAGCCAATGGAAATTCAAGAACATTGACTATATGAATAAAACGATCCTGTTGGTCGGGGAAACAATGTAGCGCGTGAACGATGGTTAATCAAATGCTTTTTTAGATTTTTTTTTAGATACTCATTTCTACATTTTTTGCTCCAGCGATAAGTGATACTATTTCTAATTGTCAAAGCCGAAGACGATCTAAAATAAACTAGGTATAGAGCGAGCTGGACACGCTTAATCGAATGGAGCGACGGGTATAAAAAGAAAAAAATAATGGTTATGAGTCAATCGGGCCTTGCAATTTTGGGCGGTTAACATCAGTCAGAAATTTTGAAAAATAAAAAAAAGCCCAAAATCTAGACCGTATCATTGCATCAGCCTATAAGCTTATGTTAACCTTCCAGAATGAGGGGACAATTTATTACCAAGTATAATGGGTAGGGGGATTTAATGAAAAAATTATATACCGTATTTTCGGTTGTGATATTTTTGGCGGCAAATACATTATTTGCAGACATAACTCATGTCACTTCAGATGCGGAATACAAACGCCTTTCTTTTAACGGCCGTCCAACAGTGGTCAAATTTTCTGCAACCTGGTGCGGCGTGTGCAACGGAGTGACGAAACAATATGCTGAAATTTCTTCAGAACCAGAATTTAAACATATCACGTTCGCAAGCCTCGATATTGATGAGCTTCCTGAGCTGAGCGAAAAACGTGGAATAACTGGTGTACCAACATTTGTCTTCTTCGCAAATGGCCGAGAAAAACGATGCGATGTGGGCGTTAAAAATATGGGTGCATTCAAAGATAACTTCCGTCGCTGCTTGAGAGAAACCTTCATGGGCGCTTCAAGAAAAGCTTCCGGAAATGGCGTAAGTAACGATACTGCTGAAGCATGGGAAGATACTGAGTATGTTGGCACTCCTGAACGAGAAAATACATCTTCTGCAATGATTTGGACATCTATCTCTAACTTCTTTTACAAACTGCTAGATTTCATGCAAAGATTCTTTAATCTTGCATTCAACGGAATCAAGTCTCTTTTTGGAAAATAAGCTACGACACAAAGACCTTGGCAGGCAAGCGGGCAATCTCACACGAGATCGCCCGTCTTTCTTTTTCAACAACGTTATTTTCGTTTCTTCTCTCCATCTCCATCACACTCACAGCACCTCCAGACCGCCACAACTCCAGCCCCCGTTGCTTTACCCATGCAATAACCCAGCATAATGCTACGCACTCCTCCGCCGGGCGCTGGGCAACAGACTCCATCAATCACACCAGCTAGTAAGCCTGCATATTCAGTAGTAGTAAGCATAATCTGCTCATTGCGAGTAACCGCAAAACCATCATGCATTTCAACTCGGGCAGCCGGATATTCAAGATCAAAATTTTTCACGCGCCTTAGAAATTCCATCCCATAGCTCTGAGTTGATGCGCAAAGCGCCAATGATAAAAATAGTTTCATGTTCATGAACTGGTCCCTTTTTAAACAGTTAATCTTGTTTACGTTTGCACGCGAGCACAGTCGCCTCTTTCCCTTCAGAATTTAACTCACCGCGACACGCAAGTATGGTCGCCCCACCAATCCGACCACAGCACAACCCAAAAGGCAGAGGCGCAAGAAGAGTAGCCAAATCAAGAGGAGAGGGCTGGATTCCGGCTCCCAAAGGAGGCCAGGTGAAAACCGATACCACACCGCCAACGAGGAGCGTACATCCAAAAAAGCATCCCCACTCACACTTCCCAATCACGCTTGCTTGATCTTTTGGAAGTCGCTCGATATCACCATCATTCATCGCTACCACCTGCACGATATCTTTTATGCCGCGGCCGATTTTACCACAACAATCCATCCCATGGCAGTGAACTGATACGCAAAGCACCAATGATAAAAATAGTTTAATTTTCATGAACTAGTCCTCTTTGCAGTGTTTCCTAAGAGCGATCACCGTTGCCCAACCGCATGCATGTCCGAGCGCATAGCCGGCTGCACATGCCTGGACTGCCCGCGCGATTTGCGGCTGCTGGCCGCACCCGTCATACCCGGCAATAGCGCACCCAAGGGCACACCCATATTTGCAGCAGAAAAGAAACGCTTCTTCATGATCAGTCGTTTGCCCCTCATGCATTCTCCATCGTATCGGTTGCTCATGCATCCCATAGCAGTGAGCCGATGCCAAGAATAAAAGAAGGAAGAATAATTTTTTCATTGCGGCGATTCCTATTTATTCTTCTTTTTCTTTTCCATAACAACATTCTTCGCATGCTCCGATGGTAAGCGCAGCCAATCTCCCATACCCACACCCAGCAACAGCAGCAACGCCAATCTCCAGACAGGAACAGGACAACCAAGCAGCACCGAGTCCCGATCCTGCCGCACCCGCTACCTGCCATCGACTAACCCGTCTTTGTTCATTTTTATCTAAAGGATCACAAAATATAAATTTCCCACTACATCGAATGCCGGCCTGGATGCAGTCATCGAGTTTATTGCTTCTGGGTGAAGGCTCCTCCCTCATTTCAAGACGGATATCAGGCGGCCGATGCATTGCATGCGCAGCGCTTGAAAATGCAAGAATCAATAGTAATAATTTAAATCGCATATGCATCCTTAAAATAAAAGCGACCTCTATCAAGATCGCTTTTTATCACACCAATAATTTATACCTAATCAAACTTTGCTTTTTTCCAATCCTCATCTGCACCAGCTTTGAGCTGCGCATTCAACTCCACATCCTGTTGCCACGTTTTTGATCCTAGCAATGTTCCAAAGCAAGTTCCCGCACCTGCGGCTGCCAAGAGACCGAATCCCTCGCTCAATCTATGCATGGCTCCTTTTTCGATGGCAGTGCAACCTTGCAGAGGCACGCAATGCAACGTATCATCGTTAGCCATATCCATAGTAACAAACGTTACCGCACTGAGAGTGGCTGCACAGCACGCGGCACAGCAAATTTTGTGACTCTTTTTGATGCAAAAAAATGACTCAGCCTCTTCATTCATAGTCATTCTCGACTGATGAATGCCGACATCAATCGCTACCGCATCAGGTTGACCATGATGCATAGCACACACAGTTCCTGATGCCACTAAAAGAATGAAGAACAATACACGCACTCTATTTTTATTCCTGATCATTCTGTTTTTTCTTTACTCATCATGGCATGCAACCGCTGATCGAGTCGATAGCTTACGTTACCCATTTTCACTCCTGCCACGCATGCAACCCCCACTGACATAGCAACCAACGGAGGAGTCATCAGCACCGTATTAGTAATGTTAGCGCCTCTATGATTTTTTTCATAACCGCTCTCGAGCGCGCCCGTAGCAGATAAGACAAAATATGCCGATGGTAACACGGCCACTGATGCGCAACAAGCAACGCAGCAGTCTTTATGCCCCCTTTTTGAAATAAAAGAAGGCGCATCATCACTCATCGTAACTGAGGTCTGATCCATTGCCCATGCAGCACTTGAAAATAAGGAGAGTAGAAGTAAAAGTAGTTTTTTCATAGTTGTTTATTCCTGTTTATTCTGATTTTTCTTTTTGCGCAATGAGCCTGGCATATAGCCGCTGATCCAATCGATGAGTTTTTTCAGCTAGTCCCTCTCCTATCCAATAACCAACAATTGATGGCGAAGCTATCACCGCAACTGCATTCAGAGGTTTAAAAAGTTTCTGGGTATTATTCTGTTCATAAAAATTGCAGCCCCGCCAATCGCCGCATTTTTGATAATGATTCTGTAGGCTCGTAACACAACCATAGACAAAACATCCTGATACAAGGACGCCCGCTGCTGCACCACAACAACCGCAACATTTTTTATGGTGTTCTTTTGAAATAAAAGAAGGAGCAGTTTCACTCATTGCAACTGGTGTTGGCATTTCTTCCATTGCACAGGCAGCACCTGAGAATAAGGAAAGTAGAAGTAAAAGTAGTTTTTGCATTGATGTTTATTCCTGTTTATTCTGTTTTTTCTTTTTGCGCATTCAATCGCTGATCGAGTCGATACGTTATTCCACCCAAATATCGTCCGATTTTCAAACCCTCAGCGGCGAGAATGCCTTCTGATAGCCCTATCAGCGCCTGGCTTCCCCTGGTGCATTTGTTACCAGGAACAGCACAATATCTCCAATTGAGCTTCGAATTATTCCATGCAAAACATTCTAGGGCCGCGAAGACTGTTGCAGCACAACACAACCCGCAGCAGTCCTGATGGGCTTGCTTTGAAAAGTGAGAAGGCGCTTGTTCATCGCTCATGGCAACTGGCGTTGGAGCCTGATCCATTGCACACACAGCGCTTGAGAAGAAGGAAAGGAGAAGTAGTTTTTTCATCGATGTTGATTCCTGTTTATTCTGTTTTTTCTTTTTTGAGCAAGGCCTTCAATCCCTGATCAAGTCGATGAGTTTTTTCACCTATGTGGAATCCCACCCGATATCCAACGTATGGTGAAGCCATCAATGCAATTCCCGTCATAGGGTTAAGAGACATAAGGGTAACCGCCCTTTCCTCATCAGTGCACCCAAGACCATCACCGCATTTTTCATAATAACGATTGCTCATCGCATCGAAACTTGCGACACACGATATTAATACAAGAGTTCCCACTGCACAGCCACAAGCACCGCAGCAGCGCTGATGAGTTTGCTTTGAAAAGTGGGAGGGAGCATCGCGCATGGTAACCGGTGCTGGTGCCACATCCATCGCACACGCAGCGCTTGAAAGTGAAAGAAGCAAAAGTAGTTTTTTCACTGTTGTTAATTCCTGCTTATTCTAATTTTTCTTTTGGCACATTCAATCGCTGATCGAGTTTATGCGTTATAACACCCAAACTTTTACCACGCTGCCAACCTTGATAGATCGCATAACCACCCAAAATAATCTCGGTCCCTCGAGCCTTAGCCCACAGGGTGCAGCCAGATTCACTCATTGCGCATGATGGCTCATTGCAACAAATAAAAGCTTGCGCGGCCGCAAACACAGTCAAGGCGCAACAAGCACTGCCACAGCATTGATGAGCTGCTTGTGGAAAATAGGAAGGAGCATCTTCACGCATCCATATCGATGCCGGCTTCATCGCACACACAGTGCTTGAAAGTGAAAGAAGTAAAAATAGTCTGTAGATTTTAATCATTCTTTTGACGCCCCCTAGCTGCGCATATTGTCAAGCCAGCAACAGTGAGTCCGGCCACGTGTCCAGCTGCCACGCCAATCATCGTGAAGTGGATCGCCACCTCTAAATTCCCCCGGAGTGCACAACATGCAACTAAGGGGCATCCAACCCCGCATATGGTTTGTCCTGCGCAGGTACACGTATCTATTATTGCTATTTGCCGAGCACGTTCTGCATCGTCATCCATCACAACGCGATCTTGCATGCCAAACATGGGCAGAGAAATAGCCGAAATAAATGCTGCACACAAAACAAGATGTAATAATTTCATAGAGAGATCCTTGTTGAAGAAACAATCAGCGAATTTTAATCAATTTTTTTTTCTGAGCAACATCCCATTCGCAATAAAGCAATCGTAGTCCCGATTGCCTCTGCACATAAAACGCCAAGACATGCCGCACCACACGCCGTCTTTGCATCTTGAGAGCAACAACATGCCGCTAACGCACCGGCTGTCCCACAAACAAGCATGCCCTTTATTGTGCGTGCATTGTGTCGCCCCATTTCTCTGTTCCATGTTTTGTCATCCATTTTAACGCCGCATTGCATACCAAACATGGGCACAGAGATGCTCGAAATAAAAATTGCACACAACACACCATATAATGATTTCACAGAGAACCTTTCAGGAAAAAAATCAGCTCAAATTTTAATTATTCTTTTTAACTTTTTGCTCCTTTAGCCAAATACAAGTCCGGCCTGCAATGTGGCCAGCCGCTATTCCACACCAAAAACCCATACACACACTCGATGACATATCTCGATTGACCAAAACACAGCCTAATGCGCATCCCTGAGCACATCCCTCCTCACACGCACCGACCATTCTTTTTTCACTTGGAGTTAGAGGTCTAAAAAAAGAGGCATCTGTTTCTCGCATCGCAAGGCGCTCCTGCCCTTGCATACCAAATGCCGGCGCCGATAGGGCAGACACAAATGCTGCGCACAACACAAGATGTAATGATTTCATAAGAAATTCCCTTCCGTGATGTTTTACATAAATAATGTTCATTGAAAACAGACAGTGGATCATTTTATAGAAAAGTGAGAAGAATAGCCAACTCAAACAACGCGAGGAAATGGCTTATATAAAAAGGCTCTTTGCGCATTCTTGCGAAAGTTTCTCAGATCATTGCGTGATTTTTGCAGGAGCTCGTGTATTGCAATTTTTTTTATAATACTTGTCCGCACCCAAGAAGCTCCCGCCGCTTTATCAAAAGAAGGAGAGAAAGAAAGTTTCACTCCCGCATTGTGCGCGGCATGCATCGCAGTCAAAAATGCAGGAAATGCTTTAATCGCATCCTCATCATGAATAATTTTCAACCCAACCATGTGCATTTTTTTTCGCTCACTCATTCGCTCGAATGGCTGCGCAGAAATGCCGTGCTCCGATAATTGTACCGCAACCGTCTGCCAAAAATTTTCTGGCAATGCGGTGCTCTTTGGCAACATCATGCATTGGAACGCACACTCACTGCCCACACACACATCAAAGGGGCGCACCTCGCCAAGCAATCCCAAAAAACTGTATCCCTTGCATGCGCGCGTTGTTTGAATATTGGGTGATAAAAATGTTGATAACAAAAATGGTTTATCACGATGATAGTTTTTCATCTGCACCACATGCAAATCTAATTTGTTATCAAATATCGAATTATTAAAAAAACGTGCAAGCTCGCCAACGGTCATGCCATGGCGAAGGGGAATTGGCGCGATGGAAATAAAAGAAAGCAACTCATCCTCCACGAGTGGCCCTTCCATTGAACCGCCAAGCGGATTGGGACGATCAAACACCACAAATTTTTTCTGATATTTCACTGCCTGCTCCATTGCGCGGAATAAGGTGGAAATGTAGGTGAAATAGCGCATGCCAGAATCTTGTATGTCATAGCACAGCGTGCTGATATTTTGCAGAGCATCCTGCAATCGATTCTCCGCACCGGGACCATACAAACTGATGATCGGAATATTGCGCGCCTCATCGGTGGCATTATGAATTTCCTTTTCTGCCGCAACAACCCCTTTCACGCCATGTTCGGGTGCAAACAAATAGGCAACCGTGCAGCCACCATCTCGTAGCACATCCACCGATGGTTTGCCCTGACTGGTGATGCTCGTTTGGTTGGCTATCAGACCGATTGGGCCCGATTTGAGCATCTTGAACTCTTTTGAAGAGATATTTTCAATCCCCAGCTTGAAACGCTGCGATTGGGCGGTCAGAAGAGAAAATGAAGTCAGCAGATATAAGATCCATATTTTTTTTCCCATAATCCACCTCTTTACATCTTTCTATATGAAATAGTAGCCAATGAGGACCATTATAATCAACAAAACAATGCCTTATGGCTATTTATGCTATTTGAAATAACAAAAGGCCTGAGATATACTAAAAGGCTCATTTTATCAGCAAAATTAAAGATAACGGATTTATCATGAACAAATTTCATATCATTTTTCTGACCTGCCTCATCAGCACGTCAACGCAAATGGCCTTCGGCATGGATGCACCTGCCAAGGCAAAAAAAGTACGCTTCGCCTCTCCTAGCATGATTGTCACTACCAAATCACGTGGTAAGAGAGAACGCGCAGAAGAAACAAGAATAAGGGCCGCCGACCTCGTTGCGATACTTTATAAAAATGAAAACGACGACGACCTACCAGAAGACGTACCATTTGACACGTTAAAGGCTGAAAAAGCACAGCAGTATGGTGAGAAGCTAGTTCAGCAGCTACTCGCTAAAGAAGCCCAAAATAAAAGAGAGCGCGCATGCATGCCCTCTTGCCAAGAGTGTCAAAATATACATGAAGGGCATACGTTGGAAATGGTTTTAGCTCATGCACCACTGGCCAAATTAGAATGGATCAAGGGCGTGGGGGCCAATGAGGCCGTTATAACAAAGTACGTTGAAGATCTATTAAAATAATTAAAAAAATAATCAAAAAGGCGGGATTTGTTCCCGCCCTTTTTTTTGCCACTACACGCACCCACTACCTCTTGTTCCAATTGAAACAGAAAATATTTTACTCTATCCTGGGGCGATGCGAAACGAAGTAGAATGAATTCTACCCACGAAAATAGGACTTCATATTAATGAATAAGACTCATATAATTTTCCTAACGTGCATGCTCAGTGCACCAATGGCATTCGGCATGGATGCTGATTTTCCAAGGATCAACACACCTCATCAACCTCAAAAGAAAAAGCGCCCCAATTCATCTCGCACAGCCCGCTCCAAACGAGAGCGAGAAATACCAAAACTAGATCCTGCCGACCTGAATCCTCGCAGCTGGAAAAATATAAGCCACTTTGAAACAAGAACAGCAGCGGCACGATTAGAAGCAAGTACAAATCCTGACTATGGAAAATGGCAGGCTGATGAGTGGTTAAAATCGTTGCGGGCGAGGCAAGAAAAAGTGGATCCCACTGTTGAAACCAAAATTCGTAACTTGGCACAAAGGAAAGAAATCCTGACCCAATCATATCCCGATAGCGCACAAGAGTATGAAGATATTATCCAGGAAGAGTTATGTCAGTTCGCCTTGGAAAATTGGCTTGCAGTCAATACGGATACCAAAAGAATCAAAGAATAAAAAAAAGCAGCGGGAATAAATCCCGCTGCTTTTTTTATAACTATAAAAATGTCTGATTAACGAATCAAAATCAGCAATAGTGAAACAACAGACATTAACTTAATCAAAATGTTTAATGCTGGGCCAGATGTGTCCTTGAAAGGGTCGCCCACCGTGTCGCCAATGATGGCAGCTTTATGAGCATCAGATCCTTTACCACCAAAGTTACCCGCTTCAATATATTTCTTCGCGTTATCCCAGGTGCCGCCAGCGTTTGCCATCATGAGGGCAAGTAACACGCCAACAACGGTCGCACCAACAAGCATCCCGCCAAGCGCATACACACCGAGTGTGTATCTAATAACAACAGGAATCGAAATAGTGATAACGCCAGGCCAGATCATTTCGCGCAACGATGCTTGCGTACTAATCGCAACACAACGGCGATAATCTGGTTCCGCAGTTCCTTCCATCAATCCTGGAATCTCTTTGAACTGACGGCGAACTTCGAGCACCATTTTCATAGCAGCATCAGAAACTGAGCGCATAGTCATCGATGCAACGATAAATGGAATCGTGCCACCGATAAACATACCCGCCAAAATAACCGGTTCTAAAATTGAAAGCATTTCGATGCCTGCTTCTTGCGCATACGCATTGAACATTGCAAGTGCAGTCAGCAATGCAGAACCGATCGCAAAACCTTTACCCATTGCAGCGGTTGTATTTCCCAATGCATCGAGTTTATCGGTAATATCACGAACTGATTTGCCAAAGCCAGCCATTTCAGAAATTCCGCCCGCGTTATCCGCGATTGGTCCATAGGCATCAACAGTCATGGTAATACCCACCGTTGCAAGCATAGAAACTGCTGCAAGGGCCACACCAAACAACCCGCCACCATATTCATAGGAAAGCAACACAACGAGTGCCAAAATAATAACCGGAGCAACCGTTGATTCCATACCAACAGACAAACCATAAATCAGGTTCGTTCCTGCTCCAGAACGGGAACTATCAGCAACATTGCGCACTGGTTGTCCACCGGTATAATATTCGGTCACAAGACCAACAACCACACCAGAAACACAGCCCAATACCACTGAGATAAAGAGTGCGAATGGCAATTCCACTACGCTCAAATAAAAATAAGAGCAGGCGATCAGAACAACCATCGCGATATAGGTCGCGTTGCGCAACATTGCGCTTGGCTCAAAGCGAAGGAACAAGTTAGACACAAGACCTGCAATCGAACCCACAAGACCGAATACCGCAAGCATTATTGGAAAGGTCACATACGGCAAATCCATGCCATACACATTGATAGCCAAAATCATAGCTGCCACAATTGCGCCAACATATGATTCATAAATATCTGCACCCATACCAGCAGTATCACCAACGCAGTCACCAACGTTATCAGCAATAACTGCTGGGTTGCGTGGATCATCTTCTGGAATACCAATTTCAATTTTACCAACTAAATCAGCACCAACATCGGCAGACTTAGTATAAATACCGCCACCAATACGTGCAAAGAAAGCAACCAATGATACGCCAAGCGCAAAGCTAGTCAAAATAGAAACAAAATCTGGACATTCATAGAATAGATAGAAAAGCGCTCCAAGCCCGAGCACACCAGTGCTTGCCACAGTGAAGCCCATCACGCCTCCACCAAAAAAAGCAACCATGAAGGCTGCATGTTCTCCGCTATCTTTAGCGGCAATAGTGGTGCGGACGTTTGCTAAGGTTGCTGCGCGCATCCCCACAAAACCAGCTGCGAGTGATGTTATAGAACCAACGATAAAGACAGCGCCTGAAAGTGGCGATAACAAAAAGCCGAGTAAAACGGCAACAATTGCCACAACAACGGCAATAATTTTGTACTCTTCTTTGAGAAAGGTCATCGCACCTTGGCGTATCGCATCGGCAATTTTATTTGCCTTTTCATTGTCTACCCTGATTGCTTTAATCCGTGCAAATAGCAGAACAACAACCGCGACACCCGCAAGTCCTGCGCCTGCAAACATCGCAATATAATGGTTCAATAACATCGAGCCCTCCGAAAAATTAGCCTTACTATGTCTGTACTAAATGTAGTTTAGACTAATGGCAATTTGAGATTTTGTAAAGCTAAAATGGGCTCTTTCACGGCTTACTACAGCCTCTTTTTTAGCACGTATATGCTCGCACCACATGCAGCACAAGCCAGGCCAAAGAAATGAGCGTCGCTATCTCGCTCAGCTGTCTCGTTCTGCCGATCTGTGCAGTGAGCTTTTCAAATGATGTGATCATGGCTTTAGAAGTCTCTTGCGCATCGAGTGCGGCAATGAGCTGACTTTGTTTTTTTCGCAATTTACGCACAGTCGATTGGGATTTTTTCGCAAGAAGATTATAGCTTTCTTGATACTCAGTGAATCCCTGCTCAAATTGGGCAAGTCTACCCACGAGCATTACTTTCTCAGAGATTATGGCTGCATGATCTAACTTCATCTTTGCAAGAAAAGAATCTCCCTCGCTCCCACTATCTTGAATGTCATCCGGAGCTGATTGTTCCTCGCTCATGGCGAAGGCAGCAGACCCAACAAATAACACCAAAAGCACCTTTTTCATACGCCCCCCTTTTTGTCCCCAAAAAAATGCATGAACTATTTTCGCATTAAAAACCCCTGGACCACAGTTTAGCAAAATGGATCGAGCCGATTGAAGCTTATTAAAGAGCACACGAGACCCAGACGCAAAATCTTTATTTCCCCCAGTCTGATTGCGTAGGCTAGGATACAGGGCAATAGGGGAATTCACTTTGGGGGGACGCATGGGAAAGATCGCGTTGCTATTGTTGAGTCTTTGGACAATTTCTTGGGGTGCAGTCGTGAATGGTATGGATACAGAAGACACGTCAGAAGATATGGCAGACGATTTCATAGTCTTGCGATCAAATGATAAACAGGAATTCAAAGTTAACGTTGCAGTTGCCAACCAAAGCGCAGTGCTCAAAGTCATCATCGATGGCACCGGCCTTGCAGGCGCCATTCCTATTTCAGATCTGAATAGCCTCACTCTTTCTCAAGTGATCCGCTGTTTGAAAACCATGGCCAAACAGGAAGCGCTTGATTTGAGCGATCTGCCTAGTACTGATGTGCAGAAAATTGCTCAGGCAGCCGTTCTTCTGGAGATAGGTCTGCTGCATGAAACTGCAGCAGCGCAACTCAACGCCTGGCGACAATCAAGCAAACAAACTTCGATGAATACGCCCCAAGCTCTTAGAACGAGAGTATCCGATGGGATTTTGAAAATGTTCGAGCCTAAATAATGCCGGATTATCCCAAATTCTGAATAATATTTTTTTCCGAGAATGGTATTTTTTGTGTACCGACAATCTGATACTCATCCGGTCCTTTGCCTAGGACCACGATGATCGATCCGGCGTGGGATTTTTGATAGGCGATCTGAATTGCTTTTTCCCGATCTTGTTCGATGATCAGCGCTGCATCTTCAGGAATGCCGGCACGAATATCCCGTATGATCCCATCAGGATCTTCATCACGCGGATTATCGGAGGTGAGAATAACCAAGTCAGCATAGTCGGCTGCGATGCCGCCCATGATCGGGCGCTTGAATTTATCCCGCCGGCCGCCCGCGCCAAAAATTACAATCAAATGATTTGTTTGTTCACGCAATGTGGAAAGAACTGCGCGATAGGAATCAGGAGTGTGCGCATAATCGATCACACAAATTGCACCGTTCGGCACTTTGTATCGCTCGAGCCGCCCACGAACGCCTGGGAATGTTGCAACCCCATCGGCAATCTGCGCCGCAGGAATGCCAAACTGATGCGCCATTGCAACGGCCGCGCCAATATTATAGGCATTGAAGTGACCAAATAACGTTGGACAAAAAGCTGAGAGTGCTAGCGAACCTGAAACGGCAACCTGCATCCCATCGGGAGAACTCTGTTCAACCCGCAGGCCGAATGTTGCTCCAGGCGCAAAGCCGAAACTCTGCCCACCATCCGGCGCTGCGCACGCCACGCGCCCATCATCCGCATTGAAAAGCATCGGCGCATCTTTTTGCATCTGCACAAAAAGCTGACACTTTGCTTGAAAGTATTCATCCATATCTTTGTAGAATTCAAGATGTTCGTGAGAAAAATTAGTGAATAGCGCGCCGGAAAATTCCAACCCTTCAACACGCGAGAGTGAAAATGCCTGTGCGGCAACTTCCATCACCACATGCGTTATGCCTTCAGCCACACATCGTGCAAAAAAGTAATGTAAAAAATCAGGTTGCGCGGTGGTTAGCTCGGCAGGAATGATTGTTTGCCCAATTTGATTGTGCACCGTACTGAGCAGTGCCACCGAAATTCCTGCCTGCTTTAAAATATGATGCAGCAAAAATGCGGTGGTTGTTTTTCCCTTGGTGCCGGTGATGCCAATGATTTTTAATTTCTTGGCAGGGAAACCGTGCGCCTCTGCGCTCAAAAGTGCGAGTGCACGGCGGGTATTTTCTACTTCGAGCAGTTCAACATGGTGCCGCGCAATGGTTGCGCGCACATCATCAGGCAGGTGTGCCCCACGTTCGATCACGATCCGCGTGGCCCCTTTTTCGATCGCTGCGGCGATGAAGGTGGCGCCATCGGCTGTCACTCCCCGGATGGCAACGAACGTTGATCCTGGTCCAATATTTTTTGTGTGGCACGCAACGGGATAGATCCCCGAGGTCATGTTCATCGTCATGCTCATCACCTTGCTCAAAAAATTACTCAGTGAGTTCGCGCGCAATGCGTGGCGTCAGGTATGCGATACCAAAGAGATTGATAAATAACATCACCGCCATAATCACATTGACACTATTCCACACCACATCCACTTTCACCAACGCGCCAAGGAATGCGACCACGCAATACATGACCACAAACGCAAATTGATAGCGACCGTTAGTCAGATAGAGCCATGCTGCGCGAGTGATGTAGGCATAGGTTACCAAGACACCGATACCAAATGATGCAGACAAGAAGCTGACAATCCAGCCACCGAATGAACCGAACACTGTATCAAATGCTGCGATGGTCAACGCAGTGCTTGTTGCACCCGTTTGCCAAGCGCCACTTGCCACGATGCACAATGCAACGATGAAGCAGACAACAATACTAATAAAGGTGCTCAACATTGCCATCAAACCATTTTGAAACGGCTTATCGCCACCGGAACAACCAAATAAAATTGCAGATGTACCAAGACCGGCCTCGGTCGCGAAGGTGATGCTCAATATTCCTGAGCGCAATGCCTGCTGGAGAGAAAATCCAATCACACCGCCAGCCACTGCCTCACTGCTCAATCCACTTGAAAGAATTAATTGCAGTGCACCCACAATCGCACCCGCATGATAGACAAGCACTGCGCCTGCTGCGGCAAAAAAGACAACAACTTTTATCGGCACGATCATCGCAGAAACTTTTGCAATGCGCGTTGCGCCGCCAAAGAGAATGTAGGCCACAAAAAGTGTGAGCAATAGTGCAGAGATCATTGTTGGCAATGCCCACGCTGTTGCAAAGCTCAAACTGATTGAATTTGCTTGCGCTGCGTTGCCGCCTAGAAGACCGAAAATAAAACAAGAGAGTCCATAGGTGTATGCCAAGTAGCGACCGCCAACCACCTGCTGAAGATAAATCATCGGACCACCAAGCACCGAGTTTGCACTTTTGCTACTGAAACTTTTCGAGAGGCTCAAATACACTTCTGCAAAACGAACAGCCATCAGACCAAGACCAAGGACAACCATCCAGAGTGCCGCGCCCGGACCGCCAGTTGCGATTGCAACAGCAACACCCGCGATGGCACCATTGCCAAGACTAGAACTCAGCGTGCTTAAAAATGCTTGCATTGGTGAAATGTCACCCGTGTGTTTGCCCGCATCTTTCGGGAACAAGGTATCCTTCCACATGCGCACGAAGGTGCGAACTTGAATGAAGCGAAATGCGAAGGTACACAAAACGCTCACCGCTATGACAAAAATAATAGAAGGCCAACCCCACACAAGATCATTCAGTTGATTCACAACAGCATTTAAACTCACGAAAGCTCCTTAGAGAATTTTAAACATATGTTTTAATTCTAACGTAGTTTTCATTTATGTGAATGTTCAATCCCCATGAATGGGGACCCCCATGAAAAATAAGACAAGGGTTGGACTTCTAAAAGGAATGCAGAATGATATGATAAAAATATAAAATCAATTTTAAAAGAGATGCTATGAAAATCCTAGCCCTGGATCTTGGCGATAAATGGACCGGAACTGCAATATCAGATGCGCTGCGCATGCTCGCGCGCCCGTTAGAAACAGTGGAGACAAAAGATCTCCCCACGTTCTTGACCAACCTTTTGGCAAATGAGCGAATCTCCATAATCGTTGCCGGCCATCCACAAACCCTCAAGGGCACCAATAGCACGCAAACAAATAAAATAGAACAGCAGGTCAAAGAACTCAAAGAGCAGTTTTCGAATGTTGAATGGGCTTTGTGGGACGAACGGCTCACAAGCGATCAGGCATCTGAACTCATGCGCGGAAAAAAATTCACGAAAGAAAATAAGCGTTATGAGCATTCAGTTGCTGCAGCGCTCATTCTTGGATCTTATCTCGATTATTTGCGAATTGGCATCGAGCCTGAAGAATTTGATGATGAAGATTTGGATTTAGAATAATATTATTTTTCTTCCTCACGCTCCGCCAATTGAGCTAGCACGAGTGTCATATTATCAGACTTTTTTGCCCCAAGTATGCGCTCAGCGAGGCGTCTAGCTCGCCACTTCAATCTCTCATTATTTCCAAGGGCTAATCCGCAATGAGCGGAGAGTGCACAAGGCTGATTCTCAAGCTCAGCATCGGAGAGTGCCATAACCTCATTAACCTGCTGAGTAAATTGCTCAAAATTAAATGCATCAGTCAATGCATCGCTTGCCAAAACAACCAGCGAATCTGGATTCAGTTTCTGCGGCCCCAAAAATTCTGGCTCGGCAGTAACCATTCCTATCTCTTTTTCTGTTTTATCACCGAGAGCACGGGTCATCATGACACCGGCACCTGGCATATACGATGCGTATATGTTGTAGGTCTCTGAAGAAAAATCTGGGGGCAACTGGTCAGAAGAGCTCGCGGCTGCCATTTGCCAGATATCAGTCACATGTTCTGATTTAAGACCATATTTCACCGTGCATCCGGCTTTAAACACCTGTTCCGCTTGATCACGCCTAGCAGGCGTGTGACTCTCTGTTCGGCAGCGTAGTCTGTACCCTGCATTGGTTTTATCAAAAATTGCAAACGGCGAATCACCCATATGGCATGCGTACAGATATCCCTGATGCAGTGCGGCCATAGCCACACTGGACCCTGCACACTCGAATTCATCTCCGAGCGCTTCTTGATCAAGGATAGCCAAAGAACGCTTCATAGCCTCGGGAACATCACACCCAGCTGCACGCATTTCCTGAAAAAGTCTATTCACATGTTGTGCAGCATGCTTTGAAATTAAACCTCCAACTCCCGGTCCTTGCCCGTGTCCATCAAAAACCGCAACCACATCCGGGCCCGCAACAAAGGTATCTTCCTGCGCTGACCTACGGCCCTTATCTTGTGCAATGCCAATATGAAGCTGCGGATGAAAATTTTGCTCAGGAAGTCTGAGCGCCCCAGGCGCATTCATCGCGCATACTGAAGTTGGCGCACACAGCATCAGCGCCCACATGGCTTTCACATTATTTTTCATCCTACTTTTCATCATGGTTTTCTCCTGCGTGGTTTTTTGCTTTTTCAACCAACATGAGTGTCACATTATCACCCATACGTTGTTGTAGTACCAAATCCCCCAGAACGCGAACAACGTTTTTTAATCTTTCATTATTACCGGCAAGAGAACCCGGCCCCTTAAAGGCGCGATAATGTTCGATATCTGTTGCTCTCATAAGATGAGTAATTTTCTGCGCTATTTCATCATCAGTAAATGCATCGGTTACGCCATCGCTCATTAAAAGAACTAAAGAATTATCATCAATCTTTTGAGGCTTCAATGATTCTGGTTCTGCAATCACACCATACTTTTTAAAGTAGGAATCACCCAGCGCACGAGTTATCGCAAGGGTAGAAGAATCCTGCTCTGGTCCGGCCACAGCACAATGATATTCCCATGGCTTATTCGCAAAATTCTCTGGAAGCTCTGCCCAATTGCGAGCTTGCTTATAAAGCCTCATTTTCCATGCCGTAGTTGTGAGATCGCAATATTCAACTTTGCCACCTACTTTGAAAACGCGCTCTGCTTCATCTCGCTGATAGGGTCTATGATTGCGCGTGCAGCATCGCATTACATAACCAGATCTAGATTTATCCTCTACTCTATCAAGAATCATGCATTCCGAATCACCAACGTTTTTAATATACGCATAATCCTGCGCATTAATTCCCATCACTACGGCTGTCGAACCGGCATCAGGATCAAATTGAGTCCAACTTTCTCCTGCTTGTGGCTCCCTGCTGCGCTTCTCAATCTCAGCTAATGCATGATCAAGTGCAGGTGCAACCTCCTTGCCATCTTTGCACGCCTGATCGAAAAAGGTAGGCATATTGTCCGCTGCAAATTGCGACACTTGAGCACCAACTCCTGGAACACCATGCCCATCAAAAACACCACAAACAGGATTGGTCAGGCCCAGTTGGCAACAAAAAGCATCTTCTTGAGTACGGCGTCCTCCAATATGTTGCCATACCGCATACTGATATCGAGGCCTTTCTGCCCCCGGCCCCACATCCATTGCACATAATGCAGTCTGAAAAAAAAGAGCTAATCCAAGGACTATTTTAAAAGTAGGTTGCATCCGTTTTTCCTTATAGATATACATAAACTTTAGCACTTTACATCAAATTCTCATTTTAGAAAACTGATTTATCAATTAGCACAAAAAAACGATACAAATAGGATTGACAAATTTCACATAATCAATGTAAAGTGGGATGGCCGACGTCAGCAGCACTATTGAAATGGACATCCGGGCTCGTGCTGTGTTGAGCACTTGTATTCATACCTGAAAAAAGGGAGTAGTGTGGTATGAAGTGCAAAAAATGCGACGGCCTCATGGTGTTGCAATCCTTCTTCGATCATTTTTTAAATTTCGAAGGATGGAAGTGCCTTAATTGCGGTCGAGTCGTGGTGAAAAAAGAGAAGACTATCGAGTATGACTCGTTCAGTATTTTTTATCAGCAACAAAAGTGTAAAAAGAACAAATAAATAATGAGTCACTATCTCGCCCTACAAAGCACCTACACAGATGTAGAATGTGCCCTCTTTAGGGGCACATCTTTTGTTGAGGCAATTCGCGTCAGCAAAACAGAATCTTCGAGCTTGATGCTCATCGCAATTCAAGAACTGTTAAAAAAACATTCAATCACCTTCCAATCACTCGATTTTTTGGCCGTTAATTCCGGACCTGGACCATTTACCACTCTGCGTGTCGTGATCGCAACGGTGAATGGATTGAGTTTCGCAGGCGGCATTCCGCTCGTCGGCGTAGATGGATTGAAAGTTTTTCTCGGCGAGTATCACACAACTATTCCCACAATCGCCCTGCTCAATGCATTCGGCGGTGATCTCTATTTTGGCATTCAAGTTGATAGCATTGTGCAATCGGGATTTGAGCAAGCGGCAACATTGTTACCCCATCTTGCAGAGCGTTTTGCCAATCAACCGATCCAACTGATTGGAAATGGCATTGCCCATCATCGAGCATTGGTGGACACACTATTCAAATCGCACGCATCAATCATTGATGTGGACACACCGAGCATTCAGGCGATCGGTTTGGCGGGATTTGCCTCATGGCAACGTGGTGATCGTGGCTCCCAGCAAATTATGCCGGAATATCTCAAGCAAGCTATCGGCCTCAAGCCTTGAATGATGAAGGCATTCTTCCCATGTGTGCCAATTCCGGACGAACCAAACGCAACGGCATGCGCGCTCCCTCTGCCAACAGCATGTGCGCCATCTCATGATTTTGATGCGCAGCCGCTTCTGCAATGAGTGACCGTCCGCCCGATCCGATATAGTTCAAATCAGCTTTGCCCCACTTGGCAAAAAAAGGAACGAGATCAGGATTTTTATCATTCTTCACGATATACCACAAACATTCGGAAGCCTGTTCCGGCGTTAATCGCACACCGCGCATATACAATGATTCGAGCATGTGTGGATTTCCTTGATCGATCGCAACTTTGAACGCATCCTGCATCCAGCTGCGCGCAAGATCTGCACGTTTGCGCTGCGCCCATGCAATCAGATCAACTGCAACGGCTGCATGTTCACCCCGAATTGTGGCGAGCAGCAATGGCTCGATGCCATGTTTACGATCATATTCTGCCAAAATAGAAAAAATGCGATCTTGCAAATTGCGATTGTATGAAACACTGACCGATAGAGCCAAGAGAAGCGACAACCGCTCTTCATTGCTCAACGGACAATCATTATCGAAAACAACTGCGTGTGCCATACTGCACATCGTGTCTGGATCAAATTTTTTGAATGTACCAACTATTGAACCGATACTGCGTGTGTATAACAATGGCTGCAATTCTGATGCGATCTTCAAATCGGACACGTAAGGAAATCGTACCGTTCTTTTGATTGCCGCTTGTTCAGTAACGCGTGTCGCAATCCGCCATTGCAAAAAACCTACACTTGCTCCAAACAGCGTTAGAACAATTGCAAGCTTTGCGCTATCGGAGCGTTCCTTCTTCATCGCTCCATCCTTTTTTCTGCCCTGTGTATGACCATGGTGTTACCATACAGCGCTCTACTTCGTTTTTTATGAAATTAAAATGAGAATTTCAGACCAACACTGATCGAAATATTCCTGCACCCAAAAAGATTGCATGTTGTGCGCGCAACACTGTCGGTGTTAATGCGCTCACAGTGAAACCAAACTCGCCAACTAATACCTGCTCGGTATTGCTCAAGTCCCCTTCAGGGCCCACAAGCAGCACCAAGTGAGAAGCCGCCTGATTACGCACGCGGGTAATAGTCTGATAGAGCGGCGCCCCGGTTGGATGGAAAAATAGTTTGCATGCATCCGGTGCTAGGTTCGCGATAACTTTTTCAAGATCTTGCGGCTCATGCACAATCGGCATCACAAACTGTTTGCTTTGTTCCGCCGCAGAAATCACCACCCGCTCAAGCCGTTCTAATTCTTTTGCACCGCCCCATTTGCGTTGCACTTTTTCAGTGACCAGCAGCTGAATATCGTTCACACCCAATTCTGCAAGCGCATAAATCGCCGCATCACACTCATCTCGTTTCAAAAGTGGGAGCAGCACCGTGATGTGGGGTGTGAGGATCTGATTTGATTCTGCTTGCGCGATGCGCATGTGAATTTTCTTTTTGCCAAAAACTTCTTCAATCACCGCACTCACATGAATGCGCTCATCAAAAAGAATGCACCCTTGGCCAACATCCATACGCAGAATGCGCAAGATGCGATGCACAAGATCTGAATCGGTGATGACTAATTCCATTCCTGCGGCAACATCAGCATGGCGACCGAGTGTTGGATAGTAGAGAGCAAATTCGTGAGAGCTACGCATGGTTCCTATTTCGTACTAATTTCTTTTTGGAAGTTTTGTTTGTTAAGCGATTCCAATGGCGACCAACAAATTTGCTCAGCGCATTCCAGCGAATCACTACTGCGCCAGTCAGGTTGCCCAAAATTAATTGCCAACGAGCTGGTTGAATGACAGGCAACTGTTCACAAATAAAATCATAATCATCTGCATCATCTTCAAACCGGAACACATCGATACCTTCCAGTGGATTAGCATTATGTGGATTTTCAAAATCTAATACATCTCGCGTGAGATCCAGTGAGAGATCAGCTGATGGTGAAATTATCATGGTTGTTTCTGCAACTGTTTCGAGCATGTCCTGCGTGGAAAAATCTTGTTGTAGCGATTCTTCTGCATGCAATCCATGCGCAACAGCGCTTACTACAAGTATATACAATGACGTGCGCTTTATCATCTTTAGTTATCTCTCTTTTCTCCGTTCGCCCTGAGCGTGTCGAAGGGCCCTTGCGAACGGGGCAATATAATTAGTTTCATCGGTGTTCGATATCCCCTTAGTCCCCGGGGTCCCCATACTTATGGGGATAATACCAAGTAGCCGCACTTTAGGCAATATGAAACATTGCTGGCAACGCTAATTCTTCGTATGATGAAAGCTCATTTTTGCAGACGTGTTGCAGAGAAAGGAAGCGCCGATGAAAATACCCCAAAACCCAACCGCTCTTATTATTCTCGATGGCTTTGGCTACACCGAGAAAAAAGAATGGAATGCCATCCGACAGGCAAAAACACCAAACTTTGATTACTTCTTCAAAAATTATCCGCATGCAATTATTAAAGCCGCTGGACGCGATGTTGGTCTTCCGGAAGGATCTATCGGTAACTCTGAAGTTGGCCATTTAACCATCGGTTCCGGCCGTGTGGTTGATCAGCCAGCAGTCCGCTTGAATAAACTGATTGCCGAAAAAAAATTTGCATCTCAACCCGTGCTCGTTGCATGTCTTGCGAAAATAAAAAAAAATAATGGCGCTCTGCACATCATGGGACTTTTGTCTGATGCGAATGTGCACAGTAATGAAGATCATCTTTTTGCATTCATTGATGCTGCTGAGAATTATGGGATTAAAAAAATATATGTGCATGCATTTTTAGATGGGCGGGACACTCCTCCCCGTTCTGCGGCTGAATATTTGCAAGCACTTGATGCACACATCAAAAAAATGCCGAACGTCACGCTCGCCTCCATTCATGGCCGTTTCTATGCGATGGATCGGGATAATAATTGGGAACGGACGAAGCAGACTTATGATGTGCTCACTAATCCGCCAGATCATAGCGCAATGACGTGGCAAGATGTTCTGCAACAGCAATATGCAGATGGCAATGGGGATGAGTTTGTGGTGCCAACAAATCTTGATCCCGATGGAGTTATCAAGAATGGTGATGGGATCATTTTTTTCAACTTCCGCCCCGATCGCGCACGCCAACTAACGCACAGTTTTATGAAATCAGACTTTGATTCATTCAAAACAAAACAGATCAAGCTTGCCTGCTTTGTGACGCCAACGATATATGAACGAAATCACGTCAAAACCGATGTGTTGCTCGAACCAATCAAAGCAGATCTCACCCTCAAAGAAGTGTTGGAAGAGCACGGGTACCACATCTTCAGTGTTGCCGAAACAGAAAAATATGCGCATGTCACCTATTTTTTCAATGGCGGAAAAGAACAGATTTTACCGAACGAAAAACGAGTGATGATTAAATCAATTTCCACGCGCGATTATGTGCACCATCCAAAAATGTCCGCGCTAGAAATCACTGCCGCAACGCTCGAATCGCTCCAACATGATCCCTACGATTTTTATCTGATCAACTATGCCAATGCTGATATGGTTGGCCATTCAGGAAACATGGAAGCAACAGTGCTCGCGGTGGAATGCCTCGATGAGCAGATCGGAAAATTGTATGAACAAATTGTGCGCAAAATGGGCGGCACGATATTTTTGACGGCAGATCATGGCAACGCAGAAAGTATGTTCAATGAGCAGGCGCACCAACCCTGCACGGCGCACACGAATAATCCGGTGCCGTTTATTATGCTCTGTCCATCATGCATGGAGATGGATAAGAAACTACCGCTCACCGGACTCTCAGATATTGCGCCATTCATTCTGCATTATTTGAATATTCCGGTGCCGCGAGAAATGAAATAAAAAACACCCGTCACTTGCTTGGCGGCAAATGACGGGTGTTCGATTTATGATACCTAATTTGGCCGAGCGCCGCCCTTCATTTTTTTCCACACCAAGTAACCACCAGTAGCTGCTGCAGTCCCGCCTGCAACCCATTTCCAA
>Ga0268264_10000732_pt1 | contig 37556 bp, 29 predicted proteins | sample KBSSwiS32_FD_190357 | JGI IMG/M metagenome (GOLD analysis project Ga0268264, IMG submission 190357) | Switchgrass rhizosphere microbial communities from Kellogg Biological Station, Michigan, USA - KBS Switchgrass S3-2 (SPAdes) (version 2) | ecosystem: Host-associated > Plants > Roots >...
CCAGACGCCGACATCGGGCTCCTGGCCGATCAGCGCCAGTCCGTGCGCGATGGACGTCAGCTCGCCGCCGGTCGCGATGCGTTCTTCGCCGAAGCGGCGATCGAAGAGCGCGCGAATCGCCGGGATCAGCGATGAGCCGCCGGTCAGGAACACGCGGTCGATCCGGGCCGGCTCGATGGCGGCCTTGGCGAGGGCGGCATCCAGCGCCGCTTCGATCCGCGCGAGGTCGGGGGCGATCCAGGCCTCGAAGTCGGTCCGGTCGACTTGCGCCGTGATTTCGACGCCGCCGCCCTCGAACCGGAATTCGGCACGGGTTTCGCTGGACAGGGCGCGTTTGAGCCGGCCCACCGCGTCGTAGAGCGGGAAGCCCTGCTCATGCTCGATCAGCGCGATCATGCGCCCGATCGCTTCGGGGGCGAGAGCATCGCGCTCGAGCCGGCGCAAGTCTTCGAGCGTGCGCCGGTTGCGCATCAGCGCGAGCCTGGACCAGTCGGAGAAGTCGGAGAACCAGCCTCCCGGGATCTCGAGCACTTTGCCCATCGAGCGGTACTGCCCGCCCTTGCCCAGCATCGGCAGGACCAGGTGCTCGACGATATGCCGGTCGAAGCGGTCGCCGGCGATCCCCACGCCGGACGAAGCCAGCGGAACGCAGCGCCGGGTCGATCCCGGCTCGCTGACGTGAACGATCGAGAAGTCGGTCGTGCCGCCCCCGAAGTCGGCGACCAGGACGGTCGCCGGCTCGTCCAGGCGCGAGGCGTAGCTGAAGGCGGCGCCGAGCGGCTCGTAGACGTAGAACAGCTCGACGCCGAATTCCCTTAGCATCAGGTCGTAGCGCTGCCGCGCCAGCTCGGGATCGGGCCGCGCACCGGCATACTCAACCGGTCGCCCGACGATCACGCGCGACGGTCGCGCGTCCAGCCGTCCGCCCGCATGCTGCACCAGCCGCTGGAGGAACACGCGGCCCATGTCCTCGAAGCGGAACGGCTTGCCGAAGATCAGCGCGCGCTCGAAGGTGGTGCTCGCCGCCATCGTCTTGAACGACTGGACGAAGCGGCTGTCGAGCGGCGACTGCAGGTATTCCGCGATCGCATGCGGGCCTGCCTCGCAGGCGATGCCGCCGCGCGCGCCGTCCTCCTCCCAGAAGCACAGCGCGGAGCGGAATACCGAGCTGGTCTCCTGCGGCCCATCGAACTCGACGAGCTCGGAGCCGCCCTCGCCCGTGGGCAGGGCGACGACCGTGTTGGTGGTGCCGAAGTCCAGCCCCATGGCGCGCGGGGCGAGGTTAGCGTGCACGGCATGCTCCTGGCGATGACGATGTCCGAAGCGCGGGTTGCGGCAAGGGTGCGCTATCGCGCCGCCTCGCCTTTTCCGCGTCACCCAGGCCAGCCTAGCGAGCGAGTTCGACGCGCGTGTCTATGGCTGGCTGAGGTTGGGAAGTGGATGCCCGACAAGGATTCGAACCTTGATTGACGGAGTCAGAGTCCGCTCTCTTACCGTTAGAGGATCGGGCAACGAGGGGGCGCCTCTAGGCGCAGAGGCGATTCGGGTCAAGCCGTTTGGGCGGGCCAATTCGCACTGTTTTGGCCGCCCCCTTGCCGCAAGCGCCCGTGGGGATTAGCATTGTCCTCAGGTACCTGCCTCGCCGGGCAGGCTGAAGAAGAAAGAGTTTGCCAGCCATGGCGGGAAGAATTCCGCCGGCAGCGAAGGTCGATGGTTCGGGCCGCAGGGCGCGGCGGCGACATGCGGGAAGGAGCAAGCAACGCTCTCCCGCCGCCGACACGTCCGATGGGCCCCGACCCGCGGGTTCAGTTTCCCGCGAGACCGCCGCCGTGCCGCGCGAGGACCATAGTACGAAGGGACCGGCTCGCGCCGAGTTTCCTCCCGCGCCGCAAGGGCTTGCACACGAACGCCAGACTTCCGGCCAAACTCCCGAGCGGCAAATGGGCGGTCGCCAGGCCTATGCCGCGATCGACCTTGGCACCAACAACTGCCGCCTGCTGATCGCCCGCCCGTCGGGCGAGAACTTCACCGTCATCGACGCCTTCAGCCGCGTGGTGCGGCTGGGCGAGGGCGTCTCCCAGCACGGCCGCCTGTCCGACGCGGCGATGGAGCGCACGCTGGCGGCCTTGCGCATCTGCGCCGAGAAGCTGAAGCGCCGCAACGTCTACCTCGCCCGCTCGGTGGCGACCGAAGCCTGCCGCCGGGCCGAGAACGGGCCGGCCTTCATCGAGCGCGTGCGCGAGGAGACCGGCATCGCCCTCGACATCATCAGCGCGCGCGAGGAAGCGCGGCTGGCGGTGCTGGGCTGCCACGTCCTGCTCGAGGCGGGCCTGGGGCCGGCGATGATCTTCGACATCGGCGGCGGCTCGACCGAGCTGGTGCTGATCGAGAGCACCGACACCGTGCCGCGGATCCTCGACTGGCAGAGCGTGCCCTGGGGCGTCGTCTCGCTCAGCGAAAGCTGCGGGCCGGAGGGCAGGAGCCGCGAGGACCGGCTGGAGCGCTACAGCCGCATGCGTGGCCTCGTCTCCGAGAGCTTCGCCGCCTTCGCCCGGCGCACGCAAGGCGCGCGCGAATCCGCCGCGCGGACCGGTCCGCTGCGGCTGCTGGGCACCAGCGGCACGGTGACGACGCTGGCGAGCGTCCATCTGGAGCTGCCGCAGTACGATCGCAGCGCGGTCGACGGGTTGATCGTGCCGGCCGAATCGATGCGCGGCATCAGTGCCCGGTTGTCGGCCATGGCGATCGAGGAGCGGCGCGAGCTGGCCTGCATCGGGCGCGAGCGGGCCGATCTGGTCGTGGCGGGCTGCGCAATCCTCGAGGCGATCCTCGACTTGTGGCCGGCGAGCCGGCTGGGCGTCGCCGACCGGGGCATTCGCGAGGGCATCCTGCGCAGCCTGATCTCGGCGCATGGCTATCGGCATGGGCATGCTCACTCCGACAGCCGGCAGCGCGCCGCCGCCCAATCGTGAGTCTGATGGCATGAGCAGATCGGGCCGCGACCCTGGCGAGCGCCTGCGCAGCGCGAAGAAGCGCACCACCAGCTCGGCGCGCTGGCTGACGCGCCAGCTCAACGATCCTTACGTGAAGAAGGCCAAGGCCGACGGCTACCGCAGCCGCGCGGCCTACAAGCTGCTGGAGCTCGACGAGAAGTTCGACATCCTCAAGGGCGTCGAGCGCGCGGTCGACCTCGGTATCGCGCCGGGCGGCTGGAGCCAGGTGGTGCGCCAGCGGTCGCCGCGCGCGGCGGTCGTCGGCATCGACCTGCTGCCCACCGAGCCGATCGAGGGGGTGACGATCTTCCAGATGGACTTCATGGCCGACGCGGCGCCTGCCGCTCTGGAGGAAGCGCTGGCGGGCGCTCCCGACCTGGTGCTGTCGGACATGGCCGCGAACACCGTGGGCCACAAGCAGACCGACCACTTGCGCACGATGGGCCTGGTCGAGACCGCGGCGGACTTCGCCATCGCCACGCTGGCGCCGGGCGGGACGTTCGTCGCCAAAGTCCTCGCCGGGGGAACCGACAACGCGCTGCTCGCCCTGCTCAAGCGCAACTTTTCCAGCGTGAAGCACGCCAAGCCACCGGCGAGCCGCAAGGACTCCTCGGAGTGGTACGTGATCGCCAAAGGCTTCAAGGGCGTCGCCGGGGCGGCGGCTTAGAGTCTGTCCGCTTGAAGCGGAATCGGCACCGGTGCCGCTTAAACAGGACAGACTTTAGGCTAGCGCGCTGTCCTCCCCGGTTCGGGGAGGGGGACCACCGAAGGTGGTGGAGGGGACTCGCGTCGTGTCGTGAAGTCGGGTGGCGGCGAGAGTCCCCACCACCACCAGCTTTGCTGGCGGTCCCCCTCCCCGAACCGGGGAGGACAGGCAAGCCGGCTCGGCTAGAACGTCAGGGCTTGGTGTTGCTCTGCGTCGTGCCGACGGCCTTGTCGCCACCTTCGAGCTTGGGCGCGGGAGCAGCGAGGGCCCCGGCCGCCGCTTGCGTGCCGGCGGGTGCCGGCTCGGCACCCTTGCCCGGCTCGGACGGCGCGGCGCCGGCGTCGGCACCGGGCTTGGGCAGCGGCAGGTTCGAGCCTTGCGTGTTCAGGTAGGCGATGACGTTGGCGCGGTCTTCCGGCTTGGAGAGGCCGGCGAAGGTCATCTTGGTGCCCGGCGCGAAGGCCTTGGGGCTCTTGAGCCACTCGTTGAGCAGGTCGAACGTCCAGTTGCCGCCCTTGCTCTTGAGCGCGTCGGAGAAGGCGAAGCCGCCGGCACCCTGGCCGATCCCCTCGCCGACGACGCCGTGCAGGTTCGGGCCGATGCCGTTGGCGCCGCCCGCGTTGATCGTGTGGCACGAGGTGCACTTGGCGAAGATCGCCTCGCCCTTGGCCGGGTCGGCGGTGGCGAGCAGATCGGCGATCGGCTTCTCGGCGGCGGCGCCACCACCTTCGGCTTCAACGCCTTCGATCTCGTAGCCCATCTTCTCGGGGCGATGCGGCTTGTTGGCGCGGAAGTAGTGTCCGCTGATGCTGCTCAGTCCAAGTGCAACGATCCCCGCGAACAGTGTCCAGCCGGCGATGGTGTTGGTACGGTCGTCCATTCTAGAGAGTGCCCCGCGGGTATTTGATCAGCCGATTGCGCCGCGCTCTAGTGCTCGCAGGGTGCGAGTGCAAGAGTGATTGCGGGTGGCAATGTGGGCGCGTGCCGATCATCGCGAACCTGGAGCGGACTCCGGCCGCTCGGCGCCCCCTTCGGGCGATTTCCGCTCTTGGCGAGGTGGCCCCTCGGTCCTAAGCGCGCGGACGTCATGCATTCCTACCCCGAACCCGCTCGCGCCCTCGTGGCGCAGATGGAGGCCGCCGCCGCCGTCGACCCGGCCCGCGCCGTCGCCTTCCAGGGCGCGCCCGGCTGCAACGGCCACCGCGCCGCGCTGGAATACGATCCCGATTGCCTGCCGCTCCCCTGCTTCAGCTTCGAGGATGCGCTCGACGCGGTGAAGGACGGCAAGGCGGCGCGCGCGCTGATCCCGATCGAGAATTCGCAGCACGGCCGGGTGGCCGACATCCACTTCCTGCTGCCCGAAAGCGGGCTCGTCATCACCGGCGAGTACTTCCTGCCGATCAGCTATGCGGTGATGGCGCTGGGCGACGGGCCGTTCTCCGCCGCCTACAGCCATCCCCAGGCGCTCGGCCAGACGCGGCACTACTTGCGCGCGAACGGCATCGTGCCGATGAGCTATGCCGACACCGCCGGGGCCGCCGCCTTCGTGCAGGAGCAGGGCGACCCCGCCGCCTGCGCCATCGCTCCCCGCATCGCGGCCGAGCTCTACGGCCTCAAGATCGTGGCCGAGAAGGTCGAGGACGCGGCGGACAACACCACGCGCTTCGTCATGCTGGCCAAGGCGCCGCTCGATCCCGCCGAACTGGCGGGTCGTCCGGCGATCACGACCTTCATCTTCGAGGTGAGGAACGTGCCCGCCGCGCTCTACAAGGCGCTGGGCGCCTTCGCCACCAACGGCGTCAACATGACCAAGCTGGAAAGCTACCAGGTCGGCGCCAGCTTTGCCGCGACGACTTTCTACACCGACATCGAAGGCGCGCCGGGCGATCCGCGCATCGACCAGGCGATGGAAGAGCTGGCGTTCCACTGCAAGTACGTGCGCCCGCTGGGCTCCTACCCGCAAGGCCGCGCCCGGGGGTGAGGCGGGAGTGACCCGGGACGACGCTGGAAGTTCGCTTGCGCCCACCCCGTCGCCATGCCACCACTCCCCGCGTGACGGGGAGCAGCGCAACGATTGCCGGGTCGGCCGCGGCCGCCGACGCGGCGCGGGACTGGGAGGCCGTCCGCCAGTCCGCGCAGATCCAGTACGCGCCGCTGCCGCCGATGAAGCCGCCCGAGACGCCGGCGTGGCTGGAATGGCTCGACTGGCTGCTGCGCACGATCTTCGGTCCTGCCGCGAAGGGCCTCGTCGCCGCCTGGCCGGTGCTGCAATACGTGCTGATCGCGCTCGGGGTGACGCTGGTGCTGTGGCTCGCGTGGCGGCTGCTCGGTCCGCTGCTCGAGCGCCGCTCGCGCAAGACCGGCGATGACACCTGGGCGCCCACGCGCGAGGAGGCGCTGGCGCTGCTCGAGGATGCCGACCGCCTCGCCGCCGAGGGGCGTTATGCCGAGGCGGCGCACTTGCTGCTCCAGCGCAGCGTCGGCCAGATCCGCAAGGCGCGGCCCGGCGCGCTGATCCCGGCGAGCACCGCGCGTGAGATCGCCTCGCTGCCGCAATTGCCGGCCGCCGCCCGCGCCGCCTTTGCCGTCGTCGCGACGCGGGTGGAGCGCAGCCTCTTCGCCTTGCGTGCGCTCGACCAGGCAGACTGGGCCACCGCCCGCGCCGCCTATGCCGAGTTCGCGCTGGCGGACTTGCGCCGATGAGCGCGCCCAAGGCCGCCAGCGCCCCGTTCTCGCGCCGCAGCGCGCTGGCGCTGGTGCTGTTCGGCGCGCTCGTATTCGTGGCGCTGCTGTGGATGATCGGCACCGGCTATGCCGACAACACCAACGACGGCGGCGGCCATGCCGATGGGCGCGGGCTGAACGGCTACGCGGCGCTCGCCGACTACTTCGACCGGCGCGGCTACGATGTTCGCCGCGCGCGCACCAAGCTGAGCTTGCACCAGCCGGGCCTGCTGGTGCTGACGCCCAATGCCGCCACCGCCGGGAAGGACATCGAGCGGATGGTCGCCGAGCATCGCCGCTTCGGGCCGGTCCTGGTGGTCACGCCCAAGTGGGCCGCCGCGCCGGCCGTCGCCCCCGGCACGAAGGCGCGCAGCGGATGGGTGCGGCTGGTGGGCTTCGGGCCGCCCGAGTGGCCGGGCTTCCTCGACGAGCTGACCGTCAACCCGACATCGGCCAAGCCCGGCGGCAGCATCGGCTGGCAGGCCTATGGCGTGGCCGGCACCTTCCCCGATTCGCGGCTGACGATGTCGGGCGCGGGGCCGGGCCTCGTGCCGCTGGTGACCGGCCGGGACACGCGCATCTACGCCGCCTATATCGACGATGGCGAGTTCCCGCGCCTCGCCACGCTCGCCTCGCGCCCGCACGATGCCGCCACGCGCGACCGCTCGCAGCGCTACCCGCTGATCGTGGTGTTCGATCCCGACTTGCTCGACAACTACGGCATGTCGCAGCTTCCGAGCGCGCAGCTCGCCGACATGCTGGTGGGCGCGGTGGCGGACGAGGGGGCTCCGATCACCTTCGACCTGACGCTGAACGGATTGGCGCGCGGGACCAACTTGTTGACGTTGGCGTTCACCCCGCCGTTCCTTGCCGCCACGCTGTGCCTGCTGCTCGCGGCGGCGTGCGTCGGCTGGCGCGCGTTTCTGCGCTTCGGCCCCGCCCGCGCGCCCGAGCGCACGATCGCGTTCGGCAAGCGCGCGCTCGTCGCCAACGTCGCCGGGCTGATTCGCCGCGCCAACCGCCTGCACTTGCTCGGCGCGCCTTATGCCGAGGCCGCGCGCCAGCGGCTCGCTCGCGCCTTCGCCCTGCCGCGCGGCGCCGATGCCGCCGACGAGTTCGTCACGATCGACCGGGCCGCGCGCGTCCAGGGCCAGGGCGACCACGCATTTTCCGACATCTCCGCGCGTCTGACCCAGGCCCGCTCCGGCCCGGCCCTCGTCAAGGCGGCCCGGGACCTCCACGCCCTCGAAAGGACGCTCAAGCGATGACTGCCAGCTTCAATCCCGGCCCTGTCAGTCTTGGTCAGGTCGCCGATCTCGCCGCCGCGATCCGGGGGGAGATCGCCAAGGCGGTGGTCGGCCAGGCCGAGATCGTCGACCACTTGCTGATCGCGCTGATGGCGCGCGGGCACGTGCTGCTCGAAGGGCCGCCGGGCACCGCCAAGACCTTCCTCGCGCAGTGCTTCGCCGCCAGCCTCGGGCTCGATTTCGGGCGGATCCAGTTCACGCCCGACCTGATGCCCGGCGACATCCTGGGCTCCAACTTGTTCAACTTCCAGACCAGCACTTTCACGCTGACGCGCGGGCCGATCTTCCGCGACTTGCTGCTCGCCGACGAGATCAACCGCACCCCGCCCAAGACCCAGGCCGCGCTGCTGGAGGCGATGCAGGAGCGGCAAGTGACGCTCGACGGCACTCCCCACGCGCTGCCGCCACACTTCATGGTGGTGGCGACGCAGAACCCGATCGAGAGCCAGGGCGTCTACCCGCTGCCCGAAGCCCAGCTCGACCGCTTCCTGTTCAAGCTGATGGTGCCGTACCCCAGCCTGGAGGATGAGCGCGCGATCGTGGAACGCTACGCCCGGAACCAGGGCCTGCCCGATCCGCGCGAGCTTGGCATCGCCGCCGTGGTCGCGCCCGAGCAGCTTGCGGCGGCGGCCGAAGCGGTGGCGCAAGTGACACTCGCCGCGCCGGTCGCCGACTACGTGGTGCGTCTGGTGCGGGCCACGCGCGAGAGCAATGACTTGTCGCTCGGTGCGTCCCCGCGCGCGGCGGTGCTGCTGGCCGGCGCGGCGCGGGCGCGGGCGGCGCTCGACGGGCGCGATTACGTGCTGCCCGACGATGTGAAGGCGCTTGCCACGGGCGTGCTGCGCCACCGCCTGGCGCTCAGCCCGTCTGCCGAGATCGAGGGGCGTCAGGTCGAGGATCTCGTTGCCGGGCTGGTCGCGGCCACGGAGGCGCCGCGCTGATTGTTCTTGACTTGTTCTAAATCGTATCCTATCTGGCACAAACAGGAGATTCGCTTGCGCCGACCCGCTGCCCCGATTGTCCCGACCGGCCGAGCCGTCGCCCTGCTTGCGGGCGCGGCTCCGGTGGCGGTGCTGGTCGCGGCGGTCGCGCCGGGGCTCTGGCTGGCGTCGGCGGCGCTCGGATTGGCGGTGCTGGGGCTGATCGTGCTCGACGGCGTGCTCGCCGGGCGGCTGGAGAGCCTCACCGTAGGCGTGCCGCACGATGCCGAAGTCGGTGCCGAGCATGCCTTTGCCGTCCACGCGCGGTTCGCCGGCGGTCGTCGCTTGCACGTCGAGGCCGCGCTGGCCTGCGATCCGCGTCTGGCGCCCGGCGGCCGGGTGACGGCGGCGCTTGCCGGCGAGGGTGTCAATACCAGCGGGCGCGGGGCGTTTACCCCCTCACGGCGCGGCACCGGAGCCGTCACCGCCGCGTGGCTGCGCTGGACCGGGCCGCTCGGGCTCGGCGCACGCCAGCATGCGCGCGCGCTCGACGAGGCGGTGCGTGTCTGGCCCAATCTTGCCGCGGTACGCAGCCCGGCGTTGCAGACTTTCCTACGCGACGCCCAGTTCGGCCTTATCGCCCGGCGCATCCGGGGCGAGGGCACCCAGTTCGAGGCACTGGCCGAGTACCAGCCCGGCATGGATCGCCGCCGGATCGACTGGAAGGCCTCGGCCCGGCACCGCCACCTCTATGCCAAGGAGATGGAGACCGAGCGCAACAACCAGATCGTCTTCGCCTTCGATTGCGGCCAGGCGATGTGCGAGCCGGTCGCCGGCATGCCGCGCATCGACCGGGCCGCGAGCGCGGCGCTGACCACCGCTTACGTCGCGCTCAAGGGCGGCGATCGGGTGGCGCTGTTCGGCTTTGCCGCCCGTCCCGAGGCGATGAGCCCGTTCGTGTCCGGTTCGGCGCAGTTCCACCGCCTGCAGCGTGCCGCCGCCGCGCTCGACTACCGGCCCGAGGAGCCGAATTTCACCCTGGCGATGGCGACACTGTCGGCCCGGCTGACGCGGCGGTCGCTGGTGGTCGTGTTCTCCGACTTCACCGATCCGACCGGTGCCGAGCTGATGATCGAGAGCGTCTCGCGCCTCGTCGCCAAGCACGTGGTGCTGTTCGTGACCCTGGCCGACGAGGAACTGGAGCAGCTCTCCACCGCCGAGCCGGCCGACCTCGATACCCTGGCGATGGCGGTTTCCGCCGACGGCCTGCTGCGCCAGCGCGCGCTGGTGCTGCAACGCCTGCGCCAGCTCGGCGTCGATGTGATCGAAGCACCCTGGGACCGCATTGGCACCCGACTGCTCGACGCCTACATGGCGATCAAGCGCAGCGGGGTGATCGGGTGAGGGGAGCGCGATGCCATTTCTTCCCCCTCGATGGGGGAAGGATAGCGCAGCTTGCTTCGTCAGGAGCTAGCGGAGCTTGGATGGGGGTGAGCTCTCGGTTTAAATCCTGCTTAAGGACGCACCCTCACCCCCATCCCACTGCGGCTAGGCGGACGAGCCGCCAAGCCTTCGTATCCTTCCCCCATCGAGGGGGAAGGGGCAGGGTGCCGTACACATGACCACCCCCGACACCCTCACGCCCAATCTGCTGGGCGCGCTCTTGCGCTCCGACCGCTTCCGGCTGGAGCGCGAGGCCGATTGGCAGCGGCTGGAAGCGATCGTGCTCGCCGCCGAGAAGGGCCGCTTGCGGCGTATTTCGGACGAGGAACTGCTGGCCCTGCCGCAGCTCTACCGCACCGTCGCCTCGAGCCTCTCGATCGCGCGCGCGATCTCGCTCGATGCGGCGACACTGGGCTATCTCGAAGCGCTGGTGCAGCGCGCCTGGTTCGTGGTCTACGGGCCGCGAAGCTCGCTGGTCGCGTGGCTGCGCGGGTTCCTGGGCGGCGGCTGGAGCCGGGCGGTGCGCGGGCTGGGCGTTGACCTCGCCATCGCGTTCGCGGTGATGGTGGCGGGCGTACTGGTCGGCTGGCTGCTCGTGGCGCACGATCCGGAGTGGTACGGCGCGCTCGTGCCCGGAGGTTTCGGCGACGCGCGCGTGCCCGGCGCCAGCGCGGCGACGCTCAAGGGCACGCTGTTCGGCCACGGCGGCCAGGACGGCATGGGCGCTTTCGCCGCCTTCTTGTTCAGCAACAACGCGGGCGTTTCGATCCTCTCGTTCGCGCTGGGGTTCGCCTTCGGCATCCCGACGCTGATGCTGCTGGTGCAGAACACCGCGATCCTGGGCGCCATGCTGTGGCTCTACCACGGTGCCGGCCTGACCATCGACTTCGCCGCCTGGATCAGCGTCCACGGCACGACCGAGCTGTTCGCGATCCTGCTGGCGGGCGGAGCGGGCCTGCATATCGGCCGGGCGATGGCGTTTCCGGGCGAGCGCAGCGTGCTCGCCGCCGCGGCCGAGGCGGGCCGCCGCGCCGCGCAAGTCATGGCGGGCGTGGTGCTGATGCTGGTCGCCGCCGCGCTGCTGGAGGGTTTCGCGCGCCAACTGGTCGACAACACGCCGGGGCGCCTCGCCATCGGCGGCTTCATGCTGGCGTTCTGGCTCGCGTACTTCTTCGCCTTCGCGCGCGGTCCCGGCGAGGTGCGCGAATGGCGGTGACCGGACGAGCCAGGGCGACCCGGGCTATCCCGACGCGGCTCGCCCGGACTGGCCGCGACCGCACGCTGGTCACGCCCGAGGGCGTCGCCCTGCCGCTGACGGTGGCGGGCCTGGGCGCGCGCGCCGGGGCGCTGATGCTCGACATCGCGGTGCTGTTCACCGGGTTCCTCGTCCTGATCGTCGCGCTGTTCTCGCTGGCGGGCGGCGTTGCCGGGATGATCGGGCGGCTGGGCACCGGACGCGAGGCGCCGCTGGCGCTGCAGTTCGTGGTCGTGCTGATGATCGTCCTGACGTTCCTGGCGCGGTACGCCTATTTCCTGTGGTTCGAGCTCGGCGCGCGCGGCGCCACGCCCGGCAAGCGCATGACCGGCATCCGCATCGCCGCGCGCGACGGCGGACGCCTCACCGCCGAGATGGTCATCGCCCGCAACCTGATGCGCGACATCGAGCTGTTCATCCCGGTCGTGCTGATCGCGCGCGCCGGGGTCGACAGCGGCCCGGCCTGGCTCGCCGCGACTGCGTGGTTCGCGCTGTTCCTGCTGATGCCCTGCTTCAACCGCGACCATCTGCGCGCGGGCGACGTGATCGCCGGCACCTGGGTGGTCGAGGCGCCGCGCCGCACGCTCGAGGCGCCGATGGCCCCCGCTGCCCAGCCTGCGGGCGCGGAGTACCTGTTCAGCGATGCCGAACTCGCGATCTACGGCGAGTACGAGCTGCAGACGCTCGAACGCATCCTGCGCGAAGGGCGCGAGGCGGTGCTGGAGCAAGTGCAGGCGACGATCGCCGGCAAGATCGGCCGCGATGTCGATCCCTGGCGCGCGCGGCCGTTCCTGGAGGCCTATTACGGCCAGCTTCGCGCGCGGCTGGAGGCGGGCATGCGCTTGGGCAAGCGCAAGGCGGACAAGCACGCCAGCGGCTAGAGGCCTGTCCGCATGAATCGGCACCGGCCCGCGCCCCCACCCGACCTCCCACAGGGTACAGTCGTTGGGAGGTCGGGTGGGGGCTCGGGCTGGTGCCGCTTTAAAAAGGACAGTCTCTCGAACGCCGATATCGCGGGGCCGCACACTGCGGCAGCGGCCCCGCGGCGAGCTTGCTACTTCGACCAGACCTGCTGGCGCAGGAGCATCATGCCGGCCAGGTGCCGCCATTCGGCGCGCTTGCCCGAAGCCGCCTGCATCTGCGTCTCGGTGGTCTTCATGTACTTGAGGTAGGCCTGGTCGCGCTTGGCGCTCTCGGCCGCGTCGGGCAGGCGCGGCAGCCAGGTGATGAGGTAGACGTCGGCCTCGCCCGCGCGCGGGTACTCGTTGGTCCAGACCTCGTACTTGCTGATCCACCCTTGCGTCTTGGAATAGTCCTGCGACGCGCGCCACTGGCCGGCGAGTTGGTTGGCATAGTCGAGCGCATGGCCGTCATCGACTTTGATCATAGAGACTTCCACGTAGTCACCAGAGTCGAGCGGCCACTCGCCGGCGGCCAAGGCCAAATTGGGTCCCGCGAAACCCAAGCAGACGGCGCCTAAAGCCGCCAAGATGCGCATGCTTTTCATGGATGAAGCCCCTCTTCCAACGCTCCGGCAGGACGCCGGAACTTGTCGCCGCTGATCCGATGCGTGGTTTTGTCTTGGGCATTCAAGAAAAGCGGTGGTTGGAAGGCTATACCCATCTTAGGCCAAGTCAATCGGCGGGTGCGGTGAGCGCGCCGTCGACCCGGGCTTAGCCCCGGGTCCGGTTGCGGCATTGCCGAACCGCCAGGACCGGTGCCGGAAAAGGCAGTGATTTGCCGGAACCGGACCTGGGTCGAGCCCGGGTCGACGCTGTGGCGCAAGCGTCCAAGCCGACCTCATACGCAAAAGAGCCGGCGGATCGCTCCGCCGGCTCCTTTTTACCGACATCGGGAGGATGTCAGGCGGCTGCCTTGCCGTCCTTGTCCTGCTTGTAGCGCTCGATCGCCTCCAGCGTGATGCGGCGTGCGTCCTCGGCGCCGCCCCAGTGGCCGACGCGCACCCACTTCTTCTTCTCCAGGTCCTTGTAGTGGGTGAAGAAGTGCTCGATCTGCTCCATGACGATGCCGGGCAGATCGTCCTTCTCGTTCACGTTCGAATAGTAGGGGAACACCGAATCGTCGGGCACACAGACGAGCTTCTCGTCGCCGCCGGCCTCGTCTTCCAGGTTCAGCACCGCGATCGGCCGGGTCGAGACGACCGCGCCCGGGATGAACGGCGAGCGGGCGATCACCAGCGCGTCGAGCGGATCACCGTCGGGCGAGAGCGTGTGCGGCACGAAGCCGTAGTTCGCGGGGTACCGCATCGGCGTGTGCAGGATGCGGTCGACGAACAGGGCGCCCGAGGCCTTGTCGAACTCGTACTTCACCGGTTCGCCGCCGACCGGAACCTCGATGATCACGTTGAGGCTCTCAGGCGGATTCTTTCCGACCGGAATCATGTCGATACGCATAGCAGTCCTTCCCTGGAAACGCCCCCTCGGCGCTCACGTTGACAGCAACGCGGCCGGCTTAGCCGCGTGTATGCTGCGCTGCAATGCGGTTTGGATGGTTGATTTACTCCTAACGGCGAGGCGCCAGCAGGCGATCTAGGGACGTGTCCTGAGTAGTGCCGGCCCGTTCCAGCCACGGATAGCGCAAGCCGCCATTCCAATTGACCGGCACCGTCTGGTATTGGTCGCCGCGCTTCACCAGCAGTTCGATCGGCTTGTTGCCGCCCTTGGCCGCGGTGATCGCGTCCTTGAGCACGTCGCCGTCATAAGCGGTGCCGTTCACCGCGACGATCTTGGCGGTGTTGACGATGCCGGCGTTGAAGGCGGGACTGTCCCACAGCGTGGCGCTGACGGTGCCGTCTTCCTTCACCGTCATGCCCAGCGAATAGGTGAGGTCGAGGTACTTGCCGTACTTGGCGACGCCGGCCTGGTACTTGTTGGGCTTTTCCTTCCAGACCAGGCGATAGCCGGCCTTCTCGATTCCCGCGAGCGGGGCAGGGCGGCCGGGCTGGTAGATGCGGTCGCGCAGGAACGCGGCCCAGTCATAGCGGTAGACCGAGTTCAGCGTGCCTACCACATCGTCGAAGGTATAGGTCAGCTCGCCCCAGTCGCCGTCGCGCATGCCAAAGAAGGCCTTGGCGAAATCGTCCAGGCCCTTCTTGCCGCCGGTGCCCGAGCGGATGATCTGGTCCGCCTCCAGCCACACCAGCGACCCCTCGTTGTAGTAGTCCTCGGCGCGGGCCAGCGAGGCGTAGGGCAGCGGCGCGCGGTTGTTGAGGATCGGATCGTGGGTGGTGTCCTCGACCGAGCGCCAGGCGCGGCCGGGCTGGCCGGCGGAATAGCGCCCGGCGTTGGTGGCGAACATGCCGAGCACGGTGTCCTTGTCCTGCACCCCCGAGCGCGCGGCGAGGACGATGCCCCAGAACTGGGTCTGCCCTTCGTAAACCCACAATAGTGTGTCGCGCATCGGGGTCTGGTACTCGGGCGTCCACAAGTCAGCCGGACGGCGGTACTTGCCGTTCCAGCTGTGCACCAGCTCGTGGGGCAGCACGTTGCGGTCCCACGCGGTGTTGTCCCAGTCGGTCAGCGTGTCGGGCTCCATCTGGTTCTCGCTGGAGCGATGGTGCTCCAGGCCGATGCTGCCCATGCGGTCGGTCAGTGCCGTCAGCAGGTCGTAGTGGTCGAAGTGGCGCGCGCCGAACGTCTTCACCGCCTGGTCGGCAAGGTTGCGGTAGGTCTGCAAGTGCTCGGGCTTGAGCTCCAGGTTCTTGGCCTCGTCGCCGATGAGGTCGAGCTTGATGTTCTGCCCGAGGTCGAAGCTCTTGGCGTACTTGCCGGCGAAGATCGGCGAATCGACCAGCGTGGCGTAGTCGACCTTGGACCAGCGCACGACATCGCCCTGGCGGCTCATGCCGTCGAGCGCGGTGTAGACGGTCCAGCCCGCCGGCACGGTCACTTGCGGCTCGACCGGGATCTGCCGGGCGAAGTAGCCCGCCGGGTAGAGCGTCATCTTGTCCCACTGCAGGTTGAGCATCTCCTGCGTCATCGTTACCCGGCCCTCGCTGGTCTGCAGTGGCGAGGTGTGGACGAAGCGCGCGGTGACTTGCCGGGTGCCTTCCGGCAGGGCGAGGTGGAAGGCGTTGGTGGCGACGGGATCGCGCTCCCAGGCGACCGGCTTGCCGTCCGCCTCGAAGCGGATGTCGGCGAACAGGGCGACGCTGTTCTCGGGCGAATGGGCGCCGGGCAGCCACAGCGGCTCGAGCAGGGTGAAGTCGCGCGTACCCTCGGGCACGGGGATCGTCTCGGTCACGCGGTAGACGGCGCGGCGCAAGTCGGTGGCGTCGATGGAGAGCGCGATAGTGCCGGGATAGGGCACGTCGCGCGAGGCAGGGATGGGCGCGGGCAGCGCGGTGGGCTGGGGGGCGCTGTTGCCTTGGCCTGGGCTCGAAGCCGGTTGGGCCTGGACGAGCGAAGATAGGGCAACAGAGGCGAACAGGAGCGGCGCGACCGCGAATTTTCTCTTCATCGTGCTTCAATTGCCGTCACCGCCCCGGTGCGGCAAGTCCCCAATGGACGGGACAGGGCGTTTGCATGGCCATGCTTTGCGCCCCCGCGCAAATCCGTCTAAGCGCGCGCGCATGAACACCACAATGCCCCTCAAGACTTCTCAGGCCCTCAAGACACCTCAGGCGATCCGCGGCACCCAGGACATCTTCGGCCCCGATGCCGAGGCTTTCGCACATGTCGTCGAGACCTTCGAGCGCGTGCGCCGCCTCTACCGCTTCCGCCGGGTGGAGATGCCGGTGTTCGAGAAGACCGCGGTGTTCTCCCGCTCGCTGGGCGAGACCACCGACGTCGTCTCCAAGGAGATGTACTCGTTCGAGGATCGCGGCGGCGAATCGCTGACGCTGCGGCCCGAGTTCACCGCCGGCATCGCGCGGGCCTACCTGACCGACGGCTGGCAGCAGTACGCGCCCTTGAAAGTGGCGACGCATGGCCCGCTGTTCCGCTACGAGCGGCCGCAGAAGGGACGCTACCGCCAGTTCCACCAGATCGACGCCGAAGTGATCGGCGCCGCCGAGCCCGCCGCCGACGTCGAGCTGCTGGTGATGGCCGACCAGCTCCTGCGCGAACTGGACATCGCCGATGGCGTGACCTTGCAGCTCAACACGCTGGGCGACGCGGCGAGCCGCGAGGCGTGGCGTTCGGCGCTGGTCGAGTACTTCCTCGCCCACCGCGCCGAGCTTTCGGAGGATTCGCAGGACCGGCTGGAGCGCAACCCCTTGCGCATCCTCGACAGCAAGGACCCGCGCGACCGCCCCTTCGCCGACGCCGCGCCGAAGATCGACAGCTACTTGTCGGCTGAGGCGCAGGACTTCTTCGCCGCCGTCACCGCCGGCCTCGACGCCGCCGACGTCGCCTGGACTCGCGCCCCGGCGCTGGTGCGCGGGCTCGACTACTACCGCCACACCGCCTTCGAATTCGTCACCGACCGGCTCGGCGCGCAAGGTACGGTGCTGGGCGGCGGGCGCTATGACGGGCTGATGGAAGCGCTGGGCGGCGCGGCGACGCCGGCGGTCGGCTGGGCGGCGGGGATCGAGCGGCTGGCGATGTTGGTGGGCGAGGTCAAGCCGGCCAAGGCCGATGTCGCGATCATCCCGCTGGGCGCGCCGGCCGAAGCGGCCTGCCTGGGCCTTGCCGCCACGCTGCGCCGCTCCGGCCTCGCGGTCGACATGGGCTATCGCGGCAACATGAAGAAGCGCATGAGCCGTGCCAACGAAAGCGGCGCCCGCTTCGCCCTGATCGTAGGCGACGATGAGCTCGCGGCGGGTGAGGCGATGGTAAAGGACCTCGTCACCGGCGAGCAGGAGCGCCTGCCGCTCCATGCGATCCCGGCAAGGATCGGCGTTTGAGCATGGCTGATCGGATGCTCTCCCCCTCGATGGGGGAGAGATACGAAGGCTTGGCGGCTCGCCGCCTAGCCGGAGTTGAGAGGGGGTGTGCTCTCGGTTTGCACTGCCGTTCCAGGCCGCAGCTTCACCCTCAGCCAACCGCGCCTAGGCGCTTGCATCGCCAAGGCTTCGTATCCTTCCCCCATCGAGGGGGAAGGAGGGGCTTGTCGTGACCACCCTTTCCGAACACCGCCTGCAGCAGCTCGCCGGCCGCCTGGCCGAGCTCGAGGCGCGGCTGGCGTCGGGCACGCTGGAGGGCGAAGCGTTCGTCGCCGCCAGCCGGGACTATGCCGAGCTCGAGCCGGTGGCGCGCGTCGCCTCGGAAGTGCTGGCCATGCGCGGCGAGCTCGAAAGCCTGCAAAAGCTCGACGATCCCGATCCCGACATGCGCGCGCTGGCCGAGGAGGAGGTGACCCGCCTCAAGATCGAGCTGCCCGACGCCGAGCATCGCCTCGCCATCGCCATGTTGCCGCGCGACGCTGCCGACCAGCGCCCGGCGATGCTGGAGATCCGCGCCGGCACCGGCGGCGACGAGGCCGCGCTGTTCGCCGCCGACCTCTACCGCATGTACGAGCGCTACGCCGCCGAGCAGGGCTGGCGGATGGAGATGATCAGCGCCAACGCCAGCGACATCGGCGGCTTCAAGGAAGTCGTCGCCAACGTCGCGGGCACCGGCGTCTTCGCCAAGCTCAAGTTCGAGAGCGGCGTGCACCGGGTGCAGCGCGTGCCGGTGACCGAGAGCGGCGGGCGCATCCACACCTCGGCGGCGACAGTCGCGGTGCTGCCCGAGCCGAGCGAAGTCGATGTCCAGATCGAGGACAAGGACCTCAAGATCGACATCTACCGCGCCAGCGGCGCCGGCGGCCAGCACGTCAACACCACCGATTCGGCAGTGCGCATCACCCACTTGCCGACCAATCTCGTGGTGATCTGCCAGGACGAGCGCAGCCAGCACAAGAACAAGGCCAAGGCGATGCAGGTGCTGCGCGCGCGGCTCTACGAGAAGATGCGCGACGAGGCGCAAGGGGCCGAGGCCGAGGCGCGCAAGGCGATGGTCGGCTCGGGCGACCGCTCCGAGCGCATCCGCACCTACAATTTCCCGCAAGGCCGCGTGACCGACCACCGCATCAACCTGACGCTGCACCGCCTGCCCGAAGTGCTCGAAGGGCCGGGTCTGGCCGAACTGATCGACGCGCTGATCGCCGAGGACGAGGCCAAGCGGCTGGCGGCGATGGATGGCTGAGGGGGCCAGCGATGGAGCTTCCTCTCCCCTCCCCTGAAGGGAGCGGGCAAAGCGGCGGCTTCACCGTCTCCCAAGCCCTGCGCGCCGCGACCGCGCAACTCTGCGCTACCAGCGACACCGCCCGGCTCGATGCCGAAGTGCTGATGGCCCACGCGCTCGGCGTCTCCCGGTCCGATCTCCTGCTGCGGCACATGGCAGAGCCAGTGCCGGCGGCCTTCGCCGGGCTGATCGAACGGCGTGTGGAGCATGAACCCGTCGCTTACATCGTCGGCACGCAGGAGTTCTTCGGGCTCTCCTTCCAGGTCTCGCCCGCCGTGCTCATCCCGCGCGCCGACAGCGAGGTGCTGGTCGAGGCCGCGCTCGCCGCCGCGCCGGCACGGCGCCAGGTGCTGGGCCAGGTGCCGGGCCGAGTGCTCGATTGCGGCACCGGCTCGGGCGCGCTGCTGCTGGCGGTGCTGGCCCACCGGCCCGAGGCGTGGGGGCTGGGGATCGACCGCAGCGAGGAGGCGCTTGCCATCGCCCGGGCCAACGCGCAGAGCCTGGGCCTTAGCGATCGCGCCGCGTTCCTGCGCGCCGACTGGACGCAGCCGGGGTGGGCGGAGCCGCTGGGCGCCCCCTTCGACCTGATCCTCGCCAACCCGCCCTATGTCGAGAGCGAGGCGCAGCTTGCCCCCTCGGTGCGCGACCATGAGCCGGCCGGCGCCTTGTTCAGCGGACCTGAAGGCTTGGACGACTACCGCGTGCTCGTCCCGCAATTGGCGGGGCTGCTCGCCCCCGGCGGCGCCGCGCTGGTCGAGATCGGCGCGACCCAGGCCGCGGACGTGTTGGCCATCGGCGCGGCGGCGGGCCTTGCCGGCCGGGTCCACCGCGACCTTGCGGGCCGCGAGAGAACCGTGGAATTCGCGACGGGCGGATAAGATTTCGCTTGGAATTGTCTGGTACAGCCCCTAAGTCTGCTGACGAACCGGCATATGGACGTGAACTTCCCATACCCGGTTCTACTCCAGCATTTGCAAATGGTCGCGGCGGGGGAGTTGCGGCTCGGCAGATGTCGGGATCACGGACGCACGATGCGATTCGTGATGGAGCGACATGCGGCGTCGTGAACCTAACAGGGTTTGCCAGCCCGGGGTTTTGAGGACATATCCTTGAATAACAATCGTAATAATAACCGTCGGCGTGGCCGCGGCAACAATCGTCAGCAAGGCGGACAGCAGCTCAATCGTATCGACAGCCGCGCCCGGGGCAACGCCCCGCAGCTTCTCGAGAAGTATCGCAAGCTCGCGCTCGACGCGCACCTGAACGGTGACCGCGTGACCGAGGAGTACTATCTCCAGTTCGCCGATCACTATTTCCGCGTCCTGGCCGACCAGCGCCAGCGGCAGGAGGATTCCCGCCAGCCGCGTCGCGAGGATCGGCCCGCCGAGTATGGCGACGACTACGCCGAGGACGATTACTACCCCGAGGCGATGCCCTACGAGCGGGCGCCGAACCAGGCCAATGGCAACGGCTCGGCAAACGGCAATTATGCGCCGGCCGAAGGACGCCAGGAGCGTGGCCCTCGGCCCGAGCGGCAGGAGCGTCCCGAGCGACAGGAGCGGCAGGACCGGGGCGATCGTCAGGATCGCGAACCGCGCGCCGATCGCCAAGATCGCCAGGGCCAGGATCGCCAGGGCCAGGATCGCCAAGAGCGTGAACCGCGCGCCGATCGTCAGGACCGCGAGCCGCGCGGCGAGCGTGGGCCTCGTCCGGAACGCGCCCCGCGCACCGAGCCGACTTCGGAGCTGGAGGCCGCGTCCGAGCCGGCCGCGCAAGGCGCCGAAGGCGATGCTTCGATCTACGAGCCGGTCGAGAACCCCTTCCTGCGCGAGAGCCGGGGGCCTCGTCCGGCCCGCCAGCGCAAGCCGCGCCGCCAGGCCGATGCCGAGGGTCAGGACGCCGAAGGCCAAAACCAGGCTTCCGCCGCGTCCGAACCCGCCGCCGAACAGCCGGCGAGCTTCGATCCCGCCAGCCTGCCGCCCTCGATCGGCCGCAAGGACGAGGTCGCCGAGGACGCCCCAGCCAAGCCCCGCCGCCGCACCCGCAAGGCCGCTCCGCCGGCCGACGACGCCAGCGGCGCGCTCGAGGTGGTGAACTGATCTTCCCAACGTACCGCCGCTGAGGCGCACGGCTTGCCCTTGCGCCTCAGCGGTATGACCGGCGCCGCATCCGCTTGCGCGCGGCTGCCCGGACCTGCATGGCGGCACGCATGAGATCGCTTCGGCTGCACTCGCGAGACGCCTGGGTCGGCGCCCTGCGCCATCCCCACACCGGAGCGCTGGGGGCCGGCGCCCTTGCCGCCTGCGGTTTCCAGCCGCTCGGCTGGTGGCCGGCGACGATCCTGGGGATCGCCTGGCTCGTCGAACTGATCGCCCGAGCGCCGCGCGCCTCGCGCGCCTTCCAGCTCGGCTGGCTGTTCGGCCTGGCGCACTTCACCATCGGCGACAACTGGATCGCCACCGCCTTCACCTACCAGGCCGAGATGCCCGCGTGGCTCGGCGGGATCGCCGTGGTCTTGCTCTCGCTCTACCTCGCGCTGTTCCCGGCGCTGGCCACGCTCGCCACCTGGCTGCTCGCCAAGCGTTGGGGACGGGTCGCGGGCGAGCGGCCGAACCTGCACCCCGCCTCGGTCGGGCCCGCGCTGGCGGGCTTCTGGATCGTCACCGAGTGGATGCGCGGCTGGCTCTTCACCGGTTTCCCGTGGAATCCGCTCGGCGTCGCGCTGCTCGGCTCGTTCTCCTCGCAAGGGCTCGCGGTGCTCACGCCGTGGATCGGCACGTATGGCCTGTCGGGCGTGCTGGTGCTGCTTTGCGCCGCCTTTCACCGGCTGATGCGTGAGGCGATCGCCACGCGGGGCGCCACCCGGCTCGCCTGGTCCGTCGCCGTCCTCGCGCTCTCGGCCGCGCTCGCGCTGCAGATCGTGCTGCCCGCCCGCTACCTTGCGCGCGAGGAAGGCGGCATACCCTTCACGCTCATCCAGCCGGACTTGCGCCAGGAGACGCTGGAGGACCCGCGCAACTACGAGCCGCACTTCGTCAAGATGGCGCGCCTCACGCTGCCGCAACGCCCCGGCGAGACGCGACTTGTGTTCTGGCCCGAATCCGGCCTCGTCGACTACTTGCGCGACGGTTATCCCGACTACTTCTATCGGCAGCTTACCTATGCCGCCGACCCGGTCGCGGCGCGGGCGCGGATCGGCCGTGTCATCGGCCCCTACAGCCTGCTCCTGACCGGCGCGGTCGACCTCGACTTCGACGGCACGCACGAGAACCCAATCGGCGCGCGCAACGCCGTCACCGCGATCGACTGGCGCGGCAACATCCTCGCCGGCTACGCCAAGGCGCACCTCGTGCCCTATGGCGAGTATCTGGCGCTGCGCTGGCTGCTCGAGCCGCTCGGCGCCACTCGCCTCGTCGCGGGATCGATCGACTTCCTCCCCGGCCCCGGTCCGCGCACGTACGACTTCGGCCGCTGGGGCAAGGCGGGTGTGCAGATCTGCTATGAAATCGTCTTTTCCGGCGCAGTGATCGATCCCGCCGAGCGGCCCGACTACATCTTCAACCCGTCCAACGACGGCTGGTTCGGCAGCTGGGGCCCCCCGCAGCACCTCGCCCAGGCGCGACTGCGCGCGGTGGAGGAAGGCATTCCGGTGCTGCGCTCCACCACCACCGGGATCAGCGCGGTGATCGATGCGGACGGGATCGTGCGTGACTGGCTACCGCGCCACGTTGCCGGCCGGCTCGACGGGCGCGTGCCGCCCGCGCATGCGCCGACGCTGTTCGCGCGCTACGGCAATGCGCTGCCGCTCGGCCTGGCTGTCCTATTGTTGCTCGCATCGGTGGTTGCACGTCGCTCGCACAAGGCCTATTCCCGCCCATAAAGAATTCTTTATATGACGGGTGTGCCCATGCGTAGTGACTATGTCTTCACCTCCGAGAGCGTTGCCGAGGGCCATCCCGACAAAGTCGCGGACCAGATCTCCGACGCGATCGTCGACTTGTTCCTGAGCAAGGATCCCGAGGCGCGGATCGCCTGCGAGACGCTGACCACGACGCAGAAGGTGGTGCTGGCCGGCGAGATCCGCTGCAAGGGCGTCTACGAGAACGGTGAGTGGGCCCCCGGCGCGCTCGAGGAGATCGAGGACACCGTGCGCAACGTCGTGCGCGACATCGGCTACGAGCAGGACGGCTTCCACTGGCAAACGTTCGAGTTCTCGAACAACCTGCACGGCCAGTCCGCCCACATCGCGCAAGGCGTGGACGCCAGCGGCAACAAGGACGAGGGCGCGGGCGACCAGGGCATCATGTTCGGCTTCGCCTGCGACGAGACGCCCGACCTGATGCCGGCGACGCTCGACTACAGCCACAAGATCCTGCACCGCATGGCCGCCGATCGGCACTCGGGCGCGGCGCCCTTCCTCGAGCCCGACGCCAAGAGCCAGGTGACGCTGCGTTTCGCGAACGGCCGCCCCGCCGCCGCCACGGCGATCGTCGTCTCGACCCAGCACAAGGAAGGCTGGGACCAGGGCGAGAAGGAAGCCGAGCTCAAGGCTTATGTGAAGAAGGTCGTCGCCGACGTGCTCCCGGCCGAGCTGCTGTCCGACGAGACGGTCTATCACATCAACCCGACCGGCAGCTTCGTGATCGGCGGGCCTGACGGCGACGCGGGGCTGACCGGCCGCAAGATCATCGTCGACACTTACGGCGGCGCTTCGCCCCACGGCGGCGGTGCGTTCTCGGGCAAGGACCCGACCAAGGTCGACCGCTCGGCGGCGTATGTCACGCGCTATCTCGCCAAGAACGTCGTCGCCGCCGGCCTTGCCGCACGCTGCACGATCCAGGTGTCCTATGCGATCGGCGTGTCGCAGCCGCTGTCGCTCTATGTCGACACCCACGGGACCGGCAAGGTTGCGGACGAAGTGCTGGAGCAGGCGATCACCGCCGTCGCCGCCGAGAAGCTGGGCGGGCTGACCCCGCGCGGCATCCGCGTCGGCCTTGGCCTCAACAAGCCGATCTACCGCCCCAGCGCGGCCTACGGCCACTTCGGCCGCCGGCCCGAGGGCGAACTGTTCCCCTGGGAGCGCACCGACCTGACCGAAGCGCTGACCGCTGCGGTCAGCGAGGCGGCGGCGAAGCTCGAACCGGCGGAGTAAGTCGGCCTATCGGCGAGGCGTGGGGTATCCAGCTCCTCCCCTCCAAGGGCAGGTGGCGCGCGCGTAGCGCGTGACGGAGGGGTGTAACCCTCTCGGTCCCGCACTCAGCCAGCGCTGACACCCCTCCGTCAGCCCTGCGGGCTGCCACCTCCCGCTCAGGGGGAGGATCAAGAGAGCCAAGCCTGTCTCTTCAAAATCGCCGGATCACCTCCAGGAACGCGTCGCCATAGGCCTCCAGCTTGCGCGCGCCGATGCCCGAGGTCGTGCCCAGTTCCCGCAGCGACGAGGGCCGGGCCGCCGCCATTTCGCGCAAGGTCGCGTCGTGGAAGATGACGTAGGGCGGCACGCCTTGCGCCTGCGCCAGTTCGCGGCGTAGCTCGCGCAAGGCTTCGAACAGCGGGTCGCCGATCGGGTTGGGCGCGCCCTCGCGCCGTTTGCGGCCCCGCTCGCGGCGCGCGGGGACGACGATCTCGACGTCCTTCTCGCCTTTCAGGATCGCCCGCGCGTCGCCGCCGAGCGCAAGGCCGCCGTGCTCGGTCGGCACCAGGCTGCCGCGCGCCTGCAGCGCCCGCGCGATCGGCTTCAGCAGCGGCGCCTCCCCGGCATCGACGATCCCGAAGACCGAAAGCTGGTCGTGCCCGCGCTGGAGCACGCGCTCGTCGCTCTGCCCGGTGAGCACCTTCTCCAGGTGGCCGAGGCCGAAGCTCTGCCCGGTGCGGTAGACCGCCGAGAGCAGCTTGCGCGCCAGCTGGGTCGCGTCGGTGACGCCGGCGGGCTCGAGGCAGTTGTCGCAATTGCCGCAAGTCTCGGGCGGCTGCTCGCCGAAGTGGCGCAGCAGGATCGCGCGGCGGCACTGCGCCGTCTCGACCAGCGCGGCGAGCGCATCGAGGCGCTGGCGCTCGGAGGCGCGGCGATGCTCCTCGACTTCGCCGATGCGCTGGCGGGCGCGGGCGAAATCGTCGGCGCCCCACAGCATCACCGCCACCGACGGATCGCCATCGCGCCCGGCGCGACCGGTCTCCTGGTAGTACGCTTCGATCGACTTGGGGATGCCGGCGTGGGCGACGAAGCGCACGTCGGGCTTGTCGATGCCCATGCCGAAGGCGACAGTGGCGACCATCACCATGTCCTCGGACGCGACGAAGGCGGCCTGATTGCGCTGGCGCACCGCCGGATCGAGCCCGGCGTGGTAGGGCAGCACGCGCCGGCCGCCGGCGGAAAGCTGCTCGGCCAGCTGCTCGACTTTGGCGCGGGTGGGCGCGTAGACGATACCGGGGCCGGGGTTCTCCTCGAGCAGCGCCTTCAGCTGGCGCGTGGCGTTCTCGCGCGGGCGGATGGCGTAGCGGATGTTGGGCCGGTCGAAGCCGGCGACGATCAGCCCGTCCTCGGGGATGCCGAGCTGCGCCAGGATGTCGGCGCGGGTATGCGCGTCGGCGGTGGCGGTCAGTGCCAGGCGCGGCACTTGCGGGAAGCTGTCGAGCAGCGGCTTGAGCAGGCGATAGTCGGGCCGGAAATCGTGCCCCCATTCGGAGACGCAATGCGCCTCGTCGATGGCGAACAGCGACACGGTCGCGCGGCTCAGCAGCTCGCGGAAGTGGCCCTGGCTCGCCCGCTCGGGCGCGACGTAGAGCAAGTCGAGCTCGCCGTTGCGGAACCGCTCGATGGTGAGCTCGCGGTCGCTGTCGGCGCTCGTCAGGGTGGCGGCGCGGATGCCGTTGGCGGTGGCGCTGCGCAGCTGGTCGTGCATCAACGCGATCAGCGGCGAGACGACGACGCACGTGCCCTCCAGCATCACCGCCGGCAGCTGATAGGTCAGCGACTTGCCCGCGCCGGTCGGCATCACCGCCAGCGTCGAACGCCCCGCCAGCACGCGCGCGACGACATCCTCCTGCACCCCGCGGAAGCCGGAGAAGCCGAAGGTGTCGTGAAGGGCGGTGAGGGCTTGGGGAGAGGCGGTTTCGAGCATTGCAGGGCTTATGGCAGATGGGGGCGCTGGGCGGGAAGTGAATATGGTCTCACGCGGAGGCGCGGAGGGCGCGGAGGAGAAGAAAGGAAGAAGGAAGGATTTCTCGCGCAGAGGCGCAGAGGCGCAGAGGCGCAGAGGCGCAGAGAGAAAGGAGGGGGCGCTTGGGCCGCTAGGCCCATCAACGTCGCGGACGTAGCGCCATAGACCGCGGTGTGAGCAGAATGCGGCTTCGCCGCGAAGAACAAGTCCCTCTTCTTCTCTCTGCGCCTTTGCGCCTCTGCGCGCCAATCCTTCTTGTTTTCTTCTCCGCGTCTCCGCGCCTCCGCGTGAACTCAGATCAGCCCCACAACTCCGGGTGCTTGAGCAGCAGCGCCTGTGCCAGGATCAGCGTCTTGGCGTCGGTCAGCCCGCCCGACAGCGCCAGGTCGCGCAATTCGTCCAGCCCGACCTCGTGCACGGTGATGTTCTCGTGCTCGCCCTCGATGCCGCCGCCCGGGCCGATCACGTCGGCGGCGCTGTAGCGGGCGAGGTAGAGTTGCACGCGCTCGGTCGAGACCGGGATCATCGACCACATGTTCACCACCGGCTCGACCGGGCCGAGCCGCAGCCCGCCTTCCTCCATCGCCTCCTCGACGATGCGGTCGGCGGCTTCCGCGCCGTCGAGGCTGCCGGCGATCGCTTCGTAGGGGCTCGGCACGCCATGGAACAGCGCGCCCGGGCGGGGCTGGGTGATCAGCATCGCCACCCGTCGCTCGGGATCGTAGGGCAGCACCGCGCAAGCCGAGCCGCGATGGAGCAGCTCGCGGTCGACCACGGTGCCGTCGGGCAGCTCCACGTCCAGGCGGTAGAACGTGTACCAGCCCTGGAATACGGGCCGCGAGGCTACGATCCGCGCGTCAGCCATCAGTCGAGGTTCGGCCGCAGCCAGCGCTCGGCGGTCTTGAGCTCGACTCCGCGCCGCGCGGCATAATCCTCCAGCTGGTCGCGGCCGATGCGCGCGACGCCGAAGTACTGGCTCTCGGGATGCGCGAAGTAGAAGCCCGACACCGCGGACGTGGGCAGCATCGCCTGGCTCTCGGTCAGGGTGATGCCCGCGTTCTCCTGCGCCTTGAGCAGGTCGAACAGGATGGGCTTGAGAGAATGATCGGGGCAGGCGGGGTAGCCGGGAGCCGGGCGGATGCCCCGGTATTCCTCGCGGATCAGTGCATGGTTGGTCAGCTGCTCGCCCGGCGCATAGCCCCACAGCGTGGTGCGCACGTGCTGGTGCAGCCGCTCGGCGAAGGCTTCGGCGAAGCGGTCGGCCAGCGCCTTCAGGAGAATGTCCGAGTAATCGTCGTGGGCGGCGCGGAAGCGCTCCAGGTGCGGCTCGATGCCGTGGATGCCGACCGCGAAGCCGCCCAGCCAATCGCCGGCCGGGTCGATGAAGTCGGCCAGGCAGAAGTTGGCGCGGCCGCGCGACTTCTTGAACTGCTGGCGCAGGAAGGCGAGGCGCGTGTCGTCAGCCAGGATCACATCGTCGCCTTCGCGCCGGCATGGCCAGAAGCCGCAGACGCCGCGGGCGGTCAGCCACTTCTCGGCGACGATCTTTTCCAGCATCGCCTGGGCGTCGGCGAACAGGCTCGACGCGCTTTCGCCCACCACCTCGTCGGTCAGGATCGCGGGGTAGGTGCCGGCCAGTTCCCAGGCGCGGAAGAACGGCGTCCAGTCGAAGGTTTCGATCAGGTCGGAGAGGTCCCAATCCTCGAACACGTGCAGCCCAGGCTGGGCAGGCGCGGCGGGCTTGTCGGCGAAGTCGGGCGAGTAGGCGTTGGCCCGGGCGTCGGCCAGCGAGAGCAAGTCGCTCTGGCCCTTGCCCTCGCGCGCCTCGCGGACTTTGGCATAGTCGATCGAGACCGACGAGACGTAAGGGTCGCGCTGCGTGTCCGACAGCAACTGCGAGGCGACGCCGACCGCGCGGCTGGCGTCGAGCACGTGGATCACCGGGCCCTTGTAGGCCGGGTCGATCCGGAGCGCGGTGTGCACCTTGCTGGTGGTGGCGCCGCCGATCAGCAGCGGGATGCTCATCTCCGAGCGCTGCATCTCCTCGGCCACGGTCACCATCTCGTCGAGCGAGGGGGTGATGAGCCCGGACAGGCCGATGATGTCGGCATCGTTCTCGTTGGCGGATTCCAGGATCTTGGACCAGGGCACCATGACGCCGAGGTCGATCACTTCGTAGCCGTTGCACTGCAGGACCACGCCGACAATGTTCTTGCCGATATCATGCACGTCGCCCTTCACGGTCGCCATGATGATCCGGCCCTTGGCCTTGGCGCCCGGTTGCTTCTCCGCCTCGATGTAGGGGATCAGGTGGGCGACCGCCTTCTTCATCACGCGCGCGGACTTCACCACCTGGGGCAGGAACATCTTGCCCGACCCGAACAGGTCGCCGACCACGTTCATGCCGTCCATCAGCGGGCCTTCGATCACTTCGATCGGGCGGCCGCCGGCCTCGGCGGTGGCGGCGCGCATTTCCTCGGTGTCGTCGACGATCCAGGCGTCGAGGCCCTTCACCAGCGCGTGCTCGATCCGCTTCTGGACGGCCCAGCCGCGCCATTCCTCGGCCTGCTTCTCGGCCACCGAGTCGGTGCCGCGGAACTTCTCGGCGAGCGTGACGAGGCGCTCGGTCGGGGTCTCGTCGGGCGAACGCGCCGGGCGGTTGAGGATCACGTCCTCGCAGGCCTCGCGCAATTCCGGGTCGATCTGGTCGTAGACGTCGAGTTGCCCGGCATTGACGATCGCCATGTCGAGCCCGGCGGGGATCGCGTGGTAGAGGAAGATCGAGTGCATCGCCCGGCGCACCGGCTCGTTGCCGCGGAACGAGAACGACAGGTTCGACAAGCCGCCCGAGAAGTGGACATGCGGGCAGCGCTTGGCGATCACCTTCACCGCCTCGATGAAGTCGACGCCGTAGTTGTTGTGCTCCTCGATCCCCGTGGCGACCGCGAAGACGTTGGGGTCGAAGATGATGTCCTCAGGGGGAAAGCCGATGCCGGTGAGCAGCTTGTAGGCCCGCTCGCAGATCTCGATCTTGCGCTCCTTGGTGTCGGCCTGGCCGACCTCGTCGAAGGCCATCACGACCACGGCGGCGCCATAGTCCATGCACTTCTTGGCGGCTTCCAGGAACGGCGCCTCGCCTTCCTTCATCGAGATCGAGTTGACGATCGGCTTGCCCGAAACGCACTTGAGCCCAGCCTCGATCACCTCCCACTTGGAGCTGTCGACCATCACCGGCACCCGGGCGATGTCGGGCTCTGCGGCGATCAGCTTGAGGTAGGTGGTCATCGCGTGGACCGCGTCGAGCAGGCCCTCGTCCATGTTGACGTCGATCACCTGCGCACCGTTCTCCACCTGCTGGCGCGCGACTTCGACGGCGGCGGGGTAGTCGCCGGCCATGATCAGCTTCTTGAACTTGGCCGAGCCGGTGACGTTGGTGCGCTCGCCGATGTTGACGAAACGGGCCGAACTGGGGCCGGATGCGGAGGTGGTCATTTACGATTCCGATGTTGGAAGGGTCAGGTCGCGCGCGAGCACGAGGTCGTCGTCGAAGTTCTGCGTGCCGACGTGGAAGCTGCGAGTGCCGACGGCGACGAAGCCGTGCTTGCGGTAGAAGCTCAGGGCGCGGTGGTTGTCGGCCTTCACGCCCAGCAGCAGGCGGCTGCGGCCGGGCGCGGCGGCGATCACCGTGTCGAGCAAGGCCGGGGCGATGCCGATGCCGTGGAAGCGCGACAGCAGATAGATGCGCTTGAGCTCCCAGTCGCCAGGCCGCACCTGTTCGAACCCGGGTTCGCAGCCCACGGCATAGCCGACCGGCGCTCCGCCCGGCTGCACCTCGACGAGCCACGCTCTCGCGCCGCCCTCGATCAGCGTGCGGTAGGCGTCGGCCGTGTGGTGCTGCGCGGCGTGGGACACCAGATCGCGGCCCGGGATCGAGCGGGCGTACGTCTCGAGGAACGTCGCCGCGCCCACGAGCGCAAGCGCGCTCGCGTCATCCGCTCCGGCTCGCCGGACGATCCAGGCAGGCGTTTCGTTCAAGTCAGGCGGCCAGGATGAACGGTTCCAGGCCCGCAAGGCGCGTCACTGGCGCCAGTGCCGGGATCTGGCGCGCAGGCAAGCCGGCGACCGCCTTGGCCATCGCCGCGATGTGCGCGGGCGTCGAGCCGCAGCAGCCGCCCAGCACGTTGACTTGCCCCGCGATCGCCCATTCCTGGACGAAGCCGGCCGTCGTGTCGGGCATCTCGTCGTAGGCACCCAGCTCGTTGGGCAGGCCCGCGTTGGGATAGATCATGATCAGCGTGTCGGCGGTCTCGGCCAGCGTCTTCACGTGCGGGCGCAGCTGGGTCGCGCCGAACGAGCAGTTGAGCCCGATCGTCAATGGCTTGGCGTGGCGCACCGCGTGCCAGAACGCCTCGACCGTGTGGCCCGACAAGTTGCGGCCCGACAAGTCGGTCAGCGTCATCGACAGCATGATCGGCACTTCGCGGCCGAGCTCGGCTTCCAGCTTGCGCACCGCCATGATCCCGGCCTTGGCGTTGAGCGTGTCGAACACCGTCTCGATCAGGATGAAGTCGGCCCCGCCCTCGACCAGCGCGCGGGCTTGCTCCAGGTAGACGTCGACCAGCGTGTCCCAGTCGATCTCGCGATAGCCCGGATCGTTGACGTCGGGGCTGAGCGAGAGCGTCTTGTTGGTCGGCCCGATCGCACCGGCGACGAACCTGGGGCGGCCATCCCTGGCGGCATACTCGTCGGCAAGACGGCGGGCCAGCTTGGCGCTCTCCACGTTGATCTCGCGCACCAGGTGTTCGGCGCCGTAGTCGGCCTGGCTGATGCGGTTGGCGCTGAAGGTGTTGGTCTCGGCGATGTCGGCGCCGGCCTCGAAGTAGGCGCGGTGGATCGACTCCGGTACCTCGGGCTTGGTCAGCGCGAGGATGTCGTTGTTGCCCTTCTGGTCATGGCCAAGGCCGAGATCGCCGGCATAGTCGGCTTCGGCGAGCTTCCAGTTCTGGATCTCGGTGCCGAACGCACCGTCGGTGATGAGGATGCGCTTGGCCGCTTCGGCCAGGAAACGTTCGCGGGGTGTCATGATGGTTCCTTTGTCCTCCCCGGACCGGGGAGGTGGCGCGCGCGTAGCGCGTGACGGAGGGGAGTCTCGACAGGGCGCAGGGATATGGGGCGAGTCCCCTCCACCACCAGCTTCGCTGGCGGTCCCCCTCCCCGGACCGGGGAGGACAGGTCTCCCACGCTCATTTCGGCCGCACGCCGAGCAGTTGGCACACGGCATAGGCCTGCTCCGCCCGGTTCAGCGTGTAGAAGTGGAAGTCGCGCGCACCGCCTTCGTAGAGGCGCCGGCACAAGTCCGCCGCCGCCACTGCCGCCACCAGCGCGCGCGGGCCGGGGCGTTCGTCCAGGCCGTCGAACATCGTCTCGAGCCAGCCGGGAATCTCGGTGTTGCCCGACATCCGGCGGATCGCGGCGAAGTTCGTCACCGGCATGATCCCCGGCAGGATCGGCGCGGTGATGCCGGCAGCGAGTGCCTTGTCGAGGAAGCGGAAGTACGCGTCGGTCGAGTAGAAGAACTGCGTGATCGCCCGGGTCGCCCCGGCATCGAGCTTGCGCTTGAGGTTGTCGAGATCGGCCTGCGCGCTCGCGGCCTCGGGATGGACCTCGGGGTAGGCGGCGACCGAGACCTCGAAGTCGTGCTGCGCCTTCAGCCCCGCGACCAGCTCGGCCGCGCTGGCGTAGCCCTCCGGGTGCGGCACGAACTTGCCCCCGTCCGCCGGCGGCGGATCGCCGCGCAGGGCGACGATGTGGCGCACTCCGGCCTGCCAGTACTGCTCGGCGATCTCGGCGATCTCGGCCTTGCTGGCCGCCACGCAGGTGAGATGCGCGGCCGGCTTCAGGCTGGTCTCGCGCACGATCCGCGCGACCGTCGCATGGGTGCGCTCACGCGTCGAGCCGCCCGCGCCGTAGGTCACCGAGACGAAGCTGGGCCCCAGCGGCGCCAGCTCGGCGATCGCATCCCACAGCTGCGCTTCCATCTTCTCGGACTTGGGCGGGAAGAACTCGAACGACACGGCGATGTCGCCCGGCAGCGCCGCGAAGGGCGAGACGCCGGGGCCCTCGGCGATTGCCTGGGGCGCATCCTTTTTGGCGGTCTTGCCCGCCAATTCGATCACGTCGCTCATCATCCCTCTTCCCGTTCGAGCACGGCCCCATCGGGCACCGGCATTTTCTCGCGCGCCGGCACGCTCTTGCGCGCCGTCCAGATCTTCACTGTCAGCGGCTGGCCAGCCAGCGCCCGCACCGCCTCGCCCGCGAAGCCCGCTTCGGCGAGGAAACCCAGCATCTGCTCGTCCGCGAAGCCTAGGCGGGCGTGGGCATGGCGCTCGCGCAGCTCCTCGCGGTCGTGCGCGGCGAAGTCGACGATGGCGACGCGCCCGCCGGGGCGCGTGACGCGCGCCGCCTCGGCCAGCACTTGGCCGGGCTCCTGCGCGTAGTGCAGCACTTGGTGGAACAGCACCGTGTCGAACGTGGCGCCATCGAAGGGCAGGGCGGTGAAGTCGCCCTGCACGAGATCGATGGCGCCCGCGCCCGAAGCGCCGAGCGAACCATCGAGCCGGGCACGGGCGACGCGCAGCATCTCCGGGCTCTTGTCGAGCGCCACCACGCGGGCCGCGCGCGGCGCGAACAGCTCGGCCATGCGACCCGTGCCGGTACCCACGTCGAGCAGCGCGCCGAGCCCGCGCGACCCCGGGGCAGTGCCGAGCATCGCCGCCAGCGCCTCCTCGACCGGCTGGTCGGGGCTGTGCAGCACGCGCAGGGTGTCCCAGTCGGCGGCGTGGCGGGCGAAATAGGCCTCGGCGCTGGCTTGGCGGGCGGCGCGGATGGCCGCGAGGTGGCGTCGGTCCTCGGCGCAACGTGCCGCGAAGGCGGCATCGTCGCTCTCGGAAACAGCGAGCAGCCGCGCCGCCGCGGCGCCGAGCGGCGGTGCGCTCGCCTCGCCGATCGCGGCGCGCAGAAACACCCAACTGCCCTCCTTGCGCCGCTCGGCCAGGCCCGCGTCGCACAGGATGCGGATGTGGCGCGAGACGCGCGGCTGGCTTTGCCCCAGCACTTGCGCCAGCTCGCCCACGGCCAGCTCCATGTGCGCGAGCAGGCGCATGATGCGCAGCCGCGTTGGGTCGGACAGAGCCTTGAGGAGTGGTTCCAGTCGCATTGGAACCAGCATATAAAGAAATCTTTATATCCGGGCAAGAGCGGCGCGGGTGCTTCTACCTTGCAGCCGGATTATTCCTGTTTGCGTTGCACCATGCACTCGTCTACAGATTGCCTCGCAGGCTTGCCTGCAAGCGTTGGCGCCTGCGCCAAACAATGCAAGGGGATTCGCATGAAGAAGATTGCTTACGCCGCGTTCGCGTCGGCTGCCGCTCTGGCTCTGGCTGCTTGCGGCAGCTCGGAAAAGCCCGCTGATGAGACTGCCACCGACAGCGTTGAGACGATGCCCGAGGAAACTCTGGCTGCCGATCCGATGGCGACCGACGGCGCTATGGCCGAAGAGTCGGGCGCAGCGTCCGACGCGGCGATGTAATCTGGCCGGAGGCCGGTCTCGCGCGTTCCCGCGCGACTGCCTCCGACCTTAGATACAGCGCATTGGCGCAGGAAAGCCCGTGCTTGCACGGAAAAGCCCCTTCCTTCCGGGAGGGGCTTTTTTCTTGCGTGCGAGAGGCGGGGCCGGTGCCGCTAGACAGGACAGACCCTAGTCGCAGCGAGGGCGTGAGCGAGCGCTCATCTGCCGCTCCGCTCACGCAAAAGCCGCCCACCCCTTGCATGCCCCGCCGCCAGGCGGCATCACCGCGCCATGCCCGATACGCTGAAGATCACCCTGGCCCAGCATAACCAGTCGGTCGGCGATATCGCGGGTAATGCTGCCGGCATTCTGGCCGCGCGGGAGCGGGCGCGGGAGAGCGACCTGATCGTCTTTCCCGAGCTCCACCTGATCGGCTATCCGCCCGAGGATCTGGTGCTCAAGCCATCGCTGATCGAGCGGGCGGCCGCCGAGCTCGAGCGGCTGGCGCAGGCGACCGCGCGCCGCGGCCCGGCGATGCTGGTGGGCTCGGCCTTCGTGCTCGATGGTGCGCTGCACAACGGGGTCGCCTTGCTCGATCATGGCAAGGTCGCGGCGGTGCGCCTCAAGCATGAACTGCCCAACTACGGCAGTTTCGACGAGCTGCGTCTGTTCCATGCAGGGCCGCTGCCCGAGCCGGTCGTCGTGCGCGGCACGATGGTGGGCGTGCCGATCAGCGAGGATATCTGGCGCCCCGAGGTCAGCCGGCACTTGGCCGACTTCGGCGCCGAGATCCTCGTGTGCATCAACGGCAGCCCTTACGAGATCAACAAGGAGGCGCTGCGCATCGCCGGTGTCGCCAAGCGCCGGGCCGTCGATACCGGGCTGCCGCTCGCCTACCTCAACCGCGTGGGCGGCCAGGACGAGCTGGTCTTCGACGGCGCCAGCTTCGTGGTCAACGGCGATGGCAGCCTGCCCGTCCAGCTGCGCGACTGGGAAGAGCAGGAGGTCGAGACGCGGTGGACCAAGACCGTGCCGGGGTGGCGTTGCGACCGGGGCGAACTGCAGCCGCTCGCCAGCCATCCGGAGGACATCTACTGCGCCATGGTACTGGCGCTGCGCGACAGGATCGAGCGCAGCGGTCTTGCCGGCGTGGCGCTGGCGCTGGACGGCGGGCTCGACAGCGCGGTTGGTGCTGCCATCGCGGTCGACGCGCTCGGGCCCGACCAGGTCTGGACCGCGCTGATCCCCGCGCGCGGCGCCGACCCGGCCGATGGCGCGCGCGCGGAGGCGCTGTCGCACGCCCTGGGTTGCCGCTATCGCGAGATCCCGATCGTGACGGCACTGGACGGCGGCGAGCGCATGTTGGCCGAGGCGGGACTGGCGAGCGGTCCGGATCACTTCCCCGGCCATGGCCCCGACCAAGGCCTTGCCATGCGCCTGCGATCGACGGTGCTGCTGGCCCTTGCCGAGCGGCACGGCGCGATGCCGCTGGCCACCAGCAACAAGACGGTGCTCGGCCTGGGCGGCGCCTTGCCGGGCGACATGGCCGGACGCTTCAATCCCCTGCGCGATGTCTATGCCTCGACCGTGCTGGACCTGGCGCGCTGGCGCAATCGAGAAAGGCCGCGGATTGGCCTCGGTCCGCAAGGACCGCTGATTCCCGAGAGCCTGCTCGAAACAGGGACGATCGCAGGTGGTGGCAACGGCCTGCCGCCGCTTGCGGAACTCGATGCGATCCTCAAGGGCTTGATCGAGCACGACAAGAGCGTCGAGCAACTCGCCACCGACGGGTATGCGAGAGATACGGTTCGCCACATCGAAGACCTGCTCCATCGCGGTGAAGCGCTGCGCCGGCAAGCCGCGCCCGGCGTGAAGCTGACCGCGCTCAACTTCGGCCGGGACCGGCGCTATCCGATGACCCACGCCTACCGCAGCGGTTGATCCTATTCGCTGGCGACGCCGAACGACGCGTCGCCGCGCCCTGCCAGCAGCACGCGCTCGCCGTCGATGCCGTCGACCAGGCTGATCGGCATGAAGGCGACGCCGTCGTCGTGCGGATCGTTCGAGTTCAGGCGCATGCGGCCTTGCTCGATCCCGGTGATGCGGCCGAGCACGTTGCCGTAGCCGTCCACCACTTCCATGCCGATGCGGATGGTGCCTTCCTGCGTCTCGTAGCCTTGCCCATTGGCGTCGCCCGCCGTGCGCGGCTGTTCGGCGCGGGGCGGTTCCGGGTCCTCGGGCTGGGCAAAGTGGTCACCGCGCGATACCGGCGAAAAGGCGCCAAGCGTCGATTGCGCTTCGGAGAAATAGGGCTCGGCCAAGTCGGCAGGATCGCTGTCGACCGCCGCTTCGGGCCTTGCAGGCGACTGGGCCGGCGACTGGGCCGTCGACTTGGCAAGGTCGGCCGGGCCTTCGTAGGGCGAAGTGGCATCGGGCTTTTCCGGGGTCGAAAGCGAGGGATTCTGCGCTTGATCGGTTCGGGCGGGCGAGGTCGGCCGGGCTGCGCTGGACGACGAAGACGATTGGGATTGCTGCTGCATCACGGGATGGCTCCGCATGGTGAAAGGGGATTGCGCGGCGCGTGGGCCGCGTCTTTGGAGGAAGGAATGTCCGGCATGGGGGCGCGGTTCCCGACCGGTGCGCGCGAAGCCACGCCCGCGCAAAGCTTGACAGGCCCGCCGGCCACACGGAGAACGGACCCGCGTCGGCCGCTTTCCCGGGCCTGCCAGTTGTGAAAGGCGCTTCCTTGCCCTCGTCTTCCCCATTCCGGCCATCATGAGCGAGGGCGACCGCGTCGTTCCCCAGGACCGCGCCGAGCGCGGCGGGGTGTTCGATCCGCAATTCGAAGTGGCGGTCGGCAGCGAGCGCAACCGCTGGCGCCGGGGCCGCTTCAAACGCTTCCTGCCGATGCTGGAACGCGCGGCGGCCGGCGGCAAGACGGTGCGCATCCTCGACGTCGGCGGCGCGCCCGGCTTCTGGATGAGCGAGGAGGACCTGTGGGGACACCTCCCGCTCGACATCACCATGGTCAACATCGGCGCCCATGCCGAGGACCGCCCGCCCTACAAGCTGCGCCCGGGCGACGCCTGCAACTTGTCCGAATACCCGGACTTGAGCTTCGACCTCGTGCACTCCAACAGCGTGATCGAGCATGTCGGCCACTGGCGCGAGATGCGGGCGATGGCGCGCGAGGTGCGCCGCCTTGCCCCGCACTACTGGGTGCAGACGCCCAACTTCTGGTTTCCCTACGAGCCGCACTACAAGTCGCTGTTCCTCCACTGGTACCCGGAGGACATCCGCGCCAAGATGCTGCTGCGCAAGAAGCGCGGCTGGATCGAGGCCGACACTTTCGACAAGGCGATGACCGAGGTGCAGGACTTGTGCCTCGTCTCCGCCCGCCAGATGGCCGAGCTGTTCCCGGATGCCCGCATCGAGCGCGAGCGCGTGGGCCCCTTCACCAAGTCGCTGATCGCCGTGCGCTGAAGGAGGCGCGCTAGATCTTGGGCTTGTTCTCCCCAAAGGGCACAAGATAACCGCTCAACGCCGCTGTGGACAATGCCGGAACCCCCTCCCAATCGGCCGGGGAATGCTTATCTCTAGGCAAACGCCGCGGCGCCCTCGCGCAGAGTCGCCGGCCGGCCGCAGCCGAGCGAATGCCATGCAAGCGCTCCTGCCGCCTCGTTTTTCCCGGAGTTGACCGATGCCCCTTCTCGAAGCCCGCAAGACCTACAAGCCCTTCGAGTACCCCTGGGCCTACGACATGTGGAAGCGCCAGCAGCAGATCCACTGGATGCCCGAGGAAGTGCCCCTGGGCGAGGATTGCCGCGACTGGGCGCAGAAGATCTCCGATCACGAGCGCAACCTGCTCACCCAGATCTTCCGCTTCTTCACCCAGGCCGACGTCGAGGTGCAGGACTGCTATCACGAGAAGTACGCGCGCGTCTTCAAGCCGACCGAGATCAAGATGATGCTCGCCGCCTTCTCCAACATGGAGACGGTGCACATCGCCGCCTACAGCCACCTGCTCGACACCATCGGCATGCCCGAGAGCGAGTACGGCATGTTCCTGGAGTACGAGGAGCTGAAGGCCAAGCACGACTACCTGCACACCTTCGGCGTCGACACCGACGAGGACATCGCCCGCACCCTCGCCATGTTCGGCGGCTTCACCGAGGGCCTGCAGCTGTTCGCCAGCTTCGCGATGCTGATGAACTTCCCGCGCTTCAACAAGATGAAGGGCATGGGCCAGATCGTCAGCTGGTCGGTCCGCGACGAGAGCCTTCACTGCGAAGGCATC
>Ga0268264_10000736_pt1 | contig 37406 bp, 28 predicted proteins | sample KBSSwiS32_FD_190357 | JGI IMG/M metagenome (GOLD analysis project Ga0268264, IMG submission 190357) | Switchgrass rhizosphere microbial communities from Kellogg Biological Station, Michigan, USA - KBS Switchgrass S3-2 (SPAdes) (version 2) | ecosystem: Host-associated > Plants > Roots >...
AACAACTCGCGCAAACGGCTGTGAGCGATCTCGTGAAACAACGGCCGCAGAAGCCAACGGCCTGCTGCCAGCACGACGACGACCGACAAGGCGGCGCCGACCATGGCCACGGCACTGTCGCGCAGGTTGAAATGACCCTGGGAGGCGCCCAGCCCCGAAGCCAACGCCAACAACGGCACGAACGCGAGGTCCTGGAAAAGCAGCATGCTGAAAGCCAGGCGACCATGTGTGCGGTTGAGCTCGGCCGTCTCGGTGAGCGTTTGCAGCAATATCGCGGTGGAGCTCATGGCGATGGCGCCGCCGACGACGAGCGCCGTGAGCCAATGCAGACCCAGGAACCAGGCAATGAGCCCAAACACGGCCGTGGTGGCGGCGACCTGCGCGGCCCCGAGGCCGAACACCTCGCGCCGCATCGCGATCATGCGCGGGAAGGAGAACTCCAGGCCGAGAGTGAAGAGCAGGAAGGCAACGCCCAATTCGCCGAGCAACGAAGTCGTTTGTGATTCCGATACAAACCCGAAGGAGTGCGGCCCCAGCGCGAGTCCGACGGCCAGATAGGCCAAGGTCGCTGGCAGGCCCATGCGCCGGATGACCGTCACGGCAAATACGGCAGCGGCCAGAAGTATCAGAACCTGTGCGAGCGGTTCGGTCATTTGGGGATGGAGCTCCTGCTGCCATCCCTCAAACCCGGATGGCCGGTGTCAGTCTATATCGGACGGCGGGCGTTGGCGCCGGTAGGTTGCAACGGCGGAAGGCACAGGTGTACCAAACTCGAGCCGCGGATCGTCGATCGGATGGCCGGCCATCAGTTGCAAGGGCAGGACTCCTGCCCAACAAGTGAGCGCGTAGTCTTCCTCTGCATCAATCGGGGGCCCGCGCCGGACCTTGGCGGAGGCCTCCTCGATTATCAGGCGCAAAACACTCGTGGCCTTCAACTCCTGTGCGTCTGCTGCACGCACATCTGCCGAGCGTCCGGGCACGACGTGATTGACGAGAGCATTGAATGCCGAGCGCTTCTCATCCTCACCAGTCACTTCCTGCGCGACGCCGAGGATCACTGCTGAGCGATAGTTCATGGAGTGATGAAAGGCCGACCGCGCCAGCACCAGACCGTCGAGCAGCGTTATCGTGACGCAGACCGGGATCCCCTGTTTCATGTTTTTCAACATCCGGCTGCCAACAGAGCCGTGGATGTACAGATGGTCGCCGACACGCGCGTGCGTCGTGGGAATCACGTACGGTTGCCCATTGACGCTGAATCCGACGTGGCAGATCAGGGCTTCGTCGACGATGGCGTTGATTGTGTCGCGGTCGTAGCGGCCGCGGTCACGTTGACGGGTTACGGTGGTACGAGGGGTTTTAGGATCAGCCAAGGAAGTCTCCCGAAGTCAGTGCGGGAGAGTGTCGGGATGGCCGCGGCCGCAAAAGGGCCAGTTTGAGGGAGTTTTGGTAGCCGCCGTCAGCCGCGGTCAGCCGCCGCCCATCAACACCGTGGTGTCGTAGCTCTCGAAGCCATGGATGGCACGCCCGTAGGCGTTATAGACCAGCCGCTCCGCCACCTTGTCGGCCCGTGGGGAGAGCAGCATTCGCAGCACCACATCATCTGCCGGCCGGGTCGCATCCTCGGCCAGGAGCTGTTCAATGACCCGGGTCAGGCGATGGGTCAGCTCGTTCACGAAGCGCAGGTGCGCCGTGTCATGAACTTCCTCGACGGTCGGCCCGTAAGTGCCCCGGGCTTCCTCTGACAACTCGTGCAGAAACAGATTCAGGAGACGCGCCTTGTCCAGCAGCCGCATCTCCGTGAAATACTCTATTTCTGACTTTAGATTCATGACCTAAGGGAGGTTCACGACGGGAAGAAGTCGATTGGCTTCGTAGTGGTGATGCTCTCTACGTCTCTCGCTTCGAAGTGGAACAGCTTCACGCGCGCAACGATCTTACTTTCCAGGTCGGGGTCATTCAACTCGCTGGAAACGACACGGCACATGGTGACCTCACCCGAGGGCGCCACCGTGAATTCCAATACGAGCTTGCCCTGCAGCTCCGCGCGTTCGCGTAATGCGCGATTGTAAAGTCCGTAGATTGCGCCCTTGTTGCGATCGAACACGAGCTCGATTTCTTCACGCGAACGTGCTGCTTTGCCGCTCGATCCGGTGCGCACCGGCCCGCGGGCATCGGCGCTGCCACGCGCGATGTTCGACGTAACGGCCGTCGTGTCGTGTCCGGTCAGCGAGCCTGCACCCGTACCAAAGCCACGGCTACTGTTGGCGGAGGTGATTCCACCGCTTCCCGCGCCCACTTTGGACGTAATCATCGAGCGCTCGGCGTGACTGTCCGCTCCCACCGCACCTGACAGATTCTTCGTCTGTGACAGCGGAGTCAGGTCCATCTGCTGGCGCAGGTCGGCCAACTCATCTTTGACTCGATCGAGCTGCTTCTGCGCCTTCTCGTGCGCGACCTGCTTGCGGTCCACGGGCGGCGGCACCGGCGTGGGCTTCTTTTCCACTTCCGGTTTCGGCTTCGGCTGCTCTTTCACCACCGGCGGCGTCGGCGGAGGTTTCGGCTTCTCCTCGATCATCACGCGCGCCAGGCGCTCCGGCACCGCGGTCTCGCCGGCCGTGCGCTTCGGCGTGGGCAACAGCGGAAACAGGATGCCGAGAATCACGAACAGAATGAGCAGGATCCGCAGGATCTTGCGGAATCGCGAAGTTGACTCGGTATCTTCCTCCCAGGGAAGCGAGTACTCGCGGTAATACGGGGTCATGACACTGGCCATGGTGACTCCCCGTTACCCGGGCCTGAACGCGCCAGGCGCCACGGGTTTTTCCTTCTGGATCACGGCGAGTGACACCTTGCCGTAGTCGGCATCCGTGCAGGTGCTCATGACCTTCTTCAACACTTCGTAAGGCAGCGCCTTGTCAGCCATGATGGTGATCTCGCGCTGCGCCAGGTCCTTTTCAGTCATCGCCTGTCCAACCAGCATCGGCCGCTTCAGCGCATCGCGCAGCGTGGCCACGATGGGATCCTTGCTGTCCTTCACTTCCTGCACGCTGCCAACACGCTCGCCCTGCACGAACAGGTCGGTTTTCGTGATCATCACGACCACCGACTCCTTCGGCGCGGTCTGCGCGATCGACATCGGAATCTCGATGCCCTTGCTGTTCTGAATGACCTCGACCTCGGTTGAATAGACCAGGAGGAAGGACACCAGCGTCGACAGAATGTCGATCAGGGGAATCAGGTTGAGCTCGGTATCGGCCTTGTGGCGCGCGTGGTGCTGCGCCATGCGCTGCGCGCGTCGGGATGTACTCATGAGTGCGGAGCTCCTGCAGCGGGTGTTGCACCTGCCGGCGCATCGGGCGCGGGCGCATCACCCATCGAGATGTCGGGGAACAGTTCCGCCTGGATGGTTTGGATCCCCTCCTTCATCTCAAACACGCGCGTGTGATCCATGACCTGCACAACCGTGTCGTACGCCGTGTCCGGCTCGAGCAGGATGGAGGCATCCGTCTTCTCCGGGTATTTCGCTTTCACGCGCTTCAAGTACTCAGTCAGGCCGTCATAGTCCGGCCCACTCGCAATGTTGGGGATCGTGGCCAGGGGCCCCGTGTTGCGATCGGCGACCTGCAGCAGGTCCTTGCGAACCAGGATCTCCATCTGCAGCCCCGGCGGCGGCTCTTTGAACTCGGTCTGCGCGGCCGGCAGATTCATCTGCAGAATCACGGTGCGTGAGAACACCGCTGTCATGAGCAGGAAGGTTACGAGCACCGTGAAGATATCGATCATCGGCACGAGCAGCAGCTCGGCCGGCTTCTTCATGCGGCGCGCAATCTTCTTGTTGGCGTAGGACCTACGCATTCGAGAGGTTCACCCGTTCCTGGTTGAAACGAACGAGGCGGCTCAAGCCGCCTGCGCCGGTTGCCGTTCGGTGATGGCGTTCAGAAACTTGACGGAGGCCATCTCCAGGCTGTCGATCAGCTCGGTGGTCTTCGTCTGCAGGAACGCATGTACGAACAACAGCGGCACCGCGGTCATCAGACCGAACGCGGTACAGTTCATTGCCACCGAGATACTGGCGGACAACAGGTTGGCCTTCTCGGCCGGGTTGATGGTGGCCACCGCGGCGAACGCATGGATCAGACCCATGACGGTGCCCAGCAGTCCCAGCAGGGTTGCCAGGTTCGCGAAGGTCGCGAGGTAGTGGGTGCGCTTCTCGAGGCGCGGCACCACTTCCATCAGGCTCTCCTCCATCGCCTTCTCAATGTCATCACGGCGGCGTGCGGACTGAATGCGCGCCAGGCCGTAGTTGAGAATGTGGCCGATGGCCGAGTCGGATTTCGAAGTGACCTGCACGACCTGGCGGAAGTTGCCTTGCGCCAGCATGGGGACTACTTCGTTCCAGAGACTGCGGTTACGCACGGCCGTGTGCGTGAGGTAGATGTAGCGCTCAACCGCAATGGCGGCGCCCACCACGAACACGATGGCAATGGGGTACATGAAGTCCCCACCACCCTGAAAGAAACGGACGATGACGTTCCACAGATCCATCGAAAACACTCCAGGTCAGTTCTTAGCCACACACGACCACACCTACGCCAAACTGAATGACATAAGCTAAAAAAGCTGCGATCCAGCTCTCATCCCTGCAGCACAGCTCGAGCGACCAACCCGCACTGCAGCATTAATCTCACTTTTGCGACGCTCAGTGCTTCCCGGACGCCGGATCTGAAGCCGCGCCCGCCGCATCCTTGGCGTCGTCAGGCTTCAGGGCATCGTAGTAGCGGTTCTGGCGCTTGAATACGTCACGGTCGACAGGTGTGAGCACCTCGTCGAGCAGGCTGTTGACGGGCTTGCCCACGAGATCGCCCAGGTCCGACCGCTTCCAGGGCACGATGTATAGCACCTTCGGAAGCTCGCGGTTGCCCGTGATTTGAGTCGTATCGAGCTCGAGGCTGTCATGAGCCTTGCCGGAGCCACCCGGTTTGGACGCTCCCGCCTTGGTGCCGGTGCTCGCTGTCGCGGCCGGAGCAGATGACGGTGCCGTTGCAGTGTTGGCTGGCGGGCTCACTTGGGGAGCGCTTTTCGCCGTTGTTGGCGCTGGCTTTGGAACTGGCGCGGGCGGCGCGGCCGGTGCCGGCTCGGGTGATGACGGTGGTGTTGCAGATGTGTTGACGCCAGGCTCCAGGTCAGCCGGCGGCGGCGCCGCGTTCTTCGCAGGCGCGGCGCCCTGCTGGGACCACGCAGCCACGCTACAAAGCGACAGGGTGGCCACAAAAACAGCCTGTTTGAGTGTCAGCACGTTCAACCTCCTGCCTTGGGGGCTGGCCTGGTTGCCGGCGGCGCGTCCTTGCTCGGCGCCGAGTTGTTGGGCGGCGTGGCATTGCCAGGGGCGTTCGCTCCCGCCGGTGCCGACCCGCCTGCGGCGGCCCCGTTGGCGCCGGAGTCTGCCCCGGTGGTGCCTGAGGCGCCCTGGGGTGCCGCTACTGGCGCGGCCCCAGCGGGCTTCAACGGTGGCTTGCCCGTTCGCTGCCGCAGCTCCGCAATCCAGCTCGTAACCGGACGATCTTCGCCGGTCAGTTCCTTATACCGCTCGAGCGCCGTCAGCGCGCGCTCGGGATCACCCAAATAGAGGTCCGACACGACGCCGAGGTTCCGGTAGGCAGGCGCGTAGTTGGAATCCGCGGCGATCGCCTTTTCATACGAAGCAGCCGCGTCGGGGAACTCGCCCCGCAGCCGTTGCGTCGCTCCGAGCTCGTTCCACGCCACAGCACTGCCGCCGTTGCGTTCAACCGCACCCTTCAGGGCCTCTTCCGATTGATCGAGGTGCCCCGCCTTGCGGTAGATGATGCCCAGATTGACGAACGGCGTGGACAGGCGTGGATACGCCAGCGTCATCTGTTTGAATTCCAGCTCGGCCTCGGTGTTGTTGCCGCTGCGCATGAAATTGACGGCGCGATTGAAGTCGGCAGTCGCCTTGGGTGACGGCGGGCCAGCAGGGCCAAAAGACGCAGTACCCGCACATGAGGCAGGAGCGGGTTTGCCAGCGGGTCCAGGGGCGCACGCGCTGCCTGGAGCCTGCGCGGCACCCGCAGACGCGGATCCAACAGGCGCAGGCGCACCCGCACCCGCTACCGGCTCCGCAGCCGCGGTTGAATCAGGTTTCGACGACCATGGCATTGAAGCGCAACCGCTCAACAACGCCACGAGCGCAACCTCAATTGAGTGTCGTCGCCACATCCTGCGTAATTTCCGTCTTGCCATAGCGCGCCGGCTTCAGCTCGGCCAGCACCTTGAAACTCTTCTGTACCCACTCGTCATACACACCATCCTTCGCGCGCGTGGTGTTGATCTCGTGCGCCTTGATGGCCTGTTCCTCGAATGGGAATACCTGCTCTTCCAACAACGAGTTGTACTCTTCCAGCTCGTCGCCTTTCATACCCTTCGGCCGCTCCGAATTCATGACATCCTTCGACAGCGTCCGATAAAGTTCTGCCATCTCATACGTGGCCGCGGTCGTAACCTCCGCGACGTTGTACTCGGCAGCCTTCTTGTAACCATTCATCGCGTCTTCGAGCGCCTTGCGCTTTGCGACCAGGCTCTTCTTCAAAGGCGCGGTCAGGCGCACGGCGCGGAAGGAATCACGAGCCGGCTGGGCAAGGGCCAACTGCGCTTTCGCCGCCAGGAAGTGAGTGCGATCAGTCCTCTGCGCGCCACCCTGAGCGTCGGCCTTGATGATCTCGCGATACCAGTAATCACGCTTGGCGACATCGCCACTCTTGGCGGCATAGTCGGCCAGCCGCTGCCGCGCCTCCTCCGCATCCGACATCGGAGTGGGATTCGTGGCAATGAACTTCTCCAACATCGACACCGCCTTCGGTGTGTTGTTGGCCTTCGAATACAGGTCCGCCGACTGCAACAGCGCCTCGCGCTGCACCTTCTTGTCCTCGGCCGGGTTCGCGGCAATGGCCTCGAACTCCATGGCCGCCTCGCCAGGCCGATGCGCTTCCGTGTAGGCGACCGCCAGCTTCCGGGTTACGTCGGCTGACAGCTCACTCTTCGGGTACTGCTTGCGGAACTGCTCCAGCACCGTGATCGCGCGATCCCACTGCTTGAGATTGATCAACTGGGCCGCCGCGTCGTACTCCGCCGTAGACTTGATCTTCGAGTCAGGAGCAACCTTCGCGACACGCAGGAAGTCATCCACGGCGCCGGCACTGTCGCCGGACTTCTGCTTCGCCTCACCCTGCTTGTACACGGTGGCCGCCAACCGCTCGGTGAGGTCGTTCTTCATCTTGTCGTCGTTCACGACGAGATCACGAGCCTTGATAAACGCCGGCTCCGCCTGGTCGAACTCACCCTGGTCAAAGTGCGACTGCGCAATAATCGTCCACGCAATCCGCTGTTTCGCCGCCTCAACCGGTGGCTGCCGCGACAGGATCGACTGGGCGAGCGTGATCGCGCGAGGCAGATCCTTGGCCGCAAACACCTCTTCCGCGGCGCGCGTCAACACGCCCGCGCTGTCCGGGTGTTCCGGAAAGGTCTGTGCGAATTTGACACCGGCATCGGTCGAGCGCTTGTGCAGCTCCGCCTTGGGCGCGCCCTGGAGCGATTCCTCCGCCTTCTGGAACGACACCAGCGAGGCGTAGGCGGCCGTGGCCGACTTGGCATTCTTCGGATAGCCGTAAGCGGTCTTCTCGTACTCGTTCGCGGCGTCGACGTACTGGTGGCTCTCAAACAGGGTCTCGGCCAGCAGATAGTTGGTTTCCGCGGAATCCGGATCGTCGGGGAAGGACTTCAGGTAGTCGCGGTACCATTTGGCCGCTTCCTGGTAATCCTCCACCTTTTTGGACTTCTGCGCGGTTGCGTGGAAGTACGTCGCGACGTCCTTCAGGTTGGTCTTGAGCTCCTGCACCACCGTCGGGTACTGAGCACGATCGCGGCCCTTCCAGAACGGCGAGCTGAAGTTGTAGTGCTCGACATACTCGTGCTTGCCATCGAGCACGAGCTGGCTGAAACCACCCTTGCGATAAGCCTCGATGGCCTGCATTGCAAGGTTGGGAGCATGGTCGGTGTAGGGGTCGCGCTGAACGTAGGCGCGATACGTCGTGGCAGCGTCCTGGAACCGCTGCTTGTCGACATACAGATCGCCGAGTCGCGAGTACAACAGGTACGAATACGAGCGATCGCCGTGCTTGGCCATGTACTGATCGAGCGACTGCGAGCCTTCCGCATACGAGAAGGTAATACTCATCACTCGCAGCGTATCTTCCACGAGCTCGCGATCAGCGCGCTTGAGGTCCTCGATCCGGATGGGCTTGTTGCCTGCCCCGATGAGCTTGGCATCGAGCACGCCGCCGAAGGACGGCAGGCTCTCTTCGGTCAGCGACTGCTTGAACAGCGACCAGCCGTGCTTGTAGAGGCTCTGCTCGAAGAAGTGCGAGCTCCTGCCCTGCTTGATGACCACCGCATAGGCCTTTTCGGCCTCGGCATACTTCTTCGCCGAGAACAACAGCTCACCGCGGCGGAACTGGACTTCGTCCATCTGCGGGCTGTTGGGATATTTCTGGACGATGCGATCCAGCGTGGTCAGCGCCTGTTCGGGCTGGCCCGTGGTCTCGTAGGCACGCGCCAGCTGGTACAACACCTGGTCGTTGCGCGCGTAATTCGGGTAGGCCTTCAGCAGCGTCGAGTAGAGCTTGATGGCCTCGCCACCCTGCAGGTCGATGGCGGTGACCTCTTTCTCCATGCGCTCGACTTCACCCGCGTCGAGGTTGAGATCCCCTAAGCGGCGCAGCGATTCCGCGCGCAACTGCGGGTCGGTCTTCTGCAGCTCGAGGAACTTCCTGTAGTTCTCCATCGCCTTGCCGGCATTGGTATCGAGCTTGGTATCCTGTTTGACCGGCACCGGCTTTTTGGTCAGGTCCTTGATGGTGCGCTGATCCGTGTTGGAATCGGCGCCCACGGCCGCGCCGGAAACCAGCGCGCCAGCGAGCAGACTGAGGACGGCCATGCGTACTGACATCATGGCTTCGGCTCACTCGGCGGCGGCTCACTCGGCGGCGGCTCACTCGGCGGCGGCTCGGCGTGCAGCGGCGACGGTTGGGACTCTTCATCGCCCTTCTGCGTGGGCGCCACATCCTCCGGCTTCTTCGCCGGCTCGGGATTGGCCGCGCGGTCATACATGGTGGCCAACGCGAATCGCGCCTGCACCTGGTAGGTCGCGAGCCGGTTCTTCTGCTGCTCCAGCTCTGCCACCGCCACCTGGGCGAGGTAATCGGCCTGCTTCTGCTCAACAGCGGCCATACGGCCCTGCAAGGCATCGATGCGCGCCTTCAGCGCGGCCACTCTGGAAGCAAACTCGCCGTTGTTCGTGGGAACGCTCTGCCGCGCCCGCTGCACACGGATCCAACGGTTCTGAGCTTCCCTGAGGGACAGATCGAGGTCCTTCATGGTGCGGCGCTGTTGCCACATCCGCGCCTTGAACGAGTCATTCAAGCGGAAATACATCACGCCCTTCACGAGGCGCAGCCGCTCCGCGAGATCTTCCTTGTCCTGGCCTTCAGGAGCGGCAGCCAGCGCGGCTTCCAACCGTTGAATCCGCGCCCACTGGTCGCGTTCCTCGGCGGAGCCCAGGGCAGCCACATCCGCGCCGCCGTCGATATCATTCAACCGGTTGTCGAGATCGGTCTTGCGTTGCGCGAGCTTCTCCACGGCGCCCGAGCTGAGCAGCGCATCCACTCTCGGCAGCCGCTCCGCATAAGCACGCTCACGCGTATCGATCATGTCACCGAAGGCTTCCATGCTGTCACCCCACCGATCCAACGTGTGGGCCATGTACACCAGATCGCGATAGTTCTTCAGGCCTTCCTGGAAATCGTGGCCGGCGAGCACCGCGTACAGATAACGGGACTCCGGAGCATCCGGAACCGCCTTCAGCTGCCAGAACCATCCATAGCGCGACTCGCGCTCACTCTTGATCACATCCTGCAGCATACTGCCGCTGTTGATCCGGGTGATCGCATCATCCAGCTTCACGGTTTCCGCGTCGTACGACTCTACGGCGGACTCGTAATATTCGGCCGACTGCGAGTTGGCGCTGAGCTTGCCGAACGCAAAGGGAACGGCCAGCAGCGACTCCTGGACCGCCGCATCCAACAGGTTGCGGCCGCGCAGCTCCATCCACGGGTTCAACGCCGCCTTGTAGTCGCCGAGCGCGGCATCCGCCCAACCCGTTCCCAGCAGGGCCTTGTTGGAATACGGGCCATTCAACCGCACCCGTTCCAGGGATACCTTGGCTTTCGCGGGCTGTTCAGCCTGCAGCTCCGCAAATCCCAACGCCAGGTTGGCGCGATCCTTCAGAGCGAGCAGCTCCTGCGTCTCGGCATACATGGTGCCGACGGCAGTGAGAAACGGCTCCGCATCCGACAGCCGCTTCTGCCGGACGAGAGCAACACCCAGGTTGAATCTCGCATAGGCGGACCAGGTGGGTGATCCCTTCCAGCTCACGAGGAGCCGGACGGCCTCATCGAACTTGCCTTCGTACATCAATACGTTGGCAAACAGGTGATCTTTCTGCGCTTCGAGCTCAGGTGAGAGCTTGCCCTGGATTTTGCGCAAGGCCTCCTCGGCCTTGTCCAGGTAGCCGCGGGCATACCAGACCTGGGCAAGATAGAACCAGGCCCGATTGCGCACGCCAGTGGGCACGTCCTTGGTCAACAGGGTCTGGAAGCGGTCGCCCGCCTCGTTGTGCATTCCCAGGGACAGATACAACCCGCCGAGCAGCAGCTCCCCTTCTTCCTCGTGGTGAGGGATGAGGTTCCAATGCTGGTAGGCCGTGAGGCGGGTGATCGCCTCGAAGTCATCATCCTGGTAGTAGTAAAAGAGCACGTCCCCGTAGTGCAGGTCGCGGATACGCGTAACCGGCAGCTTCTCCGGGTCGTGCCGGCGGGCAGCCGCGGGCCCACTTGCCGCGACTGTGACAGCAAGGGCAACCGAGGCCATGATCAGGGACAGGGGACGCATGAATAACTTCAGCCTATTCCCAGTCCTTGACCTCGAATTCCGGCTGCTGCTTGCGCTGACGGTCGTTGATCTTGAGCTCCAGGTACTTGGCCCCGATGCCCTTCTCAAACTTGAGCGTCGCGCCGCGCTTGTAATCGCGGTCGTTCGGACCCTTGCCGCTGAAGAATGCCACCAACTCGTGCTTGCCCACCTTCAGGTTGCCGAGATACAGCCGGTGCACGCCCCCTTTCAGCAGGGCCTCCACTTCGCGCGGCGTGTACAGGTAATTGATGACTTCCTTCTGATCGATCTTCAGGGTGACCGAGTCGAGCGCAAAGAAGTCGCCTACGTCCATGGAGACGAACACCGCCACCTGGGTATTGGCGGGAAACAGCAGCTCTTCCTCGAGAACAAACAGCTCGCGGTTCAGATCCACCACGTCTTTCTTGAGCCCCTGCACTTCCTGGTCGAGGCCGCGGGTATCCGGCGGTGGGGAGGCGGCATCCGGGGCCGAAGGAGCAGCAGCCTCAGCCGTGGCCGCATCGGCCGCGGGAGCAGCCTCGGTAGATGGCGGGGCGGCAGCCGCTGGAGCGGCGGCGGCGGGCGCCGGAGCGGCGGCGGGCGCGGCCGCTTTCGGCTTCGTCGCAGCCTGCGCGAACGATGCCGCGGGCACCGAGAGAAAGGCGCAAAGCAGGAGCAGGCGCGACCACGCCTTCATGAAAGAGAGCACATACTGCATAGTTGTTCCGATCATTCGTTCAGCAACGCTCGTAACTGCTGCAAAAACAATTCTTCGCTTTTCGCGTTGTAGTCCCGGATCACGTTGCGGACCACGCCGTTGCGGTCGATCAACAGGGTCATGGGCAGGTTGTCGACCTGGTAACTGCGGCTCACCGACTTCTCCGGATCCAAAAGTAACGGAAACGTCACTGACTCGCCGTGCGCGTAGGCCAACGCCCGGGTCTGATCGTCATCAACGTTGATCCCATACACCTGCAAGCCCGCCGACCGGTACGTAGCCAGCGTGCGGTTGAGTGCCTCGAGCTGCTCCCGGCACGGCGTACACCGGCTGCCCCAGAAGCTGAGGATGACAACGTCACCCCGATGCTCCGACAACCGGACGTTGCCGCCCGCGATGGCATGGAGTGCAAAATCCGGCGCCTCGTGTGCCTTCAACGGATATGAAGTATCCGCCATTGCAGGCGCACAGAATGTGACCGCGGCCAGACACAGCCGCAATCCCAAGCTCAATTTAGTGGGGGGACGCCACCACGAATGACGCTGCATTGCGCCTTTCGGCCGTTGCAAGCTCAAGAAATATCCTTCTGCAAAACATGCGACTGCGGCCAGATCTTGCGCGCGCCGTGAACCCTCGCATAGCAAACTTCACACTGTCAACGAACGGCGCCCCGTTCGCAAAAGAATACGCCGGAGCGTCGGCATTGCGCGACATGCGCGCAACGCCGACCCCCGGCGTGAGGAGCGAGAGTCAGGAACTCAGATCTTCGCGAACGCAGTCAACGCTGCCCTCGCGGTGGCCGCCCCCAATCCCTGCGTCGGGAATACGGTTGCGAATTGCGAGTCGATACCGTTGAGCGCCATCCAGTTCAGAGTCACCAATTGCGTTACGAGGTTCGGCGCATTGGCACCCGGACTGGAGGTGGCGTTGACGGTGCCGTCGGCATTGAGCGAGCCGATCTGGTTGATGGTCGCCGCCGGCCGGCCATTCGGGCTGTAGACCAGGATGAGGGACGCAGCAACCTGCTGCGAGTCACCCTGCCAACCCAGCTTGCCGCGTCCGGCCGTGCTGCCGTCGATATTACCGGTGGATGTCAGAGAGCCGTCGCTGATGATATTGATCATCACAGGCGTCTTCACCGCATCGGCGTACGCAAGGATGGCGCCGATGATGAGACCAGCATGCTGGTTTTTCGTCTCGCCGTCCGCGCGGTTGCCGCTGTGATAGTCATAGCCACCGAGAACGATGGTGCCCGCACCGGCGTACCCGTTCATCACGAGCTTCATGATCGCAGCCGTCTTCTTCACATCGTTGTCGGTGTAATCAGTCGCCGTGAAGATCGAAGTGCCTGCGCCGACAATCAGCGCGTCCTTGTCAGGGTTGACCGCATCCGGGCCCTGTGATGTTGCCGCCGTGAAGCCTGTCTTCACATAGGCGCACCGCAACTGCTCCTTGAGAGCCAGGTCCGCCGCGGCTGCGGCCGCGGCATCGCCGGACGCAGCAGTGGAGATGGTCGACACGAGAGTCTGTCCACCAACCACGCTGCCAGCGTAGGTAGCTGTCGTCGCTCCAGTCGTCGGCGACGCAGTGGCACCCGTGCTGATGCGGGCCTGAGTCTCCAAGACCGAAGTCGTGACGGCACTGGCTGCTCCACCCGAGCTCGAACCAACCAGCGCGGTATTGTCCGCCGCGCTGGCAATACGAGTGGGTTGCAGTGTGGGATCGACCGGCGCCGGAGCGGCTGAGTTGCCGCCCGAAGCCGTGGCATTCGTGCCCACCAGAGTTGCGAACTGTCCATAGGGAACGGGCAACCCGTTCACCGGCGGCAGTCCCGACACCGCCTTGGCGATGAGGTGCATCGCGTTCAGCGTGTTGCTGCTCGTGTCGTTCTGCGAGATGGCCGGAATCACCACGCCGTTGACTTTGGCCAGGATCGTGGCGGAAGCCTTCGTCTTGATGCCCCGGAGAATCGCCGAGTCCGAATGGAACGGCAGGCCCATCGACATATCAATGAAGGCCGTGGAAGTCGGGACCATGTTGCCCGGGACCCCCAGCTTGCTGAAGCCGGCCGTTGAGATGAAGTTGGTGGGACTGCCGGCCATGCCGGCAATCGCCTCCGAGCCCATCAGGTTGGCGCCACCGGCCAGGTCGATCGTAATGAACGGCACCGGACCGGTCGTACCCATCCCCGCGCTCGACACGTTCTGGAGCTTGCACTCCGTCATTTGTGCCGTGATGGTCGGGGGCACCGCGGCCCCGGCGCGCTGCGCTTTGAGCAGCGCGCCGACCCAGGCGGGCGCCAGCACAATGGCTGGGCCCGACAGGAATCCGGCTCCGAGGAGCTCACGGCGAGTGACCGGACGCGGATGATTCTCGTGCTTGAACGGCTCGTGGAGCCCGTGCTGCCGAGGGAGTTTCTTGCTGATGAAAAACATGTCTATTTACTCCTGATTCCGATCACTGCATGGACACTACGGCGCTTCCGAGCACCGCACTGCAGGCCGCCTGTGCTACTGCCCCCGAGGTCGGAGCCGGAGTAGCCGCGGAGAGATTCGTGATCAACCGGTTCAGCTCGTCAGTGACGATCTGAGCCTTCGCGGGATTGACGGTTGCACCGCCCAGCGCGTTGTTGACCAGCGGGTTGATGACCAGGGCACGATTGCCGGTTGCAGGCGAGCCTACCGCCGGAGCCGCGCCGTAGTACGTACCCGGGTTGGTCTGCGTGGTGTCCAGCCCAGGGAACAACGTGGTCTTGTTGGCTGCCGCACAGTACGCATCGGCCAGCTGCGCGATCGCAGTTTGAGCGGATGCCACGAAAGCGGACAGGTCACTGGTCGTCGGCAGGGACTGTTGCAGCTGGTTGTACAGCGTGTTGGTCGTCTGGTTGGTGAGCGCTACGCCCGTGACCTGCGCCATCGCGGCGTTGACCTGGCCGTAGAACTTCACACCACCGATGGCTGGAGATACGCCCGCGTAGCTTGCGGTCGGCGCCGGAGCCGCGGTGTTGACGAACGGATGCGAGTGGCTTCCGAGCTGATCGAAGGTCAGGAACATGACGTCAGAATCGGGACCCTTATCAGCCGCGACGATACCGCCCACTTTCGACAGGAGCTGACCGCCGGCCGCCGTGTAGGCCGAACCACCGAGCATCGTGTTGACCATCTGCCAGGACTGGCCGGAGGTCTGCACAGCGCCGTTCACACCGTAGCGGATACCAGAGATCGGAACGTTGTTCACAGCCGCGTTCGGATTGAGGCTGATGAACGTCGGGGCAGTGAACTGGTAGGCGTAGTTGTCCAGCACGCTGGCGGTCACTTGGATGTACGACTGCGGCACACCCGAGAGAGCAGCGACGTCGAAGAGCATGAAGTACTTCTCGCCCACACCGGCGGTGTAGTTCTGCGTGACCTGCGCTGCCGTCAGAGCACGGTTGTGGATAGCGACGAACTTGATGACGCCCAGCCACTGGTCCTTACCGTTGGCTTCTGCGCCGAGTACCAGTGCGAAGGTGTTATCCCAGCTTGCGAGTGATCCGCCAGCAGCCGTGTCCTTCGTGCCGGTGTCTACACCGTTCACGTACACCTTCTGACCGTCGGTCGGGGTGTAGGTCAACACTACGTGCTGCAGAGCAGCCTGCACGGGGAACTTCGCTGCGTCGGTAGTCAACAGGGTCTTGTTGCCGTTTGCAGTTGTCTTGTCGCTTCGTGTGGAGGCAGTCCAAGACATGGCAGCCTGACCGAGCGTTGTGTTGCGGGTCGTGTCGCTACCGGAGTAGCTGACGATCCACGCGCTCGTCTGAGCAACGTTCGCCGGAGCGACCCAGGCTTCAATGGTGAATTCACCCGTTGACTGGATCATGGAGGCGACCTTGGCGCTGGTGGCCGTGGTGGCCTGGGCCTTGCCGCCCGCGGCGATATTGATACCCCAGCCGCCTACCCAGCTCACGTTACCCGTAAACATCAGGTCGGCCGATGGGCTGACGCCGCTGGTGTCAAACGCAGTGGTGCCGGTGCCGGACTTGAACTCGTATTTGGCAACGAGGTTCGCTTCCGAGCGGTTGCCGCCAGAGGCGACCGTACCGTCCTTCAGCTTCAGGCCCTTCGACAGCAGCATCGCCGGGTCGACCGCGGTGACCTTGATGGCGCCCGCGAAGGTGTTGATGGCTGCCAGCATCGCTGCTGAGCTGCCTGCGCAGTCGCCAGGACCGCCGGTCGCAGTCGTCCAGCAGTTGTGGTGCTCGTCACGCAGACGCACAACGAAGCGCGACTGATCGGGCGAGGTCAGATTGATCTTGTCCTGCGCCGCGATATAGGCCGCAGCGACATCCGCCTGCGCAAAGAAGGGCGTCTGTGGCGAAGCAGCGGTCGGGGCATGACAGCCGGCGCAGAACTGGGTCAACAGCGGATACACCGTTGCCTTGAAGCTCGTCGCCGTGCTGCCGTCACCGCCCATATCCGCCGTCGGCGGGAACTGCTTGCCGCCCGCCACGTCAGTGGAGCTCGGGGGAGTGACCGTCGTGCCGGTGTTGGAACTGGCGGAATTGCCTACCCATCCCTTGATCCACTTGAGCATCTGATCGGCGCAGACTGTCTTATCCGCAACCCAGCAGTTGTGACCACTGCCGACCTGCAGAACGAGCCTGGACTGGTCGGGCTGCTGGAAGTTGACCAGCGGGTTGGCCGCCTGGTACGCGAGGTTCACGTCATCGGAGCGCGCGAACATCGGCGACTGGCCGCCCTCGTGATGACAGCCACCGCACTTGTCGGAGGTGCGGATGTTGTCCCACAGGTTGACCTTGAAGGCCTGCGTGTCCGCATTGGCTGGCGCCGGCCCCGTGTAGTTGCTGGCATTGTTGCCCGGGTTCGTGTTCTGAGTCGGAGTGGTTGACGGGCCGCCCGCGGTACACGCGACGACCGTCGTGAGCATTGCGAGCGCCGCCACCTGGCGGAGCATACGCACGCCTGCGTTTATGCCTTGAAAGTGATTCATGAAAGTCTCCCTGCTCATGGCGCCACCCCTGCTCCGGTGGTGCAATAGAGCGCAGCGTCCGCAAACACCTGCTTCAGCTTGTAGCCGTTGGCCTTGAAGCTGGCCGTCAGAGTGTCAACCTCGGCACCGTCCTTCGGGCTCGCGGGGGCACGCAGACACACAGCCTTGAACGCTTTCGTCACCTGGCAGCTGGCGAACGCGCCGCTCTGGGCGATCTCCATGCCGAAGGAGGCAGCGCCGTTGCCCTTTCCGGGCAGAGTGCTGTCGAACTTGAAGATGTTGGCATCGGCGCCACCGAGGCGGATGCGGCTCTCCCAACTGTCATCGGTCGTTACATAACCGTACTGGTTGTTGGAAGCGTTGATGAAGTACTTCGGATTGACGGTGCCGGCCGTATAGACCATGTTGCCTTTCGTCTCATCGAAGTCGTAGTACGCGAAGGCACCCGCCATCGGGTCCATGTGCGAGTGACATCCCACGCAGCTCTGCAGGCGCACCCGGCTGTCACCGCCCGGGGAAGCGGCCACATCCTGGCGGATGCGGTCACTGGGCAGTGACGTGTCCATGATCTGCTCCATCTGGTGGCAGGTCTGGTTGATGATGTTGAGGTTGTAGCCGCGGCGGTTGGTACCGGCATCGAAATGCTGGATGACCCCCGCGCGCGTGGTGATCAAACCGGCGACGGACGCGCCCGTATAGCCGTAGGCAGCCGTCTGGGTGGTCTTCACCAGGTTAGCGCTGATGTCCAGCACCGAGGTATCCGCAGCCTGGTAGTGCTTGTTGTCCGAAGCGGAAGCCGCAGGCGTTACACCCTTGAGCGTGTACAGGATGTCCGCGGACAGCGCCGTGTTGTAGGGCACGTCATCGTGGACCATGCCGATCGCGGTCACGATGTAGTCATTGAGAGGCACGAACACCGAGTTGTCGCGGTTGCTCTCGGCCGCGAAGATGTTGCGCAACGTGACGTTGTAGAACTGAGGCTGTTGTAGAGCCAGGGTCGCTACGGCCGAGAAGTTACCGGCGGCGGCGTTGGTCTGCACCGTGGCGAGGTTCTGTCCGGTCGGTGGCACGCCCGTAATGCGGGTATACAACAGGACGGCCTGCTGCGCGGGTGTCAGCGCCGCTTGCGCGGATGCGCCCGGCGATCCAAGAAGAGAAAACATTGCCAGCGCGCATAGCGCGCCCGCGGCCGGTGCGCGTGCTTGCCGCGCTCCCTCGAGTTTGAACGGTGTTTTAGTGTCCATAGCGCTGGTCTACTCCCAACATGATTACGATGCGCGCGGACCGGACTATACGGAGCCGCTGAACACATCCTGAATGTCTCAGGCAAATGACGTCGCCAGGCGCAGACACATCGGTTGTTACCGGTCGCGCAACGACCCTGACGCGGCAAAATGCGAGACCCATCACGACATTGCGGCAGCCGAAGGAATACCTATCTCCCTGCGCCCGCACTGGACCCGCACAGGCGTTCAGAAAACAGCGAATGGCGTCCGGGTGTCGTGACGGACTCGGCACAACAAAAGAAAAGCATCACGGAAGCATTCAATCCGGGGACCGAATTACGTTACATTCGCCCGTCGCGGCATAGCGGAGGGCGGACCTGGAGTGATTTGCATGAGTACGGAGCGCGATATTGTGAACAGCCGCTTGGCTGTGCTGCGGGAGCGGACCACTACCTCGAGCCGCTTCGCGGTTCCTGCCCTCATTGCGTGCCTCGCTCTCATGGGCGGCTGCAGTGGGAATGCCCACATCGATGTCGCGAACAGCCAGTCAGCCGATCCCGCGACCGTCGACTTCCCGATTTTCTATGTAAAGCGGACGATTCCCCCCGACACGGACGACCTGCGCATGCTGCGGGACGCCGTGAAGCCGACCAATGACCAACTCGTGGTGCCGAAGGCGGACCTGTACATGCGCAAGAGCGCATCGCCGAGCGCCGACGAAGTCAACATCACCAAGCGGATGACCGGCACCGATACCTACGACATCAAGGATGTCGATGTATCCCTCGACGGCAAGGCGGTTGTGTTTGCCATGCGCGGTCCGCTCACCGAGAAGACGAAACAGAAGGATCCGCCGACCTGGCACCTGTGGGAATACGTGATGGCCACGGATACCCTGCGGCAGGTGATCCCGCCGTCGCTGGTTCCCGATCAGAGCAACAACGTCGCGCCCCACTACATGCCTGACGGCCGCATCGTGTTTTCCTCCACGGCCCAGCGGCAGTCGAAGGCCATCCTGCTCGATGAGGGTAAACCCCAGTTCGAAGCGCAGGACGAGGATCGGTCTGAGCCGGCATTCGTGCTGCACGTGATCAGCGCCGACCGCACCGAGTTTCACCAGATCGAGTTCAACCAGAGCCACGATCGCGATGCCACCGTGCTCGCGAACGGCCGCATCCTTTTCACGCGGTGGGATCACGCTCCGGGCAAGGACGGCATGCATCTGTACACGTCCAATCCGGACGGCACCGACCTACAGTTGTACTACGGCGCCAACAGTCATATGACGGGAACGAACCCGGCAGGAACAAACAACGCCGTCATCGAGTTCGTGAAGCCGCGCGAGATGCAGGACGGCCGGATTCTGACGCTGGTGCGCCCCTACTCGAACATCGACTTCGGCGGCGACCTGGTGATCATCAACGGCAACCAGTTTGTCGAGAACGCGCAGCCGCTGCTGAAGGACCTCGGCCTCCCCGGTCCCGCCCAGACCCGCGCGACCGAAAACAATGTCATCGATGTCGCCGGCCCCTCGCCGGGCGGCCGTTTCAACTCGGCCTTTCCGCTGTGGGACAGCTCGAGCCGCTTCCTGGTGAGCTGGTCGCAGTGCCGGTTGCTCGATACCGACGGCATCACGATCGTTCCCTGCACGGATTCGCGTCTCAAGGACCCGAACGCCAAGGTCGCGCCCCCTCTTTATAGTGTCTGGATGTTCAATCCCTCGCGGAACACGTTGCTGCCGGTCATGCCGCCGACCGAAGGTGTCATGGTCACGGACGTGGTCGCGGCGCAACCGCGGGCCCTTCAGAACATCATTCTGGACAAGGTGCCGGGCGTGGACATCGACCAGACTCTGGTCAACGATGGCTTCGGCATCCTCGACATCCGCAGTGTGTATGACTTTGATGGTCTCGACAGCGCAAAGCCGCTGGGTGGAATTGCCGCCCTGGCCGACCCGCAGGCAACGACCGCCGCGCAGCGCCCTGCCCGCTTCATCCGCCTGGAGAAGCCGGTGTCGATTCCCAACCGCGATACCCTCGACCTGAACGATGCGGCCTTCGGTGCCAGCAACTTCATGCGCGAGATCCTGGGCTACGCACCTGTGGAGCCCGATGGTTCGGTCAACATCCGCATACCGGCGAATGTGGCGTTCCAGATCAGCGTTCTCGATGCCAATGGCCGCCGCATCTCGCCTGTCCAGGCCGCCTGGCTGCAAGTCCGGCCCGGCGAGACGCTGACTTGCAACGGGTGTCATACCCCTGCGACCCAGCAGAATCCGAAGTCACATGGACGAAAGGGTGTCTTCGCTGCCGCCTATGCCGGAGCGGCCGGCGGTGCCCCTTTCCTGCATACGGTCTCCACATTCATACCGGCGGCGGGTGAAACCATGGCGCAAGCCCGTGGTCGCACGAGCTGCGCATCGGATACGCCGAAATGCAGGCAAATGATGCCAAGTGTGAATGTCTATTATTCGGACGTGTGGACTGATCCGGCAGTGCGCACTCCGGACGTTCCACTCGTGTACTCCTATAACGATTCGACGCAGTTCTTCACGCCCCCGCCGAATGCCGGCTGCCTCGACGCATTTGGTGGACCATCCAATTGGCGAGCCAGTTGTCGGATCATCATCAACTACCCCACCCACATTCAGGCGCTGTGGGACGTGAAGCGGCAGACGGTCGATGCCGCGGGCGCCGTGGTGACCGACCACACCTGTACCCAGGGCGGATGTCATACCATCACCCCCAAGCCGGGCAGTACGGCGACGGTACAAGTTCCCGCCGGACAGCTCGATCTGACGAACACGCCGTCGAACGACGAGCCGAATCAGCCACTCTCCTATCGCTATTTGCTGTTTCAGGAGCCGAAGCTGGAAGTTATCATGGACGCCTTGTCGCCCGTTGCGGGGCCGCCCGATGCGGACGGCAACCCGACTGTGGTGATGGTAGGGCCGTACTTGAATGCAGGTAGCGCGAATGGCGCTCTCTCGAGCGCGTTCCTCGGTCGGTTTGCGCCGGGTTCAGGCAGCACGCATGCGGGCTACATGACTCCGGCCGAGCTTCGCTTGGTCTCAGAGTGGCTGGATATTGGCGCGCAGTTCTTCAACAACCCGTTCGATCCGGCCGCTCCTCTCAACTAGGAATACGTTGATTCGTTTTGCACTAGCCGGGTTGTTGCTGTCGTTCGTGCTCCTCACGGCGCCTCCGGCCGTGAGCCGCGAACGTGAGCATCTGCAGGTATACATTACCGCGCCCTACCTGGAGCTGCGCTCGGGTCCAGGCCGCGGCTATCCCATATTCCACGTTGCGGAGCGGGACGAAAGCGTGGAGGTCCTGTTCCGCCGCACGGATTGGTTCAAGGTTCGGACGGAGCGCGGCGTGGAAGGTTGGGCCGCGCAACGCGACATGCTGCGGACGGTGCTGGCCGACGGGACTGCCTTCAAGTTCGACATCGGCGACCGCGCCGGCTTCACATCACATCATTTCGAGATGGGTATTTTCGCGGGTGAATACAGCGGCTCCACGCTGGTGTCCACCTACGCCTCGTACTCACTCAACTCGCAACTCGCGGCGGAGCTGTCGGTGGGACAGTTCCTCGGCAAGTACACCAACGGCGTTGTCGGCGATCTGGGACTCACTCACGTACTGGTACCTGAATGGCGGTTGTCCCCCTTCCTGATGCTCGGCACGGGGCTCGTGCACGTCTCGCCGAAGGCGACCCTGGTACTGCCATCCGAGCGCACCGATCAGACCGCCTATGTTGGCGGCGGCGTGCGCTATTACCTCACGCGCCGCTTTTTCCTGCGCGGCGAGTACAAGAGTCACATCGTATTCACGAAGCGCAACGCAAATGAGGAAGTAGACGAATGGAAACTGGGATTCGCGTTCTTCTTCTGACTGCGGTCCTGATGACGCTTCCGGGCTGCGCTTCCGTGCGCAACTGGTTCCATCACCGCAGCGAAGTACGCCAGCAGAAGGCGGAAGCCAAGGAAGAAGCCGCGCAGCAGGACGCCCAGGCCGCCGCCGCGGACGCGGACGCCACTCCGCCGCGGGTCGTCGACCCCGAGGTCGAGCGCCGCAAGATCAAGGTGCCGCACATCCGCAGCTCGAATATCGAGATCGGAATCAATGACGGATTTATTTCAATCGAGGACTTCGGCACCAATAACGCCTACGGTCTGACGGCCGCCTATCACATCACCGAAGACTTCTTCTTCCAGGGCGAATACGGCCGTGCGTACGCGGGCCGCACCAGCTTTGAGACCCTGGGCGGCAATATTCAGCTGCTTACCAGCGCTGAGAGGCAATTCACGTACTACGACATCAGCCTGGGCTACAACTTCCTCCCGGGCGAGACCTTTATTGGTCGCGGTCACGCCTTGACGACTGCTTTCTATTTTCTCGGCGGCATCGGTGCCACGAAGTTCGCGGGCGACGACCGCTTTACGGTGAACTTCGGCGGCGGCTACCGCGTGCTGCCGTCGGATTGGCTGGCGATCCACCTCCAGGTACAGGACCGCGTGTTCCGCACCGACCTGCTGGGCGTGTCGAAGCTGACCAACAACATGGAAGCGTCGCTCGGAGCGACCGTATTTTTCTAAAGGCAGGACATGAAGAACCGTATTGCAACAATTCTCGCATTGCTGCTGAGCACGTCGGCCATGGCAGGTTCGACGGGTCCGGCTCCGCAGTTCACCCTGGATTCCCGCAACGGTGCCAAGATCAGCCTGTCCCAGTACAAGGGACAGGTGGTGATGCTCAATTTCTGGGCGAGCTGGTGCGGTCCCTGCCGGCAGGAGATGCCCCTGCTGGAGAACATTTACAAAAAGTACAACAAGATGGGCTTCACGCTGATTGGCGTGAATGTGGAGCCGGACTCGAAGGACGCTGAAGGCTTCCTGAAAGGTCTGCAGGCGCCTGTCAGCTTCCCTGTCATCTATGACAAGGACAGCACCGTCAGCAAGGCTTACGACGTGCAGGGCATGCCCAGCACCGTCATCATTGACCGGAAGGGCAACATCCGCGTGCTGCACCGTGGCTACAAGCCCGGTGACGAGAACGAGTATCTCGACAGCATCCGGACGCTCGTTCGCGAATAAAGGACACCGCCATGCGGGCTAGAGTGATGTTGATGGTTGTCGGCGCGGGCCTCCTGCTGGGTGGCTGCTCACCCATTCAACCGTGGGTCAAACCCTACGAGCGCGAGCATTTCGCCGATCCCATCATGTCGTTCAACCGTGATCCGGTTTCCAGCACCTACTGGGAGCACGTCATGGAGTCGCGCGAAGGCGCGCGTGGTGCTACGGGCGGTGTAGGCGGCGGCTGCGGATGCAACTGAACGTGTCGCGTCACCGCCTCCTGACGCTCATTTTTCTGAGCGTTTGCGCCACCCCCGCCGTCACGGGGGTGCTGCCCGATGATCGCACTGATGCCTTGTATCATCGCTATCAGGGCGGTGGGATCACCATTCAGGGCCCCTCCATCCTGGTTCAGAAGAAGATCACCGACAATTTCGCGGTGAACGGCAACTGGTACCAGGATTACATATCCAGCGCCTCCATCGACGTGAAGCTCTCGGCGAGCCCCTACAAGGAGAAGCGCACGCAGGAGAGCGCGGGCTTCCAGTATCTGCACGGCAAGTCGACCTACAGCGCCGGCCTCATTCACAGCACCGAGCCGGACTACAAGGCGAACACGACCTACTACTCTCTGAGTCAGGACATGTTCGGCGACCTGACGACCCTGTCCATGACCTACAAGCGCGGTTGGGACAGGGTGTATCGGGACCTGAAGGATCCGAACGGTCAGATTGTCAACGATCCCTCCTTCGGCGGCTTCGACAAGGACGGCAACCCGATATCGTTCAAGGACGCCGACCATCGCGGCTACTCCGTGGGTCTGAGCCAGATTCTCACCCGCACCCTCATCGGCAGCTTCAACTATGAAGTGCTGACGGATCAGGGTTACCTGCAGAACCCCTATCGCAAGATCCTGTATCTCAACCCGGGAGCGGGGCTCGGTTATACGCAGGCTGAACAGATCTATCCCAACACCCGGACCAGCAACGCGGGCTCGATCGAGCTCAAGTACTACGCGCCCTGGCGCGCGGCATTCACCGGCTCGTATCGTTACTTCTCCGACACCTGGGGTATCCGAGCCCACACCGCCGAGTTCGGTTACACCCATCCGGCGTTCAAAAGATGGATATTCGACGGTTCGTTCCGGTACTACACGCAGAATGCGGCGACCTTCTTCAGTGACCTGTTTCCACGGGTCAATTCCCAGAATTTCATGGCGCGCGACCGCGAGCTCGCGGCATTCAACAGCTACACCGTGGGATTCGGCGTCTCCTACGACTTCCCGATTCCGCGCAACCCCTGGATCAACAGAAGCAGCTTCTCCATCCGCTTCGATCACCTGCTGATCGACTACAAGGACTACCGCAATGCGCTGCTCATTGGCGCCAACCCCGCCTGGTCGGCGGGCAACGAGCCGCTGTACAAACTGAACGCCAACATCCTGCAGGCATTCTGGTCAGTCTGGTTTTGATTTAACCCCTTGCGCGCCGGCGTGATATAAGCTAGCGCAATGTGTCTGACAGCACTGCAAGGGGATTCATATATGCGAAGTCGCATGAGACTGTTCACGGCTTTGATCGGGCTCCTGCTCACATTGGGCGCCACCGGAGCTTGGGCGCAGGCACGGGAACAGGGCCGGCTGCTCATGGCGAGTCAGGTGCTGGAGGAATTGCGGAACTCCCGTGACCAGTACATTCCGGACAGGCTCCTCGAACGTGCGTACGCCATCGCCGTCATTCCTGACATGACAAAGATTGCATTCTTCGCCGGCGGCCGTCGCGGTCACGGTGTCCTGGTCGTGCGCGACAAGGACGGCCGATTCAGCAGCCCCACCTTCATTACCATGACGGGTGGCAGCTTCGGTTGGCAGTGGGGCGTGCAGTCAACTGACATCATGCTGGTGTTCACCACCCGCAAGGGTGTTGAAGGCATCACCGGCGGCAAGTTCACGTTGGGAGCGGATGCCTCGGTAGCCGCTGGCCCGGTCGGACGGCAGGCATCGGCCTCCACTGACACGAGCTTCAAGGCGGAGGTTTATTCCTACTCCCGCACCCGCGGTGTGTTCGCCGGCCTCGCCCTCGATGGCACCGCCCTGACAATCGACGACGATGCCAACGAGTTGTTCTACGGGAAGCCCGACATCCTTGCCTCCGACATCATCTCCGGCAAGATCAAGAGCACCGACGACTCAGCTCGTCGTTTCATGACTGCCGTGAATACAGGCACCGGGACAGTGGCGAGCGCCACGACGACCACCGCGCAGGCGCCGGTCTCAGCACCCTCCAACGGTGTCCAGAGCGATGCCCCGGCACCGATGCACGCTTCTCCTCCTCCCACAGGGGCGACGGCCTTCCCGATGGAAGATCCGAACCCGGGCCGGGAGCCCAAATAGTCTCCTAGTCGCCAGACGGGGTGGTTGATAAGAATGGGCGGCCCTGCCCCGCGGCAGGAGCCGCCTTTTTATTAGGATGCGCAAATGAAGGACCTGACTCAGGGACCCATTCCCAAACAGATTGTCGCCATCGCCGTGCCCATCGCCGCCGGCATGGTGTTCCAGACCCTCTACTACCTCGTCGATCTCTACTTCGTCGCCGGACTGGGCGATACCGCCATTGCCGGTGTAGGTCTCGCCGGCAACGTCTCCATGGTCATCATCGCCCTGACCCAGATGCTGGGCGTAGGCACCGTGGCCCTGGTCTCACATGCGGCCGGCCGTAAGGACCGACCCGAAGCCAACCTCATCTTCAATCAGTCGGTGCTCATTTCAGCGATCCTGGGGGTAACCACCCTGGTAGCCGGTTATGGATTGACCGGCGTGTATGTGCGGTCCCTGGCCGCGGATGGCGCGGCGGCGGCGGCAGGCGCGAGCTATCTGTATTGGTACCTGCCGGGACTGGCGCTGCAGTTCGCGCTGGTGGCAATGGGGTCGGCGCTGAGGGGCACCGGCATCGTCAAACCAACCATGGTGGTCCAGGTCCTCTCGGTTGTGTTGAACACCATATTGGCGCCCGTTCTGATTGCCGGCTGGGGGACACATCACTCCTTGGGCCCGGCCGGTGCCGGACTGGCCACTACATTGTCGGTCGCCTTCGGTGTCATCTACCTGTGGGTCTACTTCCATCGTCTCGAGCATTTTGTAGCGCTCGACTCGAAGCAGTGGTCGATACACCTCCCCACCTGGAAGCGGATTCTGAACATCGGCGCGCCGGCCGGCGGCGAGATGTTGATGATTTTCGTGGTGATTGCCGCGGCGTATTGGGCGATTCGCGGCTTTGGACCGGCGACGCAGGCCGGCTTCGGCGTGGGATCTCGGCTCATGCAGGCGATTTTTCTACCCGCGATGGCCATCGCCTTCGCAGCCGCGCCGGTCGCGGGACAGAACTTCGGGGCTGGGCACCTGGACCGCGTGAGGGAGACGTTTCGCTCGGCAGCCTGGATGAACTGCGCCGTCATGCTGGTACTGACGGCGCTCTGTTTGTGGAGAGCCGATGCCCTCGTGCGGTTGTTCACCAACGACGCCGCAGTGGTGGCTGTCGGGAGTACGTACCTGCAGATCGTCTCGTGGAACTTCGTGGCGGCCGGGTTGGCTTTCACGGCCTCGAGTATGTTTCAGGCCATTGGCAACAGCTGGCCATCGCTCATCAGCTCAGGTACGCGACTCGTCACCTACGTCGCGCCGGCGTTATGGCTGGGTTCGCACGGCAATTTTGAGCTGACTTACCTGTGGTGGATGTCCGTAGGCGGAGTGACCTTGCAGGCGATCGTTGCGTTGGTCCTGCTGGCGCAGCAGTTTCACCAGCGTCTCCCGCGGCGCCCGCAGGTCGCCGCAACTTAGTCAGAGATGGCTCCTAGCCGCCTGGCGCGTCCGCGAACAACGGCAGCGTTTTAGCGCTGGCTTCCGACCATTGAATCTGACGTTGGCTCTGCGATCCGCCCCGGGATGGAAAGTAGGTTTGCGCGATTCCATCGTGCACGCCGATGATGTGGAGCTGCAGCCGGTCTATCAACTCGTGTAGACCGGGCTGATCGATCGCGGCGACATCGGCCTCACCGAGGAAGCGGATGACTCCCGCCAGGGAATCCAGCACCCCCGCGCTGCGCGGCAGGGCCCGGAGGCACTGTTCGATCTGCCGCAGGCTGAATCCACAGGCACGCGGGAACTGCTCGCCCCGCAGCACGAACTCCAGCACATCGGTGCGGCTGACCCGGGTGCGCCGGCTCAGGCGATACATCTCATAACCCGACAGTGACTTGAGCACGCTCATCCACTGAATGGTGTCAAAAGGCCGTAACTCGGGGGCATCCTCCGGCAACAACTGCGCCGATCGCACATCCACGATGCGGCTCGTCATGTCGGCCCGCTCGAGATGGCGGCCGAGCAGCAGGAACGTGTAGGCATCGTTGCGATTCATCGTTCCCTCGAGCGTCCCCGTAATGGTCTGGGAGGTCAGAACGATGCGCTTGAGGAAATTGAACCGGTTGCGCTTGTTGAGCCCGGTCGGCAGCTCCTCCAGGAATTCCATGAAGAACTGGTTCAACAGCTCCCAGGTATCGGTTGGGAACACGTCGCGTAAGGTGCGCGCGTTCTCGCGTGCCATCTTGAACGACGACACAATGGAGCCGGGATTTTCGCTGTCGGCAATGAGGAATTGGACGATATCCCGCTCGTCCGCCTTGCTCCCCCGCTTGTTGAACAGTTCACGGCTACCCGTGATGTCAATCAAAGGCTGCCAGCCCGGCGCAAGGCCTTTAGGCAGGTCGAGCAACAGGTTGGTGTTGACGCTGACGAGACGTGCGGAGTTTTCAGCGCGTTCGAGGTAGCGCGCGAGCCAATAAACGTTTTCAACTACTCGTGCGAGCACGCGCTTACGCCTCGGTATCCACTATCCAGGTGTCCTTGCTTCCGCCGCCCTGAGATGAATTGACCACCAGCGAGCCCTGCCGGAGCGCCACCCGGGTCAATCCACCGGTAGTGACATAGGTCTTTCGACCGCTGAGAATGAAGGGCCGCAGGTCTACGTGACGCGGCTCGATCCGATCGCCAACAAACGTCGGCACCGTGGACAAAGTAATGACCGGCTGCGCAATAAAGCTGCGCGGATCGGACTTGAGCTGCGTGGTAAACGAACTACGCTCACGCTGCGTGGACATCGGTCCCATCAGCATTCCATAGCCACCCGAGCCGTCCACCGGCTTCACCACCAATGAATCCAGGTGACCGAGGACGTGATCCAACTCCTTCTTTTCGCGGCAACGCCAGGAGGGGACGTTGGGCAGGATCGGTGTCTGATCGAGGTAGTATTTGATCATGTCAGGGACGTACGTATAGACGAGCTTGTCGTCGGCTACACCGGCCCCTGGCGCGTTCGCCAAAGCAACGTTCCCGCTGGCCCAGGCACGCATCAGGCCGGGCACACCGAGGGTCGAGTCATCCCGGAAGACTTCCGGGTCCAGGAAATCATCGTCGATGCGGCGATAGATAACGTCCACCCGGGTCCAGCCACGGATGGTCTGCATGTAAACGCAGTCATCGTCGTGGACGGCGAGATCGCGGCCTTCAACCAGCTCACAGCCCATCTGCCGCGCGAGATACGCATGCTCGAAGTAGGCTGAGTTGTAGATCCCGGGCGTCAACACGACGACCTCCGGCTGCCGCTCCTTCCGCGGTGACAGGGCAACCAGCATGTCGTGAAGTTGGGATGGATAATCGTCAACGGGCAGGATCGCGGCGCTTTCGAACAACTCCGGAAACACGCGCTTGACGACCTGCCGATTCTCGATCATGTACGAAACGCCGGACGGCACGCGCAGGTTGTCTTCCAACACGTAGACCGTGCCGTCCTTGTCGCGTACCAGGTCGCTTCCACAGATGTGCGCCCAGCAGCCGCCCGGAGGTTTGACGCCAACGCACTCGGGCCGGAAATTCTTCGAGGTGGAAATGATCTCCTTGGGAAAGACACCGTCGGAAACGATCCGCTGGTCGTGGTAGACGTCGTCGATGAAGAGGTTCAGGGCCGCGACGCGCTGTTCGAGGCCCTTCTCGATCTTCGCCCACTCCTTGCGCGTGATGGTCCGCGGAATGATGTCCAGCGGCCAGGCCCGATCAATGGAGCCTTCCTGCTCGTGATAGACGGTGAAGGTGATCCCCATCGCCTTGATCGCAAGCTCTGCCGCCTGCTGGCGGACGCCGATCTCCTCGCCCCCCAGCTCGGACAGATAGCGCATCAGGGCTCTACCTGCAGCGCGAGCGCCGCCGCCGGGACCGACCAGCTCATCGTGGTGTCCGGGTGCGGAGTAGTAGGTGGTCCAGTCGATGCTCATCGCAGCGGCATTCTTGGCGAAACGACGCACCGAACATACCAGCGCGTGAGCGTGACAATCAAACACCGGGCGTATTTGCTACTTCCTGGTGCTGCCAAGGCACCCGCCGTACCAAATTGGTGCGTCCTCTTGCTTTCCGCGGAGCCGCCAAGTCCTATCCGCATACTGTTGCCGCTCGCGCGGGAGGTCTGCTTTGTCCATCCACGTTGCGCTCAATCACGTCACGCACTATCGCTACGACCGGCTGGTCTCGCTCGGTCCCCAGAGCGTACGCCTGCGGCCGGCTCCGCACTGCCGCACGCGGATTCTCGGGTATTCGCTCAGCGTGTTGCCGGCGAAACATTTCATCAACTGGCAACAGGATCCGCAGGCCAACTATCTCGCCCGCCTCAGCTTTCCCGAGAAGACGGGGGAGCTGCGCATCGAAGTGGACCTCATCGCCGAGATGTCGGTGTTCAATCCCTTTGATTTCTTTCTCGAGCCCTATGCCCAACACTTTCCTTTCAACTATGAGCCGGGCGAAGCCCGCGAGCTGGCGCCTTATCTGACCCGACTGCCCGTCACGCCACGGATGGCGGGCTACCTGGAGTCGATTGCGCGCGGGAAAGTCTCCACGGTCGACTTCCTCGTCGACCTGAACATGCGATTGTCGCGGGACATCCGGTATCTCATCCGTATGGAGCCCGGTGTTCAGACACCGGAAATGACGCTGGAAAAGGCATCGGGATCGTGCCGCGACTCGAGCTGGCTGCTGGCGCAGTTGCTGCGCAACCTGGGACTGGCAACCCGCTTCGTCTCCGGCTATCTGATCCAGCTCACTCCGGATGTGAAATCGCTCGACGGCCCCTCAGGAACGACCGCGGACTTCACCGACCTGCACGCCTGGTGCGAAGTCTATCTGCCGGGCGCGGGCTGGATCGGGCTCGATCCGACTTCCGGACTGTTGGCGGGCGAAGGCCACATTCCGCTGGCCTGCACCCCCGAGCCCTCGACGGCCGCGCCCGTCAGCGGAATGGTGGGAGAGTCTGAAGTCGAGTTTACACACACCATGAAAATCGAGCGCGTGTGGGAAGCGCCGCGCGTAACGAAGCCATACACCGACGAGCAGTGGGCAGCAGTTGAACGGCTCGGCCACGAGATCGATGCCAGCCTGGAGGCGCTCGATGTACGCCTCACGATGGGTGGCGAGCCGACGTTTGTCTCTGTCGATGATCGCGATGGCGAGGAGTGGAATACCGCCGCGCTGGGACCCAACAAGCGCCGCTTGTCGATTGACCTGTACGAGCGGCTGAAGTCGGAATATGCGCCCCGTGGACTGGCTCACTTCGGCCAGGGCAAGTGGTACCCGGGCGAGCCGCTGCCGCGCTGGTCACTCAACTGCTTCTGGCGTCGTGACGGAGAAGCGATCTGGCAGAATCCCGCGCTGCTTTCGGACGAAAGCTCTTCTGGTGCAACTCACGACACCGCGCAGCACTTTCTGCGCACGGTTGCCACCCGGCTCGGGCTGTCACCCACCTTTGTGTTTGCAGCCTATGAAGATGCTTTCTACTACATGTGGAAAGAGCGGAAGTTGCCCTCCAATGTCGATCCGTTTGAATCGCGGCTCGAGGATGCCGGTGAGCGCAAGCGGCTCATGCGGATATTTGAGCGCGGGCTCGATCGGCCGGCGGGTTATGTTTTCCCGGTGGCTCGCGATGCGTCGGGGGAGCACTGGCAGACAGGACCGTGGTTCCTCCGCCAGGAACGGTGTTACCTGGCGCCGGGGGATTCGCCGCTCGGGTACAGGCTGCCGTTGGATTCGTTGCCGTGGGTGGCAAAGGGCGACTATCCCTATATCAACCCACCCGATCCAACACAGGCGTTTCCGCCCTTGTCGGCGCATGCTGAGATACGACAACAGGTGCGTGAGACCGTGGTTCCGCGCGCACCGCAACTCCGTGAATCAGCGGCCGAGATTACCCGAACCGCCATGTGTGCCGAGGCACGCAACGGCGTGTTGTACATCTTCATGCCACCCACCGGCCGGTTGGAAGACTACCTGGAGCTGGTCACCGCAATCGAAGCCACCGCGGCCACGCTCTCGCAACCAATCGTCATGGAGGGCTACGAGCCACCGCGCGACCCGCGCCTCAACACCTTCCGCGTCACACCCGACCCCGGCGTGGTTGAAGTCAACATACATCCCGCTTCGAATTGGGACGAACTGGTCAAACGCACCACTCACCTGTACGAGCAAGCACGCCTGTCACGTCTCACGAGCGAGAAGTTCATGCTCGATGGCCGCCACAGCGGCACCGGCGGAGGCAACCACTTCGTGTTGGGAGGTGCCACGACGAACGACTCACCGTTCCTGCGCCGCCCGGACCTGCTGCGCAGTCTGCTCAGCTACTGGCACAACCACCCGAGCCTGTCATACCTGTTCTCGGGCCTGTTCATCGGTCCCACATCCCAGGCGCCGCGGACGGACGAAGCTCGCAATGACTCTCTCTACGAGCTGGAGCTCGCCTTCCACGAGCTTCCGCCATCGGGCCAGGCGTGTCCACCCTGGCTGGCGGACCGGATCTTCCGCAACCTCCTGACCGATGTCACCGGCAACACCCATCGGGCCGAGTTCTGCATTGACAAGTTATATTCCCCCGACGGACCCACAGGCCGGCTGGGGCTGCTGGAGTTGCGTGCATTCGAGATGCCCCCGCACGAGCGCATGAGCCTGACGCAACAACTGCTCCTTCGGTCCCTCGTCGCCCGCTTCTGGCGCACGCCCTACACACCCCCGCGGCTCGCCCGATGGGGCACCGAGCTGCACGACCGCTTCATGCTCCCCTATTTCATTCAGCGGGACTTCGAAGACGTCCTCGAGGAGCAGACGGCCGCAGGTTTCCCGCTGCGCCGGGATTGGTTCGCGCCTCACTTCGAATTTCGCTTTCCCAGGTACGGAGAGTTTCAGGCCCCGGGAGTGGAAATCGAATTACGCCAGGCACTCGAGCCGTGGCATGTCATGGGCGAAGAAGGCGCTATCGGAGGCACAGTGCGCTTCGTCGACTCCTCCGTGGAGCGATTGCAGGTCAAGGCGACAGGCCTTGCTCCTGACCGCTATGCCATCGCCTGCAACGGCCGCCGCGTTCCCCTCAGGCCAACAGGCAATGTCGGAGAATTCGTGGCGGGCGTGCGCTACAAGGCATGGCAGCCCGCCTCTGCCTTGCACCCGACCAGGACAGTGGATTCACCGTTGTCGTTCGACCTGGTGGATACCTGGATGAACCGTTCGCTGGGTGGTTGTCAGTATCACGTCATGCATCCGGGCGGACGCAACTACGCCACCTTCCCGGTCAATGCCTTCGAGTCCGAGAGCCGGCGGCTCGCGCGATTCTTCAGAATGGGCCACACTCCCGGCCACTTACACGCCCCGCCGGAAGAATCGAGCAGCGACTTTCCCTTCACTCTGGACCTGCGAGCCCCTTGAGCGAATCGAAACCCAAAGTCTCGGTGCTGACCGCCAGCCACGGCCCGGCACCGGCCGTCACTCCCGGCTGGCTCGCGGCGTACGTTCCGGATGCCCGCCGCTACGACGAATTGCTCGATGACAAGGGTTCGATCCGGCCGCATTGGCGTCCACTGCTGGAGCAACTGACAGCCGAGGACGCCCGCTCCGTGGCCCGGCGCGGGTTGGAGCGGACCCGTCGGCTGATTGTCGAAAACGGTGTCACCTACAACATCTACGCCGACCCCCAGGGCGCCGACCGGCCCTGGGCTCTCGACCCCGTGCCACTGCTGTTGCTCGCCGAAGAGTGGCGGACGATTGAGGCAGGCCTGGCGCAGCGGGCCCGGTTGCTCGACGCACTGTTGGGGGACCTGTACGGACCCCAACGCATGCTTTCGGAAGGGCTCGTGCCTCCCGAGCTGGTCTTCGGCCACCCCAACTATCTCTGGCCCTGTCAGGGAATCGTCCCCCGTGGCGGCAACTGGCTGCACATCTATGCTGCCGACCTGGCCCGCGCCCCGGATGGCCGTTGGTGGTTGCTGGCCGACCGTACGCAGGCGCCCTCTGGAGCGGGTTACGCCCTGGAGAATCGTGAGATCGTCGAACAAGTGCTGCCGGAGGAGATCCGGCAGCTCGGCGTCAAGCGGGTTGGCGCAGTCTTCAGTGAGCTGCGTGAGCAGCTCCTGAGTCACGGCGATGAAGGCGAAAACCCACTCGCCGTCATCCTGACACCCGGTCCTTTCAACGAGACGTACTTCGAGCACACCTACCTCGCGAGACAGTTGGGTGTGGCGCTGGCTGAAGGAACTGACCTCACCGTGCGTGACGACACGGTGTACCTGAAGACGCTCGCAGGCTTGAAGCGTGTGCATACCATCCTGCGGCGACTGGATGATGACTTCTGCGATCCGCTCGAGTTGCGCAGCGATTCGACACTCGGTATTCCCGGGCTCATCGGCGCGGTCCGCGCCAACCGTGTTGTCATTGCGAACGCGCTGGGCTCGGGCGTCCTCGAATCCGCGGCATGGATGGGGTTCCTGCCACGCATAGCCGAGCGCTTGTTGGGCGAGAAGCTCGTGTTGCCGTCGGTTGCAACCTGGTGGTGCGGAGAGCGGCCGGCGCTGGACTACGTGGTGTCACATCTGGACAAGCTGGTCATCAAGCCAGCCTATCCGAACCAGCGCTTCGAGCCGGTTTTCGGCCGTAACCTCGAAGGCGAGAAGCGCAGGCGCCTGATTCAACGGTTGCGTGCGCGACCCTACGCTTATGTAGCCCAGGAGCATTTGTCACTTTCGCAGACTCCGGTCTGGCGACCGCACGGGGCATTGGGATTCGCGGCAGCGCCGGTCGCCATCCGCATGTATGCCATCGCGGGAACCTCAGGTATTACAGTCATGCCCGGCGGGCTCGCGCGCGTGGCGCCGGACTCGTCGCTCGATGTCGTGTCCACTCAGCGTGGCGGGGGCAGCAAGGATATCTGGGTATTACCGGACTCGGCCGAAGACGCCGTTGCATCGGTGACCATGGGCAAAGCCCCCACCGCACGGGTCAGGCACGACGACATTCCCTCGAGGTTGGTTGAGAACCTGTATTGGTTCGGCCGTTATACCGTGCGCTGCGAAGACAAGGCCCGACTGTTGCGAGGAACCATCGCGGCTCGATCGGACGAGGCTGTCTGGAGCGCTGCCGCAAAGTTCTGCCGGGACCTCGGCGTCTGTTCCATTGACTGCGATCCGACCGCCTGCTTGCGCGATGACCGCAACCCGATGGGTGTCATTGCCGATGTCAGGCGATTGGCGTGGTGTGCGTCGCAGGTACGCAGCAGGTTGTCAGCAAGTTACTGGCGCGCCGTCAATGACATGCAACGTCGCCTTCAGGACTCCGTAGCCGCGCGGGAGGATACCCGGACCGCGCTGGACCAACTATTGTTATCACTGGCGGCGCTCGCGGGCTTTGCCTTTGACGATATGACTCAGGATGAGGGCTGGCGCTTGCTGCGCATCGGGCGGCGACTCGAGCGGCTGCAGTTTGCCGCCGGGCTGCTGGCGCAGCACCTGGCGTCGAGTTGGGCTACGCGACAACCGCACGTCGAGTGGCTCCTGGAAGCCTACGATAGTCATCGGATCTATCGCTCCCGTTATGTGGTTGCGCCGCGGCTCGGGCCGATGCTGGATCTGCTGGTTCGCGATTCAGAGCATCCCCGGGCGCTCGCCTTCCAGAGCCGCGCCATTGCCCGCGACCTGGAAAAGCTGAACAACTCTCTGGGTATTGCCGGTGAGATGGGCCTGGATGAAGCAATCCCTCAACTCACGGATGCCAGGCTGACCGCCCTGGAAGCCGACGGGCCCGAGGCGGAACACGCACGGCGCGCCATGGCTGACCGTCTGCGCGCGTTGAGCTGGGCAGCCGGCCAACTGTCTGACCGGCTCTCGCTGCGGCACTTCTCCCACATCGCCCAGGATGCACAGGCACTGGCGACATGACGAGCACTGTCCGCTATCGCATCCGGCACGAGACTACTTACGAATACCGTAACGACGTCGTGCATTCGCATCAGCTTCTGCATCTCGTTCCGCGGCCAACCGCGTATCAACAGTGCCTGGAGCACACGATCAACGTGACTCCGGCCTTCTATCGCAAGCGCAATGAGATCGACACCTTCGGCAATCTCGTGACGCGGGTCGAGTTTGATCATCCGCATCGCAAGCTCGAAGTGGCGACCGATATGGAGGTCGAGGTCCACGCGCGCCCGACTGTTGATGTAGCGGACAGCATACCGTGGGAGCGTGCCGCGTCCGGGCTGGCCTATCGCGGGGTGGATCCTGCCCGCGACAGCCTCGAAGCGGCGAAATTCAAACACGAATCGCCGTATGTCCGGATCAAGACGCTGTTCAATGAATATGCCGCGGACTGTTTTCCGAGCGGCCGGCCGGTCCTGGCGTGTGCCCAGGCCCTGAGCACCAAGCTGCACGAGGACTTCCGCTATGCGCCGGGCGAGACTACGATTTCCACGCCGCTCATCGAGGTATTGAAAAGCCGCCGTGGCGTATGCCAGGACTTTTCGCACCTCATGATTGCGTGTTTGCGTGCTCGCGGCCTGGCCGCCCGGTATGTGAGTGGATACATCCGTCAGATCCCCGAGAGCCCCGATGCCCTCGTGGGCTGGGGCGCATCCCACGCGTGGGTGGCTGTGTTTGCTCCACCATTCGGTTGGATGGAGCTGGATCCCACCAATGACGTGTTTGCCGGCACGGATCATATTTCCGTGGCGTGGGGCCGGGACTTCGGGGATGTCTCGCCGTTGCGGGGAATCATCCTGGGGGGTGGCAGTCACCGGCTGACAGTGGGCGTCAAGGTCGAACCTATCCAATAACTAACGGTCGCGCCATTCACGCCAATCCTCGATTGTCGCGTTGCGCATGGCCCGTGCCGCCTTCAACAGCCACTCCCCTTTGCGCTGGCGCATATTGCGCTCGAGCAGATCGCGGCGAATGGCCTCTCGTTGTCGGGGGTTGCCCAGATGCACGTTGCCGGTTTCCCATCCCATCATCCACAACAAGCGACACTCATCCTGAACACCCTCGAGATGTTTCATCTCGATGCGACTGCAGTCGGGAGCGAGCCGCCTCACAACCCAACCGGCGCGCACATTCAGAAACGGATCCGCGACCCGCACGGCGCGGCTCACGATCTGTGAATACTGCAAGGGCCGCGACCTGCCGCTGCACCACCACCAGGCCGAGGTCGTGAGGGCCTTGGCTTCCCGGGCGATGGTGCCACCTCGCCAGTGAGCCAACGCAGTAAACCGTTGGCGTCCCAGGCTTCCCAGCCCCGCCTGACGATGACAGATGCGGATCGGCAGGTGTTTCTCCGGCATGGCCTCTTTCAGAAACGCCATTTCGCCGGGTGTGGGAGGCACCGCGGTACGGCGGAGCTTCAAGAGTCGGTCCCAATAGGCACGCTGCTCTTTCAGGCGGCCCATGGCCAGGTCGCGCAACCAGCGGTTCTTCTCGGCGAGCACCACGGGCTCGCCGCCGGCGCGCAGGGCTTCGGTGTAACCTTCCAGAACCGAATCACAGGCCCGCCGCAATGGGGTTTCCAGGCGCGCCTCGCTGATCGCAACCAGTGCGCTCGTACACAGCCGCACCAGGTCGTTGGTGTAAGGAAGCGTCGTCGCCTCGTCAAAGTCGTTGATTCCCCAGATCAGCCGGCCTTCGCCGTCGCGCCACGTCCCGAAATTTTCAACGTGCAGATCGCCGACGCCCAACACTTTCGGCGCCGCGGTAAGATCGGCGCACAGTTGGGGCCAGACCTGGGCCCACCGGTAAAAGGTCGCGCGCAGAAAGGAGAACGGATCTGCGGACATCTCGCGATGTTTGCGCTTCAGATCGCTTTTGACGATGACTCTCAGTCGTTGCGCGAGCCAGCGCTCATAGGCGGCGGTGGCCGCAATCACATTCATTTGTCGTAACCCCAGGGTAATTACTGCCACATGGTTCTTTTTGAGCTGGTCATTGCTTTGTTGGTGCTCGGTGCGTTGCTCACCCTGTGGGCCAACCGGATCGGAGTGCC
>Ga0268264_10000737_pt1 | contig 37322 bp, 20 predicted proteins | sample KBSSwiS32_FD_190357 | JGI IMG/M metagenome (GOLD analysis project Ga0268264, IMG submission 190357) | Switchgrass rhizosphere microbial communities from Kellogg Biological Station, Michigan, USA - KBS Switchgrass S3-2 (SPAdes) (version 2) | ecosystem: Host-associated > Plants > Roots >...
GACGAATACGCGCTGCGCGCGTTCGATGCGAATGCGCTCGATTATCTCCTCAAGCCCGCCTCGCGCGAGCGCCTGCGCCGCAGCCTCGACCGCGTGCGCGCCCACCTCGCCGCGCCGGGCACCGGCTGGGACGCCACGCTCCGGGGATTGGAAACCTCGCACCCCCGCCGCATCGCAGTGCGCATGGGTGAGCGCACCCTGTATGTCTCCGTGGATGAAATCGACTGGGTGGAAGCCGCGGGAAACTACGTGGTGCTCCACTGCGGAAATGAAAACCACATCCTCCGCGAAACCCTGGGCGCGATCGAGGCCGACCTCGCCCCGGAGTATTTCGTGCGACTGAGCCGCTCCGCGGTCGTGAATCTCCGGCGCGTGAAGGAACTCCTCTCCGTCACGCCCGGCGAACACATCGCCGTGCTGCACAACGGCCACCGCCTGCCCATCACCCGCAGCCTGCGCGAGATCGAGAAGCGCCTGAAGTTCGCGTAGGGGCGAAACGCGGGCGCGGCCCATTTTGGCCGTCCTGTGGGGCAGGGGACAAGGCCGGCGGCCCCGCTGCAGAATCAGTTAAACGGGGGGTTTCCCGGCGGTCGGCTGGCCTTTGCTTTTCATCATTTTCAGTGCGAGTTCAAGAGTCCGGGCGATCTCGCTGCTTTCGATCTTCAAACTGCTTGAAACGACGCCGTCCATTAACGCGGCGATCACATCGTCGGAGCGATGGAGGGCCTCCTTCATCCGGGCAAGGATCTCTTCGCTGGCGGCATTGGCTTTGACGGACGGCTCGCTCGAAAGATACTCAATACCCATATTCAGGATGTTGTGCGGGTTGCGCAATTCGTGCGCCACGCAGAAGGCCAGCCGCGCGATCCATTGGATGTTTTCCAGCTCGATCAATTGCTGTTGCGCGGCCTTTAATTCAGACAAAGCCTGCTCCAACTGACTCTTCTGCCCGGCGAGTTCGATGTTCGCTTCATGCAGGGCGTCCTCAGCGTTCTTGAGCGCCGTAATGTCTTTTGAAATTCCGCATGTCCCGATGATCTGCCCGGACGCGTCCTTTAAAAGTATCTTGGAAATCAAAGCCCAGCCGGTCCGGCCATCGAGCAGCTTCTTTTTCTCGACCTGCCCGATGATGGCTTTCCCGGTGCGCATGATCCGTTGCTCATCATCAAAGGCCGCTTGGGCGAGTTCCTTGTCGAAGAAATCGAAATCCGTTTTGCCCGTCGCTTCAGCAGGATCCGGGAGACGGAAGTATTCGGCTTCAGCCCGGCTGACACAAATGAAACGGCTTTCCCTGTCTTTGAAAAAAATCCGGTCGGGAATATTTTCGAGCAGGCAGCGGAGCAGAATCAACTGGTGTTGAGCCGTAGTGCCCAAGGGCATTTCAGAATCGGGAATATCACTCATGAACGGGGTGTTTCAAAATCAGGCAAGTTTTCATTCCTATTTTGCCGCGCCGGTACCCCACGCCTTGCATCGCAGATGATGACGACGGTGCGACCCCGCCAAAAGCCATGCCAGGGAACGAGTTCCCTGCGGCAGCCGGCATCAGGAAGTGCTTGCAAAAATCGCGTCGATCCATAGTCATCCATTCAAACCGGGATTTCCCATTTGATTTATTGTTCGTCGCTTTGGGGAAAGCTTTCGCCTGATTTTATCCGAAGCCCACCATTCCTCAAGTCATTTCAATCCACGGATTTGGTCTTTCAGCGGCTCATGTGTGTTCCAGCCCCATTACCACCTGAAGTTATTTCGTTATTCTAATCCTCTCACTTCCAAACACATGATGCTTGATCGACTGGATCGGTTCGGACCTTTTTGCTTTTGTTTTGATCCCTTCCTCTCTGTCCGTCAATTCAGGGCAACCTCAGGAGCGATCATTGAATCTTACCGCCCGCGAATCCGCTCGTCGCCCTGGCTAACTCCACCATCAACCGGTCGGGCTTCACTTTTTTTCCGATCAACATTCCGGCGGCTTTGCATTTTGCCAGCACGGCGGATAACTCCTCGAGGGTCGGTTGCAGCGGGGCAAGGCCGCGCACCAGCTTGGGGATCAAATGCCCCCGCAAATAGCGCCCCGGCCCAAGCCCCATTTCCCCCCTTTTACCCAAATGAAAGACATCCTGCCCCGCCGCGGGTTCATTATTTTAGCGGATATGGATGCCTTCGGCGGAATACGCCTCAATAAGACTCTTTATCTGATTGAGCATATTGTTTTCGTACGAACTCACGATTTGAACCTGAACTTGCGTTGCCCGAAAATCAAGGCAGCAGACTCACGCGGCTTGATTTCATCTTTCGTTTGCCTCACCCTTTCTGTGTCTCCTCGTGAAATTCCTGTAACACCCGGATTGTTAAACATGCGGAATAACCTGAACGTGATCCTCAATGCAACGCGGCTGGTCGCTGCGTCCTATCTCGGCGTTTTTCTGGCCTGCAGCCGCTGCCTTGCCTCCGCCGGGGAGGACATGAAAGTGTGGAAGGAGCGCGTCGACAAGGTGAAGGCGGGGATGACTCTGGCCGAGGCGGAGCGCCTGATGCCGCTTTTCAAGATGTCGTCGCTGAAGCCCGTGGCAGCCTATACAGTCACGCTTCGAAACGGCACAAGCATCTCCGATCCCGGTTTCCCGCTCAGCAAATACCATACTGTCTTTGTGCCATTTGGCGGCGGAACCGTCGCTATTTCCGATGCCTCATCTTTGCCTCTGACAATTACCTCGGGGCCTCACTGCCTTGTCCAATACCATGTCGCCCCGGAGATCCTCGTTTGCATCGACTACACATCGACTGGCAGGGGCGGCGCGAATGACCAGGATGGCCGGGTCAACAATGCCACGATCCGGTATGAACCGGCGACCGGCACGAAATAAGCGGGCAGCCGCAAGTGGAAACCGGCAATGTGCCGGCGCCGCTCACCTGCCTCCCGGTTGCCCGCGGATGCCCGGGTTCTGGCCGGGGTCGGTTTCGTTGTGGTTCAGCATGCGGAGGTCGAGCTGGGCGGTGGCGGGGTTCAGCTCGGCGGCGTCGTCCACGGGGCTGTAGCCGAGCCGCTCGCGGGCGTCGGAGATGTCGAGCCGCTTGAAGCGGTTGTCGGAGAGGCCGTGGAAGATCGCGAACCGGATGTTTTCCGCCTCGATGCAGCGCGTGATGAGCTGGTGCAGGTCGCGCCGCGAGACGAACGCATCGAGCAGCCGGATCGCGCCTGGCCCGCGCGCCTGCTCGCGCGACTTGAACGCGCCGATGCGCAGCGCAATCACGGAAAGCCCCTCCTTCTCCGCCATGTAGCGGCCCAGCGCCTCGCCGAAGCATTTCGACACGCCGTAGAGGTCGCCCGGGTTCACGGGGTCGGAGGTCTTCACCTGCACGTCCGCCGGATAACCCGAGACCGCGTGGATCGACGACGCATAGACGACGCGGCGGCACCCCGCGTGCTTCGCCGCGAGGAAGGTGTTGTAAGTCCCCGTGATGTTCGCATCCAGAAGCTGCGGCCACGTGGCCGAGGGGCTGGCGTTCCCGCCCAGGTGCACCACGGTGTCCATGCCAGCGCACGCATTTTTCACGGCATCGAAATCGAGCAGATCGGCCACGATCACCTCGCCGAACCGCGCGATCGCCACGCTATCCCCGTCCTCGCGATGCACCAGCAGGCGCAGCGCATATTCCGTGTGCGAGTGCGCCACGAAATACGAGCCGATCCTGCCCGCAGCGCCCGTTACCAGCACCCGGCGCTTCTGTTTTTCGGGAGGCGTGTTCATGGTTTGTAACATCCATCGTGTTCAAAGGGGGCGGTGGATGCGCATTGGAATCATCTCCGATAAAAAGGCAAATAGCAACACTACGGCATTCCCGGGGCAGGGGAATTGCGTCACGCCAGGTGGGCACTTGTTTGTATTTGCTTTCGTAGAGCGGGATGATGACAGTTTTACGTTGTTAGATAAAAGAGTTTGCCTGGTGGGACGGGTGGTGGCTATGGCCCGGAATGGGACATATGAGACGAATGCGACATATGGGATGTATGTTTTCCGGCTATGCGCTCACTTTTCCTGCATCTGCCAGGAGCCGTCCCAGGTGGCGGGGGGCGGGGTTTCGCGGTAGGTGGCGATGCGGTCGAGGAAGAGGCGGGAAGGGGGGTCGTCCGGGCGGAGCGTTAAACATTGTTCAAATGCGGCTTTTGCGGCGTCCCATTCCCTTTTGCGGAAGGCCTGGAGGGCGCGCGTGAAGTGGGCGGCGAGGTCGGCCAGGGCGGGGGGCGCGCCGTTTGCGAGGGCGAGGAGTTCGAAGATGCGGGTGGACTCGGTTTTTCCCATGGCGACCACGGCGTCGATCTCTCGGACGAGGATTGCGCCGCCTGCGCGGGCGAGGGTGGTCTCGCAGAGGAGGATACGGGTGCCGTAGACGCGGTTCAGGTGCTCGAGGCGCGAGGCGACGTTCACGGTGTCGCCCATGACGGTGAAGCTGCGCGTGGTCTGCGAGCCGATGTTGCCGACGACGACGTTGCCGGTGCTGATGCCGATGCGGAGGTCGATATCCGGGAGGTTGCGGCGCAGGCCGGTGAGGTCGGGCAGCTCCTGCCGGAGCGTTTCCACGGCGCGGATTTCGTCGAGCGCGGCGCGGCACGACTGCACGGCGGCATCCGTTTTATCGGTGAAGGGCGGGCCCCAGAATGCCATCACGGAGTCGCCGAGGAATTTGTCGATGACGCCGTCGTGCGCCTGGATCGCGCCGGCCTGGAGAGTAAAGTGGCGGTTGATGAAGTTGACGAGGTTCGCGGGCGTAAGATGCTCGCCGATGCCGGTGAAGCCGACGAGGTCGGAGAAGCTCACGGTCATCTCCTGGCGCTCCGGCCCGGCCTCCTGCGCGGCGGGGTCGCGCATGATGCGCGTGAGAATGCGGGGATCGATGTATTTGCCGAACGTGCTGCGGAGTTCCTCCTTCGAACGGAGCTCGCCGATGAAATAATTAAACGCTTGTGTTACAGCGCCCACCTCGTCCGTGGACTGGATGGGGAGCTCGATGGTGAGATCGCCCTTCCGCACCTGCCCGATGCCGGTGACGAGCGAAAGCACCGGGCGCACGAGCCGGGAGGTGATGAGCGCGGCGAGGCTCAGGCCGATCGCCACCGAGACGAATGTCGCCGCGATGCTCAGCCAGAGCACGCGGGTGTGCTGCTTTGCGGATTGCTCCGCGGCCAGCAGGATCACGCCGCGGATGGTGTCGTGCGTGTCGCGCCGCAGGTTCTGCAGGTTCACCTGCATCTCGTCCATGATCGAGAGCAGCGGCAGCGCGCGCGCATTGTCACCGGCTTTCACCAGCGCGAGATACTCCTTCTGCCGCTTGTCCACGATCGCGTAGGTGGAGGACATCTGCCCGAGCTGCGCGCGGATGCGTTCGAACTGTCGCGTGAACTCCGCATCATGCACCGCCGTGTCGAGCAATTGGCCGGACTCCGCCGTGCGCTCCCCGACGAGCCTCGTGTATTTATCGTAGTTCGCCGAGGCGTCTGCCAGCGCGTGCTCGCGGTCCGCGCCGGCGGAGAGCGCGGCGATCATCCGCTCGAAGGCGATGCGGCGGCGCAACCCCGCCTCGTTCAGCCCCATGAGCGCCTCGTCCAGCGGCTGGTAGGTCTGCGAAAAATGGGCGAGCGTGCGGTTCAGCGCGCGTACCTGCACCAGCAGGAATGCCACCAGCGCGATCATGATGGTGACCAGCACGACCGCCAGGCTGAAGATTTTTGCGGCGATGCTCGTTTTCACAATTTCAAGGGGGAGCGGGGGTGTGAACTCATGTGTGACAAGCTGCGCACACTAGCGGGGCTGCGCACAGGTGTCGAGGATGGACGGAATGACGAATGACGGGCGGGCTGCATTTTCGCTGGTGTGGGGCGGGATAGCCTTCTCTTCCAATGGTTCGTACGCATTCCTCCCAATGTTGCGAAAGTTGCTGATAATCTGGATTCCGATGGCAGCGACGGCGGGCGTGGCGCTTTTTACACCTCCACGCCGCCCCAGGTTCCCGGGACGATGACCGTAAGTGATACCATCCCGGTTTCCTCCGCGCCCAGGCGCTTCATGCGTCTTCGGGTTACCGCTCCATAGAGCCGGGCCTGCACTTTACGATACCGCTTCGGCGAGCATCGCCTCGGCGACGCCTGTGCTCTGCCCGTGGGCATCGATGATGCCGAAGTCGCCTTTGTAATCCCAGTTGGCCCAGCCGATTCCGTATTCGGTGAATACGGAAATGATGTCGCGGTACCATGCCTCCCGCACCGGCCGGGGGGCGAGGTCGATGACTCCGAACTCGCCGCAGTAAAGCGGAAGGCCGGTCCGGCGGGAGGCGGCGATCGGCTGGGCGAAGTCCGCCAGCATCGCGCGGCGGTCGTAGGGGCGGTTCAGTTTTTCAATGTCCACCTTCACGAGCCGGGCGGCCTCCGGCGGGCGCACTTCCGACAGGCATTCGGGCGGGATCGGCTGGCCCGGGTATTGGATTGGCCCGTCGTACATCCTGCCTTCCACGCTCCAGCTCGCCCGGTGGTGGGTGATGAGCATGGGGTGGTAGAAATGGAATGTCAGGACCGTGTTCGCGTCGTCGGGCACCGAGAGCTGGTCGAAGGTGAAGGCCGAATTCCATTGGTTCGATCCCAGCACGATCGTCCGCTGCGGTTCGAGCTTGCGGATCGCCTGGAAGGCGAGGTGCGCCACGCGGTTCCAGTCGTCCGGGTTTGTCGCCACGGCCTCGTTGAGAAGCTCGTAGGCAACGCGTTCGTTCGACCGTCCCCGCAGCCGCGCGGAGAGTTGGCGCCACAGGTCCGCAAATTTTTCCGCCTCGGCCGGGTCGGTGAAGAGCCCCGGTTCCTTCTCTGAAATGAAGAAGTGGCTGCGCAGGATGTGCAGATCGATGACCGCGTTCAGCCCGGCCTGTTCCGCCCAGTCCAGCGCGGATTCCATGAGGTCGAACGCCTCGGTCTCCTGCGCGCCGGAGTCGTTCCACATCTGCATTTCGTCGATCGGCAGGCGGATGTGATCGAATCCCCAGTCCGCGATGCGCTTCACGTCCTCCTGCGTGAACCACGCCCGGCGCACGTCCCCGCGTTCCTCGCTCTGGCTCAGCCAGTGGGAGATGTTCGTGCCGCGGTGGATGTTCACCCGGGATTTCGCAGTTGTTTTATTGTGCATGGTCGTAACGTTACCGGTATAATCTTTCCGTCCCACGGTTTTACAAGTTCGATTATCACTTTTTCGTTTCGCGCCTGCTTTTTTACCGGCTGCCGGAGTGTCTCAGCGAACAGAGCCGCCGGGCGCGGTCCATTTTTTGACAATTTCCAGAGGAAGAAAGGTTGCGGGATTCAATATTTAAAAGGGCGGAATCGACGGCCCTAAAAATGGTACCGGTAACATTTATATTGACTATTTACCGGTAACATGGTGTTTTACCAACAGTTGCTCAAAACCCCTGTTTGGTCAGCTCTAGCCCGCCCCCAGCTATGATTTTCGATTTCTGTTTGCAGTCAGAATTCATCCCGGTCCGTCCTCATGCGATTGATTCCACGCGGAGGTTCGCCCGTTTTTTCAAAATCCCCATTGCCGGAACGACGGCGCTTTAATCCGCCTGCCGCGCAAACACATGTTCAACACCCGATAAACAACCCAAAAAACCCCAGCAAAACAAAACAAGAAGACAACCACCCCAACAACCCCCAGAACATTATGAAAAAACATAACCTGCTTCCGTGGCGCTCCGTGCAGTTGCATCGAGCCCGCCTGGTAACCCTGTCATGCGCCACGCTGCTTGCCGCATGTCTCGCCACAGCTTCGGCGGCCACCACTTACTACCTTTCCCCGACGGGCAGTGATACAAACAGCGGGACATCCACAGCCGCGCCATGGCAGACGATTACCAAGGTAAACAGCGGCACCTTTAATGGAGGTGATACGCTCCTCCTGCAGGGCGGGCAATCGTTTACGGGCAGCCTTGTCCTTACCCGCGGCAAGGTATTAAGCGGAACGGCCTCTCATTTCACCGTCGGTACCTATGGGACCGGCAATCCTACCATCATATCAACCGGCACGGGCACCAATTCCTCCGCGATCCTGGTGCAGGGGATAAGCGGCGTTGTATTGCAGGACTTGATTGTCCGCCCCGGGACAACAAGCCCGCAGGCGGGTATCTATATCCATAATAATTCGGGCGGCAGTCCCGCGCCGCAGGACATCACGGTCCAGCGCTGCGATGTCGCCGGTTTTCATTTCGCCCCGGGTAACTTCGGCGGGGAAATCTTTGTCAATGGATACTGGGGCTCCCTGACAAACGTCAGGATCCTGAACAATGTCCTGCACGGGCTCAGCGGCCCGTCCAGCCCGGATGACAATGGATTTACCAGCCTCGGCAATGGCCAGAATATCCTGAATCTTACCGTCCAGGGGAATACGGTTTACGATATCGGCGGAACCGCCGGTGTCTTTCCAGGCTCGCTTGCCAACGGGATCCTGGCAAACGGGGTCAACAGCGGGACCCTGCAATCCAATATCGTGCACGATTGCGGCGGGAACACCACCACCTGCGGAGGTCCCGGAGGCATCTGGGCCTATAACTCGACTAACGTCACGATCCAATACAACGAAGTCTATAAGATGCAACCGCTGAGCTTTACCGCCGGTTGTGATTGGGCCGCCTATGACCTGGACGGCAAAGTCACCAACTCCGTGGTGCAGTATAATTACAGCCATGATAACTTCGGCGCGGCGCTACTGGCCTATGTGGACGGAACATGGGGAGGGAATGTCTTCCGCTACAACATCAGCGAAAACGATGACTTCGGCGGCGGCGACGGCGGCCCGATCAGCATTGGAGGCACCAAGGTTTCCGGCACGCTGCAGATCTATAACAACACGGTCTATGATGGCAGCCCCCAAACCACCACCAACGGGCATTCCCCCGTTTATGGGCCTTACACATCCGGCACATGGGCGGCCGGCTCCATGATCAAGGACAACATCTTTTACGTCACCAATAAAAACAAGTGGGGGCAGGTGGAAGTCATCTATTTCCCTTACCAGCCGCAGGGCAACCTCACATTGGACAATAACGTTTATTATGTGACCATAGCGACGCCAAGGTGGCGGTGGGGCGGCACTGAATATACCACGTTCGCCGCTTATCAAACGGCCACCGGTTTTGATGCCAATTCCCTGACATCCAATCCTCTGCTCGTCTCGCCCGGGACCAGCGGCACGCTCTCATGGAATCCCACCCTGGGTAATGGGCCGCAACCCGAGCCCAACGGATACGCGCTCCAGAATACATCCCCGCTCTTTGGTGTGGGGGCGAACCTGGGCTCGATCAGCCCTGGCACGCGGGATTACTACGGCCAGCCCACTCCGAATGGTATCGGCAGCGGTTATAACATCGGGGCCGACGGCGGGGTGCAGGACACCATACCGGCAGCGCCTACAAACCTGGCCGCAACATGGGCCACGATGCTGAACGGCTGGTTCAAGCTGACCTGGACGGACAATTCCAGCAACGAAACCGGGTTCACCGTCCAGACGCTCTCCGGCACGACATGGAGCACTTATGCCAGCGTGGCGGCAAACAGCGGCACCTACACGAGGACGGGGCTGAACATGCCTTCCGGGCCTTACACGCTGCGGGTCATCGCCACCGGCACGGCGGGCAATTCCGCGCCGTCAAACCAGGTGACATTCAGCATCCCCACGCCGCCGAGCATGCCCAACACCCTCGTGGCAAATCCCGGGACGGCACAGGTGCTCCTCTCGTGGACCGCAGTCTCCGGCGCGTCCGACTATAACATCCAGCGCGCCACGGCCAGTGCCGGGCCCTATAGCACGATCAAATATAATAACTCCCCGGTGACTTATACCGACAACACAGCCGTGAGCGGGACGACCTATTACTACCGGGTGGTCTATAATGTCAGCGGCGTCGGGACGAGTCTCCCTTGTTCTCCTGTCTCCTGTACGCCGAATTGAGCAGTCCACGGATTCGGGACAACAACCCGCGAGGTTACGGAGACCGTAAGACCGCGGCAGTAGAACCGGATGGATAAGATGAGCAAACAGAAAGCTGGTAAACCCCGCGGAGGATTGGCTCGCGGACTGCGGGAGGGCGTGCTCATCGCCCTCCTCGCAGTCCTCCCGGCACTGGCCCTTTGCGCCAATGACAGGAGTGAGGCCGGCAGCCGGCATTCCCAGCCGGGCGTGCCCGCGGATGCCTTGTGGATCGATGCGCGTCCCGCCGCGGAGTACGCGCGCGAACACGTGCCCGGCGCCATCAACCTGAACGACGCGAATTGGGACAAGGAACTCGCGAGCCTGTATAAAATCTGGCGCCCCTCGCGGCCAATCGTCGTCTATTGCTCCACCCATTGCTGGTCCGCCGCGGAGATAGCCGCCCGGCTGGACGAACTCGGCATCAAACCCGTGCAGGTTTTCGCCGGGGGATTTGAGGAATGGAAGCGATCGAAGAGTTAGCCAGACGTTGGAAACGTAGATAACCATAGGGAAGCAGAGCCCCCCGGGCTCTATTGTTCATACGAGGAGGAAACAAGCCGTTTCCCGCCACTTTTTCAAAGTGGCCCGCGGATTCGCCTCCGCATCTCCACTGCGTGTCAATAGGTGAAAACCCTGATAGTAATACTTTGTATATCCGCTTCTTGTTGAAATTTGCAAAAGGCATTCTGCTTGCCTTCCGCAAATAATTTTCCTAACAAATCCGCATTCTGCCGGAGCCGTATTCTGAGTTTGTGAAAACTCCCGGCGGGAAACCCAAAACTAAACAAGGAGAAAAAAGAGATGAAACGTTTCAGGTTGGATTGGATGTTCGCGCTCGTTGCAGGGGCGCTGGCATTAGGCGGGATGGAAAGTGCCCATGCACAATACACGGTCGAAGGTACCACGGCTGGCGGCGGCAATATCGTGAGCGGGAGTAATACGCTCGGCACAGCCTTTTCGGGCGACGGCAATCTCACCGCCACCAACGGCTTCGATTCACTCACGCTCACCCTCGGCAGCACGGTGACCGATACCGCGAGTCTCGGCGCCGCAATTCTTTTCACCACAAATGGCGACACGGTCCTTAACAACGGCTCCATCTTTGGCGGGGCGGCGGGATCAGATTCCGAATTTACAAATACCGGGCTCGCTTTCTTCAGCAATGGCTCGCTTTCGAATCAAACGGTGACCAACAATGGCCTCATCCTGGGCGGCGATGGAGGCGGTGAAAACACGATGGTCAATACCGCCCTGGCGTTTCTTGCCGAGTCAGGGTCCATCTCGAACGTCACGGTCGTCAACACCGGCACCATCGCCGGCGGCTCCGAGGGCGGGGACGCTTTTGGCGCGATCAATACCGGCGTGGCGATCATGGCAGAGAACGGCGTATATAATATCTTGATCAACAACAGCGGTGTGATCGCCGGTGGCAATTTCAGCGAGTTCGGCACCATCCTCGGGACTGGCATCGCGATCATTGATTTCAATTTATCGGGGCCGGAAATCAACGGGGTCTCGATCAACAACAGCGGCATGATCCTCGGCGGCACCAGCAGCCTCGGTTTTGAAGGAGAGATTCAGACCGTTATGGCAGGCGCGGCCGTGGGCGTGGTGGGCTTTGGCAATGTGAGCAATATCAGCATTACCAACACCTCGACCGGAACCATCGTCGGCGGATGGGATAATACGATGGAAAGCGGGCCGGGACCGTTTGCCAATATCCTCGCCGGTACGGGTCTCGGCATCGCGAGCATGGGCGACTTCGGGCCGATCGGTGCCGAGACAGGCAGCCCTACTACCTTGACCAACGTCACCATCAGCAATGCGGGAAACATCATCGGCGGCGGTAGTAATGCAGTCACCGTGGACGGTGGTTCCGGCGTGGCTTTGATCGCCAGCGGCACCATCACCAATGTGGCCATCACCAACTCCGGCACTGTCCAGGGGGGCAGCACCAACGAGTTCGGTCTTAACCTGGGCAACGGCATCACCTTGAACTCCGGCATCGTTTTCACATTTGAACCGGTATTCGCACAATCCGCCATCTCGAACGTGACCATCACCAACTCCGGCGTGATCAGCGGCGGCAGTGATAGCTTTGAGAGCATTGCCGCGGGCAATGGTATCAGTTTCTTCACCGGCGCGCCTTTTATCGAGGAGGAAGCCAACTCCGGTGTCATCTCGGGTGTGGCCATCCACAACTCCGGCATCATCCGCGGTGGTAATGGCAATGAGGGGGAGGAGGAACAATCTTCCTCCATGGGCGGCGGTATTGCCTTCGCCAACTTTACCATCGCGGGAACCATCTCCAATATCACCATTAACAACAGCGGCGCGATCCTGGGTGGCAGCTTCGGCAACTCCAGCGCGTGGATGGTGGGAGAGGGAATCGGCATCATCGGCGGCTCGGTCAACGGCGTGACGATCACCAACACGGGCTTCATCTCGGGCGGCAGCGGCAATTCATTCGATTCGGATTATACCGGTTCGGGCATCGTCATCATTGGCACCGACTTTTTGAGCGAGAATTCCTCCATCAGCAACGTCGGGATCTACAATGCCGGCGTGGTCGCCGGGGGCAGTGATGCCGGGTTCAAGGAAGGCACGGGTGACGCCATCAACCTTGACGCCGCTCTCGTCAGCGGCGTGACGATCACCAACACCGGCTTTATCCTGGGCGGCAACAGTTCCAACCCGAAGAGTTCCGGCGGAGACGGCATTTCCATTTTCTCCGGCACGATCAGCAACGTGACGATCCAGAATTACAACCTCATCCAGGGCGGCGATGGCGCTGGCGGCGGCGATGGCATCGTCATCAATGCCGGCTTCGATCCCGACCTGGTCATCGACAACATGACGGGCGGTATCATCCGCGGCGGCAATGGAATCGCGGGTGGTAGCAACGCCGGTGGAAACGGCCTGAGCCTCTTCATTTCCAATGCCTCGAACGCGGTGGTCAACAACCACGGCTCGATCCTCGGCGGCAATGCCAGCGCGGGCGGCTTCGCGGGCGAAGGCATCCACGCGGAAGCAAACGGTCTCACGATCAACAACTACGGCGTGATCGCCGCCGGCGCGGGCGCCTCGCAGGCGGTCGTGAACGGCTTCCCCGCGGTGGCTGTCTCGGTCTCGGGCAACAATAACTCGATCAACCTCTACGACCACTCCGCGGTGTATGGAACCCTGGAAGGATCCAAAGGCGCCAACAACGTGTTGAACCTCAAGTTCACCGGCGTCAGCCCGCAGGAATACCAGGCGTTGGTACAGCAGCTCGAGGCGCAGGGCTGGTCCCCGGCCAACCCGAGCTTCACTGGCCTCTTCACGCTCCGTGGCGTGACCTACTACGTGGACCCGCTCATCCTCACCATCAGCGGCATCACCTCGTATCAATTGCAGGGCCTCACGCCGAACCAGTCGGCAGTCGGCGCGAGCCTCGACAGCGCAATCGTCAACCCGACCGGCCCCCTGCTGGCCCTCTACAACACGATCGACGCGAGCGGCAACGTGCCCGCCGCGCTGGAGGCGCTCTCGCCTCAGCCTTACCAGATCTATGGTGACATCGCCGAGGCATGGGCCAACAACCTCACGCTCTCCATCGATGCCCGCCTGAACAACCTGCGCGACGGCAGCGAGAGCATCGACACCACCGGCATCGGCGGCGGCACGGACAAGACCACCGCCGGGTTTGACAAGGACGGCAAGAATGTCGTCGTGCCTGCGAAGCAGGGAGTGGAGCGTCGCTGGGGCTTCTTCGCCCAGGGCAGCGGCTACATCGCGGACATCTCCGCCCACGGTCCCGACCTGCAACGCGGGAACTTCACCACCACCGGCCTGCTCCTGGGCGTGGACGGCAAGGTGAACGACAACCTCGTGGTCGGCGCGCTGTTTAATTACAACTACACCACCGCGAGCCTGGACGCCCGCGGCAGCGAGGCGAACGTGCAGACATTCGCCGGCGGCCTCTATGCCGGCTACCATAATGGCGGCTGGTACGGAAACGGTCTCGCTGTTTACGGAAGCAACACCTACGACAGCAAGCGCCACATTACCTTCCCGGGCTTCGCCAGCGTCGCCTCCGGCAGCACGGATGGCGACCAGGAGGAAGCGAACATCGACGGCGGATACGACTTCCACATCAACGACCACTTCACCGTGGGGCCGCTCGCGGGCCTGCAATACCTGCACCTGGGCGTGGATGGCTTCAACGAATCCGGCGCAGGCGCAGCCAGCCTCGCGGTGGGCAGCCAGGACGTCGATTCGCTCCGCTCCCGCCTCGGCTTCCGTGCGGATTACCACACGCAGATCGCGAAGGATGTCGCCTTTGCCGCGGAACTCCGCGTCGCATGGCAGCACGAGTTCCTCGATGACTCGCGCGCAATCGGCGGCAGCTTCATCGGCTCCGGCCTCGCGCCGTTCGCCGTGCACACCACGAGCCCCGAGAGGGACGCCGCGCTCCTGGGCGTCGGCATCAACTTCACCGTGCGCGACCGCGCCACGTTGTTCTTCGACTACGACGTGCAAGCCGGCCAGGCCAGCTACCTTGAGCAATCCGTCAGGGGCGGCCTCAAGCTCAGCTTCTAAACAAACCGCAAAGCGGCAACGGCAACTCAACCCAACACCCCGGCTGTGGAAACGCAGCCGGGGTTTTTATTTTCCGTGCGCGGAAAACGGAGATATGCCGGAAAATGCCTACGCTACGGGTCGGCCCCGTTTTTCCCCTCGTGACGAGGCTTCAGCCTCGTCACACGCTTGTCCTCGAAGCTCCCACTTCGTCGGCGTCAAAATCAACAGGTGCCCGGGAACCGGAAAGCGAATATCCAGTATTATGGACGCCCCAAAAAACGCCCCGGCAGCGATAAACGACGCCTCACGTCCGCAACGCGGGTTGGGATCAAATCAGAAACTGGAGAAAACATTGCTGCCTTTCACGCCTTGGAAAATGACCGGTTCCTTCGCGGTCTCGGGGTTGAACCCTCCCCATTTCTGGTTGAACCCCGGCGGGGGCACCGCCATTGCGCCCAATTGAAAGACCGGGTAGGCGAGGCCCGGGGAATCCTTGCGCTGTTCGTACGTAACGCCCTTTTCCTCGATGAGCAAAAAGCTCGAGTAAGCCCCGCCGTTGTCGCCTATGAGTATCTCGATATCGAGCCTTTCGCCCTCGTGCACGGTGAACCATTTGCCCCCCGCCAGCTCCCAACCCTTTGCGCTGCATGCGCCGAGTTTCTGGTCGATCACCGCGTGCTCGTCAATAATCTCGCGACTCGAGCCGTCAAAAATATTTTGCTTGTTAAGGCGTACCAGCAGGATGTTGTCGCCGCGTCCCACGAAGCGGAATGTTCCGGTCCTCGGGGCCTTCGCGCTGCCCCGGTAGTGCACCAGCCACCGGTCGGCCTTGACTTCATCTTCCACGTTGAACGCCTTCGCCGCCTCGATCGATTCGCCGATTGGAACATAAATCTGGCTCGCGTACAGCGGATTCTTCGCCCGGTAATAATGATCGAAATCCGCCTGGTTCCATCCGTGATGGACAAAGTTTTTCACCGCATTCAAATAGTGGGCTATAGCCGCCTTGTTGTCGGCATCGTTGCCGATCGGGGTGGGTTGTCCGTCCGGCGTTTGTTTCAAATCGTAAAATGTCCCCTTCAGGAGATCCTCCCGCTTGTCCCTGAATCCAAAGACTGTCACTCCGCCGCCCCCCCGGGTCGCTCCACCCGCGAGAGTGCCCGTCGACGGCCCGAATCCGACGCCGGTGCCTCTCGTGCCGGCCATCTTCATGGAGGCATTGGGGTCCATGGCCGGCATCACCGGCATTTCCGGCAGCACCACCTTGGCTATGCCGGTGGTGACCACCCGCCTGCTGGGCGGGGGCGCGCTCATCGTACTCTTCTTCTTCGCCATCTGCACCTTGTGTTCGAGGGAGCGCTGGCTCGGGTTTGGCGACGGCGGCCCGCCGTGGAATGTGAGCTTGCGCTTTGCCGAGATCGTCTGCACCACGTAATACGCCGCCCCCAGCGCGAAGAGCAGATGCACCGCGACACTGATTGCCAGGAATTTCCCGCCGAACCGCCACTTTCTTCGCCGGGTTTCCACGGGCTGCGGGGAATGCGGCACAGCCGTTGCCGCCGGTCTAGCGGGCGCAACCGCAGCCGGTCTCGCCGCGGGACGATTCGCTGCGGGAAGATTCGCCGCGGGACGCTGCGGACCGGGGCCCGGGCCGGGTGCGCGGGGTGCCGCCTTGGCTGCGACTGCGGGCGCTGCCGCCACCGCAGGCACGAGAAGGGGCGGAGGCCAGGCGGCTTTGGGAGGTGTGTTTTTCGGTGCCGTCAGCCGGCTGATCTCGGAAAGCAGATTGGCGCGCTCGACCAGCTTGGCCACCCCCAGGTCTTTCAGGTCGTTATCCGTGAGTTGCAGGAGGTACGCCGCCGTGATGCCTTGCTTTGCAAATATGCCCGCATATTTTCCGAAGCCTTTGCTGCGCAGCCATGCCTCGACATCCAGATTCTGTGCGGAATCCGGGCTGGGATTGCTTGGCCGGGGATCATTGTCATGCATCGGAAAAAAATTCGGTAGTCCTTCAAACATTATCCTGCCCCCGGAAGCGGGACACGGCGCAAATGGAGTTCCGCCAGATTTTGTTATGTTACTGTATCCTCCTGCCGGCAGAACGCGAACTCTTCCGGGGTCTGAACCTATGTTCCCGGTCCGAACCAGCTCCCGCACAAAACGCGTTTTCCTTGACTAAAGGCCAGCGGAATGCGCGCCCCCGGGGAGAGGCACGACCCCGCCCCCTTGCTGCTGCCCGCAAGGAATGACGCCTTTTGCAAGTTGATTGGCGTCTTCTGCTAGTTACAGATGCAGTGTTCAGCGGTATGCTGTTCTCACGATTGGTTTGCCAACAAACAACAACCCATGAAAGCTCAAACAGATCATTTCCGCGTCAGCAGCAACACCCGCGATCGCATCAAGCTCCCGGGCGTCTTCTGGGCCGGGCTGAAGTCAATCGGCCTCACCCCGGGTGACGTCCTTCGTCGAAGCAACCTGCCGCCCACGGTCTATAGCGGGGAGAGCTTCGTGACCACGGCGCAAAACTTCTCGATTTGGCGGGCCATTCGCGAGCTGTCCAACGACCCCACGCTGGGCTGGAAATTCATGAGCCAGGTTGAAACCGGGCAGTATCATCCAACCCTCCTCGCCGCCCTGCACGCCCGCACTTATCGAGAATCCATCGAGAGGCTGGCGCGCTACAAACAGCTTTGCAGCGCCGAGGAATTCCGGATCACCACCAAAGGTGATGAGGTTCGGGTCGAGGTCTCGTGGCCATTTGCCGGGAATGAGCCGGCGCCTGCTTTTTTGATTGATGCGGTTTTCGCGCTCATGACGGAACTCGGCCGCCGCGGCACCAGGACGAAGCTGAATCCCAGGCGCATCGAACTCGCGCGACCACCCGAACTTGAGAATGGCATCGAGGAATACTTTGGTTGCCCGGTGAAATATCGTGCCACTCGCGATGCGTTCATTCTGCGCGCCGCCGACCTGGAGCGTCCCTTCGCCACACACAACGATGAACTCCTGCAAATGCTCGTGCCCCAGTTCGAACAAAAACTGAAGGAGGGTCGCACGAAACAGGGTATCCTTGAGCAGGTGAAGTGGGTGCTGAAGCGCCTGCTGTCCGGCAGCCAGTCCGACATGCTCATGGTCGCCAGGGAACTGGGCATGGGCGAGCGCACCCTGCAACGCCGCATCACCGGCGAAGGCACGACCTTCCGGCAACTACTTAACGAAACCCGCCATGAACTGGCCCGGCAATACCTGGGAGATGCCTCGGTCGAAATCACTGAAGCGGCATTTCTCGTCGGTTACGAAGATCCGAATTCATTCTACCGCGCGTTCCGCTCGTGGGAGGGCAAAACGCCCGCCCAATGGCGCGCCACGAACCAACCTCTCAAATCCCGAAAGGCCAGCACCCCGGCGCATTCGCCGCCGCGCGCGTGAGCTTTCCATTCAACTATCGAATCCAATGAAAATACTGATCATCAACACTCACCTCACCTATCCTGGATGGTCTGAAGGCAAGCTGAACCTCACTCTCATGAACCTCGCGAAGGATTTTTTTGTGGAGCGCGGGCATCAGGTCGCTGAGACTTTTGTCGAGCGGGGCTATACCCCCGGGGAAGAGGTGGAAAAACATGTGGTGGCTGACCTCGTCATCCTCCAGACGCCAGTGAACTGGTTCGGTGCGCCATGGATTTACAAAAAATACGTGGACGAGGTCTTCAATGTCGGCCTGGCCAGGAAGGTTTTCCTCGAAGGCGATGGCCGCACACGGCAAGACCCCAGCCGGCAATATGGCACGGGCGGCAAAATGCAGGGAAGGAAGTTCATGGTCTCCGCGACCTGGAATGCGCCGCGCGAAGCCTTCGATAACCCCGGCGGCGTATTATACGGCGGCAAGGGGACGGCCGACCTGTTCCTCCACATCACATCCAACTACAAATTCTGCGGTTACGACATTTTACCGGATTATGGAGCGTTCGATATCTTCAAGAAGACCCCCGACATCCCGCGCGCGCTTGAAGACTACAAGCGGCATTTGGAGGAACACTGCCTTGAGCTTGAGAACATGGCGGATAAGACGAACACGGCCGCCTTCCGCCAGGAAATAGCGGCGTATTCAAGGGCTTGAAAACAGCAGCGAGCGCCAGTTACTTTGAAATACCATTATGACAGCACCTGAAGCCAACAAACACATAATGCTCCGTTTTACGGAGTTCATCAACACAGCCAGCGAGAAACTCGCTGTCGAGCTTATATCCCCGGACGCGGTATTCCATGTTCCCGGACGCCCTGAGCCGATGCGCGGTCCCGCTGGCTACCTCGCAATCATCGGGATGATGCGGGGAGGCTTCCCTGACATCCAGTGGACGTTGGAGGAAACGATTGCCGAGGGGGACAAGATAGCCGCACGTTTCACGATGCGGGGCACGCACCAGGGCGCCTTCTTCGGCGTCCCGCCGACCGGGAGGAAAATCGCAGTGCAGGCGATGAATTTCTACCGTTTGTCCGACGGGCAATTCGTCGAAGAACGCGGCCAGCCCGATTTACTCGGGTTGCTACAGCAAATCGGTGCAGTGCCAGCAACTTAGACGAGGTGGGTTTGACCTGGTCGCAGCAAAGCGGGTCCCAGCGTTGCCGGCGGTAATCGCCCGGGGAAAGGCCCGTTTCCCGCCGGAAGAGTTGTGCAAAATGGCTGGGATTGGCGTAGCCCACCTCGAGCGCGACATTTACCACGCTCTGCTTTGTTTCGCGGAGCACGCGTTCGCTTTATCCATCCGCAAGACATCGACGCGACCCACCCGTAAACATTTTCCGCCAACATAGCGTTCAAAGGTTGCAGCAGAAGTTGTTTCAGGAACCGGCACGGGGAAAAGAATTACCAATTCCACGCAAAACAGCGAGTTCATTTGCAGGCGGATGGAAGGGTGGGATCCAAGCGCACAAACCGCTGCGCTCAATTTTCGAGATCGATATTGCTGGGACAAACCGCGCCAGGATTTCTGTTTGCCAAAAAGGTGCCGGAGCAGGCTCCGATTTCTGTAAAACCGTTGATTGTGAACGGGATTTCCTATTCGTTTTGAAGTGCAAATGACAAAAATGGAGCAGAGCCGTTAGGCTCCATGTCCCTCGCCCGACTGTGCGCCGCCGATGCAGCCTGCACGGTGGCGGCGCGAAAAGCGATGAGTCCTGCTCCGGGGTCTTTGCTCGTTCAGGGCGCGGAAGGACGAAGCGGTGCTGCGTGGCTCCCGATTGTTGCGCTCGCAGGTTTCAAGCCGTCCGCGCCCGCCGTCAGGTGAATGGCCTCCGCATTTGTGGAGGATTGCACGATGATCTGTGCCAGCCCGTTGAACAGGCTGCGGGACCATTTCACGGTGGAAGGTTTGGCGCTGATTTCCAGGCTCACGCCGGGGTCCAGACCGCCGGTGCCGCTGTCGTTCCGCACTCCCACGGCGATGATGTTGTCGCCGGGATGAAGATACTTTTTGATGTCAAACGATGGATGTTCCCGCCAGTCATGCGACTGGCCCGCGAGCCGGCCGTTTACGAAATACCAGCCGTGGTCATCGCAACCGCTGAACTGGATGTGCACATCGGGCGCGTCAAGGTCTTCCGCGGTCAATTTAATGTGGGCGCGATAAACCGCCGTCTGGTTTTCCTGCAAGGGCTTGTCGCTGGCTGTTGCGCCGGTCTTGATTTTGATCACGTTCCAGCCGGATTCATCGAGGCCTGCGCCCAATACCGGCGATGACACATCGTCATGGGTGGGGAACGACTCCAGTTTCCAGCGCCAGTTCCCGACAGGAACGATGCGCATTTCCGGCGGCAGGAACACGTCGGGCTCGTGGCAGCTCGGGTCGCCGTTGCCCACGCCAATGATCCTGCCCGCACCTTCGAGCTTGAAGTTGATCCTGTTCTGCGCGGTCGGCACCTCGCGACCCTGCGCATCCACCGCGGAAACGGTGAACACCGCCACGTCTTCGCCGTCGGCTTTCAGGGATTCCGACAGTCCGGTCAAATCCCGTGCCAGCTTCAACGCCACCGGCTGGCCGGTGGTCTCGACTTTGCTTTCGGCGATCACCTTGCCGGCTGCATCGAAACCTTTTGCGCTCAGCGTGCCTGGCGCGTATTTCACCTTCCACGTCAGTTTGGAATTCAGTTTCATGGCCTGCTTCCCGAGGGATTCGCCGTTGAGGAAAAGCTCGACTTCGTTGCAGTTGCTCAGCGCGTCCACGCGGATTTCCCGGCCTTCCCTGCCCGGCCAGTTCCAGTGCGGCAGCAAATGCAGCACCACGTTCGTGGTCCACCACGATTGGTAGTAATAAAAATTGTCCTTCGGGAAACCGCAGGTGTCCAGGATTCCAAAATGCGAGCTGATGCACGGCCAGGAATACGGGGTCGGTTCGCCGCGGTAATCGAAACCGGTCCACACGAAACCGCCGCTCAGCCACGGACGGGGCGCAAAGAAACTCCACCACTTTTCGGCATCCTGAATGCCGCGGTCATCATAGGCGCGCACATAGCCGCGCCTCTTGTCATCCTCGTAAATGCCGCGTGTGCACACCGTGCTGGCCTGTTCCGTGCCGACGTTTGGCTGATCCGGATGCTCGGCATGATATTTGTCCATGCCGGGGCCGACGTTGTAATTCCAGCCACGCACTTCGATGACGCCGTTGACGCCCTCGAACGTATTGCCCTGGGGCGCGGCATAAGTCACCGGTCGCGACGGATCGAGACGCTTGACGTAACTCTGCATCGTGCGCGCGGCATTGCCGCCCTGCGGCGTGGATTGCACGGAAAACTCCTCGTTCGCCACGCTCCAGATGCAAACGCTCGGGTGATTGCGGTCGCGGCGGATCTGGTCGTCCCATTTGCGGAGATTTTCCGAGTCGCTCCCGAGCAGGCGGCTTTCGTCCATGACGATCATGCCGAGGCGGTCGCACACGTCCAGCAACTCCGGCGTGGGCGGGTTGTGCGAGGTGCGATAAGCGTTGCTGCCGAATTCCTTTAATTTTTTCACGCGGAATTCCTGCAGCGCATCCGGAATCGCCGCACCCACGCCGGCGTGGTCCTGGTGATTGCAGGTGCCCTTGAGTTCGTATGGCCGGCCGTTCAGCAGAAAACCTTTGTCCTTGTCAAACGCCACGGTGCGGATGCCGAAGGTGGTTTCCTTCCGGTCAACTGTCTTGCCGTCCACGGAAACCGTCGTGACCAGCTTGTAAAGGTTGGGAGATTCGGGCGACCAGAGGGCCGGTGTGGAGATGGTTGATTCGAGTTCGACGGCCTGTCGCGATCCGCGGCTGATTTCTCCCGATTTTTTGAAGTTCGCAACCGGGCTGCCGTCCGGGGAAATGACCTCGCAGTTCACCTCGGCCGTGGCTGTGTTCGCCAGGGTATTCAGCAAGGTCGCTTCAATCTGTATTTCCGCCTTGTCCGACGGCACGTTGTCCTTGAACCGGGAGTAAACAAAAATTCCATCCGGCGCGATCGCCACCGGCGCGGTCTTCTCCAGCCACACATGCCGGTAGATGCCCGCGCCTTCGTAAAACCAGCCTTCAAACTCCGTCGCGTCCACGCGCACCGTAACAAGGTTTTGGCCGCCAAAGCGCACCACATCCGTGATGTCCTCGCGCAACGGGTAATAACCGCTTTCGTGCCGGCTCACGAGCCAGCCGTTGATCCAGACGGTTGCGTTGCGGAACACGCCGTCAAATGTCAACCAGATGCGTTTGCCTTCATCCTCCTGCGGCAACCCAAACGTGCGGCGGTACCAGCCGGTATTGTTCGAGGCAAAACCCGGCCCGAGCGGCTTGAAGCCGTGGTTGCGGTCAGCGGATTTTTCAAACGGCAGTTCAACGGCCCAGTCATGCGGCAGGTTGAGCGTGCGCCACGTATTATCATTGAATTTTTCCGCGGCCGGACCGCCGCTGGCGCCCGCCTTCGAGAGATTCAGGGCCCCCGGCCAGTCGTCCCCGAGATGGAATTTCCAGCCTGCGTCGAGGGAGAGGTGCTCGCGCGGTGATTCGCCTGCGGCGAAAAGCTGTGCTCCGCAGGCGGCGGCGCAGACTCCCGCAGCAAACAAGATGCGTCTCAAGTGGTAAAAAACGCCTCCTCCCGATCTTGGTTTCATTCGCGGCTGTGTCGAGCGGGAGGTTTCCATGATTTTTCAATTTTTATGCAGGCAAAATTTATTGTTATCGGTGGATTTTGTCGTGGCATTCCTTGGTCAATCTGTCACGCACCGTCATCGTTGGCCGGCTTGCCAGCCGTTTTTAGGTGCAAATGACAAAATGGGAACAGAGCCTCCAGGCTCCAAGTGCCTCGTATCCAAGGCGCTTGAGTTTATCGCGCAACGAACGGGCGGGGACGTAAGAATGCCACAGTGACCGCCGGGCGTCTGAATTTCGTCCCCTCTCACTCGCCTGGAAACCCGCTCACCCTGTTTTGCTCACCCCCTAGGATAAGAATCCGTGCGCCTATGGACTCTTAACAATAAGATTTACTTATTCTACTTAGTAATTATTTTATTGAAATTATTACATTCTCTGATGGTTGGCACATTTTTGGCTATGTATCGCCTACACAATTACCCCTAGGTAGTAACACCTACATGACCCCTGTTCGCTCCTACATAGTTTCGAGATTTTTGCGAAGGCCGCTATTTCTAGCGGTCTCCCTGCTGGCTGCCATCGTGCCAGTCGCAAAAGCTACGACGCTTACATGGAGTGGTGCGGCGGGGGACAACAATATTAGCACCGCGGCGAACTGGAGCCCGGCGCAGGCGCCGGTTTCCGGCGACACTCTCATTTTTGCGAGTACGAGCGGGACGACACCCCAGCTTTTCGCGGGTCTGACGGTGGCATCGCTCAGCTTTAACAGCAGCGCGACGGCCTTCACCCTCATAGGCACCGGAACTTACACCGTCAACTCCGGGGGCATTACAAACAGCAGCGCCAATACCGAGACGATCAATAATGCGATCACGCTCGGCGCCGCGCAGACGTGGAGCGCGACCAGCGGCAACCTGGTCTTTGGCGGAAACGTCAACAACAACGGCTTTCTGCTCACCCTGGGCGGTGCGAAGAACAACACCGTCAACGGCAACATCACCGGCTCCGGCGGATTGACCAAATCCGGCATCGGCACGCTCACGCTCGGCGGCAGCAACAGCTTCACCGGCACGCTCACGTTGAGCGCGGGCACTCTGGCAATCGGCAATGACAGCGCCGCCGGCAAAGGCACGCTCTCGCTCGGCGCGGCAACGATCCAGGCAAGCGGCGGCGCGCACACCTTGTCCAACACGATTGCCTTTACCGGGAACCCGATTTTCTCCGGGTCGAACGATTTGACGTTCTCCGGCGACGCTACGCTTACGAAAAACCGCACGTTCACCTTCAACAACACGGGCTTGATCACTTTCAACGGCGTGATCGGCCAGTCGAGCAACGGAAAGAAGCTCACCAAGGCAGGCTCGGGGACGCTGGTGCTCGGCAACGCAAACACGTTCAGCGGCGGGCTTGTCATCAGTGCGGGCACCGTCGTTTTGGGCAACAATTCCGCTGCCGGCACGGGCGCGCTCACGATCAATAACGCCGCGGTGCAGGCCGGCGGCGGGGCGCGCACAATCGGCAACAGCGTTACACTCGGCGGCAACGTCGCACTCACGGGGACCAACGACCTGACCTTTTCCGGCGCGACCACGCTCACCGGCAACCGGACGCTGACCGTGAGCAACGGCAACACCACCTTCAGCAATGTGATCAGCGGCGCCTTCAGCCTTGTGAAAAGCGGCACGGGGGCGCTCATTTTCAGCGGCGCATCGGCCAATACTTTCAGCGGTACGCTGACGATCAACGATGGAATGCTGATTCTTAACAAGAGCGCGGGAGTCAATGCGTTTGGCGGGACTTCGCTCGCCATCGGCGACGGCGCGGGCGCATCGAATTCCGCCATCGTGCAGTTCAATGCGTCGAACCAGGTAGCAGACACAACCGGCGTGACGGTCAACTCCGACGGCCAGATCAACCTGCAAGGCTTCACCGACACGGTCGGCACGGTGACGATGACCGGCGGCAGCATCACCGGCACGGGCTCGTCCCGGCTTGATCTCGGCGGTAATCTCACGGTAAGCGCCGCGGGATCGACCGTGGCGCAGGTCACCGCGAATGTGGGGCTCAACGCAGGCCGCACCTTCACGGTGAACAACAATTCGGTCTCCACCGACAACGACCTCTCTGTTTCCGGGGTGATTTCCAACGGCGTTGCAACCGGCACGCTGACGAAAGCCGGCGCGGGCACGCTGTTATTGGGCGGCTCGAACACCTACAGCGGGGGCACGATTATCAATAACGGGTTGCTCAGCATTGATAACTCCGCCGCGCTCGGCACCGGCACCGTGGGCCTCGGCGACACCACCGGCACGAACAGCGCGACCCTGCTTTTCACCGCAAACAGCGGACGCACCGCGGGCAACGCGATTACCGTGCGGGCGGGCAGCAGCGGCGCGTTGACGCTCGGCGGCGTGAACACGAGCGGGACGAATACTTTCAATGGCAATATCACGTTGAACCAATCGGTGACCCTCAGCGCCGCAGCCGGCGGCGAAGTCGATTTCAACGGAACGATTTCCGGCTCCGGCGCCGGTATCACGAAGATTGGCGCGGGCACCGTGCGTTTCAGCGGCTCAAACACTTTCACCGGCCTCACCACGATCAGCGCGGGCTCGCTGGCATGGGGCGCAAGCAATGTGATCGCAGGCGGCGGCGTGACCGTGAACGGGGCGACGGCGGTGCTCGATCTCGGCGCGAACCACACCGGCACCGTCGGCCAGGTCATCCTGGACAACGGCGGCCTGATCACCGGCAGCGGCACATCGGCGCTCGGCAGCACGGCGTCATTCGATCTGCGCAGCGGCCAGGTTGCCATCGCGCTTGGCGGCGGCGTGGGACTGGCCAAATCGACGGCCGGCACGGTCGTTCTTTCAGCCGCGAACACCTACACCGGCGCGACCACGATCAGCGCGGGTGTGCTCCGGCTCGCGGTGGCAAACAGCCTCCCGTTTGCGTCGGCGGTCAGCATCTCCAATGGCGCCACGCTGGACCTGGGCGGTTTCAACCAGACGGTCGGGTCGTTCTCCGGCACGGGCGCAATCACGCTCGGCTCCGCAACCCTCACGGCTGGCGGCGACAACTCATCGCCGGTTTTTTCCGGCACGATCAGCGGCGCGGGCGGGCTCGTGAAAACCGGCACCGGCGCGCTGACGCTTTCGGGGGCGAATACTTACACCGGCGGCACGACGATCAATGCCGGAACAATCCGTCTCGGCATCGTCAACAGCCTCGCGGCGACATCCGCGGTGTCGCTCATCGGCGGCTCCGTTTTCGACCTGAATGGATTCAATCAAACGGTCGGATCGCTCTCCGGCACCGGTGGCGTCGTGCTCGGCGCTGGCACGCTTACAACGGGTGGCAATAATTCCCCGACGACTTTTTCCGGCACGATCAGCGGCGCGGGCGGACTGGTGAAAAACGGCGCCGGCGTCTTCATGCTTTCCGGCGCCAGCACTTTTTCCGGCGCTGTCACGATCAATGGCGGCGGGCTTGCGCTCTCCGGCGCGGGCGGGCGGGCGGCGGGCGCATCCGGGTTCACCGTCGGCACCGGTGCGACATTGACGCTCGACAACAGCGGGGGTGAAAACACCGACCGCATCGGCAACAACGCCGCGATCACGCTTGACGGTGGCGCGTTTGTTTTCATTTCCGGCACGAACGGCTCCACGGAAACCGTCGGCGCGTTGAATGCATCGGGCGGTGCTTCCAGCATCTCCATCGTTCAAAACGGCGCCTCCACCACATCCACATCGCTCACGTTCAGCTCACTGGGTACCATCTCAGCCGGCGCGACGGTGGATTTCAGCGCGAGCGGCGGCATACTTGGCTCCGGCACGGCGGGCCCGCACATCTACATCGTCGGCCAGTCGAATGGATTGATGGGTGGTTGGGCGACCGTGGGCAGCAATTTTGCCGAGTACCAAACAGACGGCGTCCAGGCGTTCAGCACTTACTACACCGGCAGCGACGGCATCAATGTCAATGACCCCACGAAAATCATTCTGCTCAGCAGCAGTTCGCAGTCCACCGCCTGGACCCTCACCAACGCGGGGACGACCACCGACCTCGATTTGAACCTGAGCGACCTTGCCATCGTCAATCTCGGCACGTCGGCGTCGCGGGTGCTGAACCTCGCGGACGGCGGCCTGATCAAAAGCACGGCGACAGCGACGACGATTTCCGGCGCGGGCCGGCTCACCGCCGGCGGCACGGCGAATGGCTCGCTCGCAGTCTCGGTGGACGCGGGACACACGCTGGCGATCTCCTCGGGCATCATCAACAACGCCGGCGCGGACGGCGTTTACGGCAATGCGGATGACGGCATTGTCTCACTTTCGAAAGCCGACGCGGGGCTGCTTGTCCTCACCGGGTCGAACACGTTCAGCGGAAACGTTTTCATCAACGCAGGCACCGTGCAAATCAGCTCAGAGAGCAATCTTGGGGCGCTTGGAAACGATGTGATTTTTAGCGGCGGCACGCTCAGCATCACGGCGGGCTTCACCGCAGGCGCGGGAAAAATTTTCACCGTCAACTCCAGTCTCGCGGGCACGCTGGACATCGCCTCCGGCCAGACGCTGACGCTCGGCAACGCGGCCAACCTGCTCACAACCGGCAACACCGGCAGCATACTGCACAAGGCCGGGGCGGGCAGTTTTGTGATCGTCGCGGCAAATTCCGGCTTCACCGGCGTGATGGCAATTGACGCCGGCAGCGTCGAGTTGCGCAACGCCCAGTCGCTCGGTGGCGCGGCGAATGGCGGCGGCATCACGCTCAATAGCGGCACGCTCAAACTGCGCAATGACACGGGCACGAACTTCGCGAATAACGTGGCTGTCGCCGCCGACTCGGCCATTGACGTTGCGACACTCAGCGGGACGACGGCCGCCATCACCCACACGCTCGGCGCGCTTTCGATCGGGGCGAATACACTCACGATCACCGGCAGCAACGGCGTGGCGCTCGCGTTCGGCGCGGTGACGCTTACCGGTGGCGCGACATTCAATCCCACGACGGCAAACGCCACCCTCGGCGCGATTTCAGGCGCGTACGGCTTTGTAAAAACCGGGGCCGGCACACTCACGCTCAACGGCGCGGGCAGCTACGCCGGCGCGACGACGATCAGCGCCGGCACTTTGCAGCTCGGCGTTGCCGGCGGGGTGGCATCTTCGTCGGCGGTCAGTATCGCGAACGGCGCAACATTCGACGTGAACAACCTGGGCGCGTCCATCGGCTCGCTCTCCGGCACAGGCAGCGTCACGCTCGGCAACGGCACTCTCGCCACGGGTGGCGACAACACTTCCACGACATTTTCCGGCATCATCAGCGGCAGCGGCGGCTTGACGAAAAACGGCTCCGGCATTTTCACGCTGGGCGGCTCGAATTCATACACCGGGGCGACGACGATCAATACCGGCACATTGCGGCTCGGCGTTGCCGGCGGCGTGGCCTCTTCGTCGGCGGTCAGCGTCGCGAACGGCGCAACGTTCGACCTGAACAATCTTGGCGCCTCCATCGGCTCGCTCTCGGGAGCAGGCAGCGTCATGCTCGGCGGCGGCACGCTCACCACGGGTGGCGACAACACGGGCACGACATTTTCCGGCGTGATCAGCGGCAGCGGCGGCTTGACGAAAAACGGCTCCGGCGTTTTCACGCTCTCCGGCGCGAACACCTTTACGGGAGTCACGAACATCAACGGCGGCGTGGTTGTATTCCAAAATTCCGCCGCCGCGGGCAGCACGGTCGTTGCATCCGGGGCGGAGTTGCGCCTCGCGAACGGCGTCTCCATCGGCGCGCAGGCGTTGACGTTGGGCGGCTCCGGAACCGGCGGCGCCGGCGCCCTGCGCCTGCTGAGCGGCGCTGCATCGTGGGCTGGCAATATCACGCTGGCGTCGGCGGCAACCATCGGCGCGGACGCGGGGCAGCTCACACTCGGCGGCGCGATCAGCGGCGGCACGAACACCGTCACTTTCGCGGGGGCGGGCGGCATACGCGCGGACGGGATCATCGGCGGCAGCGGCGGGGTGGTGAACCAGGGCAGCGGCACCTTGACGATGACGGCGGTGAACACCTACAGCGGCGTGACGGCAATCAACAACGGCGCGGTCAATTTGCAAAACGCGCAGGCGCTCGGCGCGACCGGCGCGGGCAATGGCACGGTCGTCGCGGGCGGCGCAGCCATCCAGCTTAACAACGCCAGCGGCATCGGCATCGGCAATGAAACGCTCGTGTTGAACGGCGCCGGCATCGGCGGCGCGGGCGCGATAGACAGCGTCGCCGGCAACAACTCGTGGGCGGGGGACATTACGCTCGCCTCGGATTCGACGATAGCGGTCGAGGCCGACAGCCTTACGCTTTCGGGCGCGGTCGGCGAGTCGGGCGGCTCGCGCGCGTTGACAAAAACGGGGACCGGGACGCTCGTGTTCGGCGGAAATATTTCCTACACCGGCACGACCCGGATCAACGCCGGCACGTTGCAGCTCGCCTCCTCCGGTCGCATCGGCGACAGTTCCGCGGTGTTCATCGCCGGTGGCGCGACGCTTGATCTCAATGAATTTGATGAAACAGTCCGCTCGCTCTCGGGCGCCGGCACGGTTGATTTCGGCACGGCCGCCACCGCATCGCTCACCACCGGCGGCGACAACACGAGCACCACATTTTCCGGTACATTCACCGGCACCGGCGACCTGATCAAGACCGGCGCGGGCACGCTGACACTGGGCGGCACAAACACATTCACCGGCACGGTGTATATCAACGGCGGCGTGCTTTCCATCAGTTCCGACGCGGGACTCGGCGACAGCGCCAACCCGCTTGACTTCAGCGGCGGCACGTTGCAGTTCACCTCGGCGGTGACGACAGCCCGCGGGATCAACCTGACCGCTGGTGGCACGATCGACACCGGCGCAAATGTCACCATTTCCAGCACGATCAGCGGTGCCGGCACTTTTACCAAGTCGGGCGCCTTCACGTTGACCCTGGCCGGCGCAAACACTTACACCGGCGTGACAACAATCCAGAGCGGCACGCTGTCGGTGAATGGTTTCGCCGCGCTTGGAAACGCCCAGCCGCTCGGCGAAAACAGCACGGTCATCCTGGGCTCGGGCTCCACTGCCGGCACTCTGCAATACACGGGCGGCTCCGCGAGCCTGTTCCAGAACATCACGGTCGGCGCCGGCGGCGGTAATATCAGCAACACGGGAGGTGGCTTGCTGACGCTGTCCGGCACTTTGACGAAGTCGAACACGGTGCTCACGCTGAGCAGCGGCAGTTTCAACGTCACGGGCCAGATCACCGGTGGAAGCATCTCCGATTTCAACTCCGATTTTAATGTCAACGGGGCGAAGGTTACGATCACCGGCACGAATAATAACTACACCGGGCCGACCTATGTTTACGGGGGCGGCACCCTGTTGAACGGAGCCGGCAACGCCCTGCCCACAGGCACCGTGATCACCCTGGGCAGCAGTGGCGACGCGAATGTGACCAACACCTATAACCTGGGCGGCTTCAGCCAGGGTATCGCGGTGTTAAACAGCGTTAGCAGCGGTTCCAATGTGAACATCGTGACCAACACCGGCACGAGCACCCTGACCTTTACGGGGATCAACAGCGACAACGCGAACGTCAGCGGCTCCTTCGGCGGAACGATCCAGAATGGCACCGGCAAAACGGCGGTGACGGTGACCGGGGGCACGCAAACCCTGGGCGGCACGAACGGCTATACGGGCGTGACGACAATCCAGGGCGGGACGCTGGCGCTCGCCGGTTCCGTCTCCAATAACAACATCAGCGCTTCATCCCGGATCATTGTCGGGGACACGCTGGCACACGGCAGTGCGGTGCTGGACGTGACCAGGATCACCACCGCGGGCGGCTTCATCGTGCCGGCGGTCCAAACGCTCAGCGGTTTCGGCACGGTGACTGGCGCGGCGACCGTCAGCGGCACCCTGACGCCGGGCACGGGGACCGGCGGCGGCACATTGACGTTTGCCGGCGGATTAACGATTGGCAATGGTGCGACCTTGAACTACGGGCTGGGGACCGGGTCGGACCTGATGCTTGTGACGGGAAACCTGACTCTCAGCGGGTCGGCAATCCTGAACATCTCCACGCAATTGCCAGGCCTGGCCATGGGAACGCCATACGACCTCATCAATTACACGGGTTCGCTGACCGGCAGTTCCAACCTCGCCACCTGGACAGTGCGCAACGCGCCGGCCGGGACCACGAGCACGGTTTTTTCGACCGTGGTCGTTGGCGGCACGAACGAAATCAAGGTGACGTTTTTTAATGCAGGCGCTTCAACCCTCAACCTGCCGGCTTCCACGCTGACCCTGAGCATGCACGTGGGTGACACCGGCACGCCCGGCGCCACCACTATCACGAACAGCAGCGCCACCAACAGCGGGACCTTCACGGCCACCAGCACGGGCAGCAACGCGCTGGCCTTGAACCCGTCCACGGCCACCACGGTCGCGGCGGCCGGCTCTGCCGCGTTGAACGCGGGCTGGGCGAGCACGGGAACAGCCGGCGCGCGCAGCGGGCAGATCACCATCGTCAACAATGCCAACATCGGCGACACCGCCGGCACAAAGACGCAGAGCGTGACCGGCGGGGTGTACAACCTGGCGGCGGCGGCCGGGAGCCAGACGGTGAACGTGGGAAATTTCCATGTGGGAGTGGGCGCCACGGTGGCGGTGGTTTTGTCGAACACGGCGCCGGCCAATGCGACCTACACGGAAACGTTGAGCGGCACCGGCTTCGGCGCGGTATCGGCGAACTTCACCGCCACGGGATCGGCCAGTGGGATCGCCGGCGGCTCAAGCGGCAGCGGCACATTGCTGGTGGGCGCAGGGAGCGGCCTGGGTTTTGGTGCGCAAAGCGGCACCACCACGCTGGGCCTGACCTCGAACGCGGTGAACGGCAGCGGGCTTGGCGTTACGGGCATCGGCAGCCAGACGATCACGATCACCGGCACGGGTTACATCCTTGCGGCGGCCAATGTAATCACGACGCCAATCGCGCTGGGGAATGTCCACGTGGGCGGCACGTTTGCCACCGCGACCGTGAGCATCCAGAACACATCGGCATCCGGAAGCTACACGGAGGGCCTGGATGCGGGCTTCGGAACGACGACAGGGCAGCTTTCCACGAACAGCGGGACGATCCACAACCTCGCCGGGCAGGCGGTCAACAGCTCCGCGCTGGTGGTGGGTCTTGGCGGCAGTGCGGGCACGGGTACGGCAGGCGCCAAAAGCGGGACGGTGGTGGTGACCCTGGCCAGCGATGGAGCGGTCAGCGGTCTCGCCGGCACGGCGTTGAGCGGCCAGACGATCACCGTCACCGGCGGCGTGTATAACCTGGCGTCGGCAAGCTCCTCCCAGACCGTGAACGTGGGCGCGTTCCATGTGGGCACGGGCGCGACGGCTGCGGTGGTTCTGTCAAACACGGCGCCGGCCAATGCGACCTATACGGAAACTTTGCAAACAAACGGGTTCACCGCGACGACGGCGAACTACACGGCGAGCGGCTCGGCGGGCGGCATTGCCGGCGGCTCCAGCGGCAGTGGCACGCTGCTGGTGGGCGTGGGCGGCAGCGTGGGCGCCGGTATCCAGAGCGGCTCGACGACTCTCGCATTGCAGTCCGGCGCGGTGAACGGCAGCGGGCTTGGCGTTACGGGCATCGGCAGCCAGGTGATCACAATCACCGGCACGGGTTACAACCTCGCTGCGGCGGCGGGAAGCCAGACAGTGAACGTGGGGCCGACCCTCGTCGGGCATTCCAACAGCGCGGCGGTGGTATTGGGCAACACGGCGCCCGCGAACGCGACCTACACGGAAACCTTGCAAACAAACGGCTTCGCCGGCACGAGCAGCGGATTCACGGCAAGCGGCAGCGCGTCGGGGATCGCCGGGGGAGGCAGCGGCAGCGGGAACCTGCTGGTGGGCATTTCCGCGGGCACGGCGGGCCACCTGAGCGGCACCACATCGCTCTCCTTGCAGTCCGGCGCGGTGAACGGCAGCGGCCTTGGCACGACAGGCATCGGCAGCCAGGCGATCACCATCAACGCGGATGTGTATGACGCGGCAGCCCTCACTCTCAGCGGCAGCAGCGTGGCCGGCGGGATCTATACGTTCAACCTCGGCGACGTCACCGGGGGCAGCGCATTGCGCGCGGCCGCGAACGTCACCGGCGTGAGCCTTGGCAGCCCGAACTTCACGGCGCTGAGCCCTGGGCTCATCGGGTCAGGATCCTCGGCCGGGTTCGCGACATTCGATAGCACGAACAAACTCAACGGCACCTACACCACGACCGCGAACGTCACCGCGACAAACACCACGGGCTCCGGCGGCGCGATCCACGGATCAACGGCGGGGGACGCGAGCGTCACGGGGCTCAGCCTCACGGTCACGGTGAGCGGCCACACGGCGGGAGCCGGGAGCGTGTTCGCGGCGCCTGTATCCGGCAGCCAGGTGTACGGCGCAACCACACCGGGAGGAAGCAGCAGCGGCTTCGGGCTGACTAGCAATATTGCCGGCGACACGCACGCGCCGACGACGGCGACATTGATCGGGGGAACAGCGAGCGCGTCAACCACGGTGAACATGAGCTTCAACAAGGTGCCGGCGGGCAGCGAGCCCGACAACGCTTTCCGCGTGAGCGATATCCTGACCTTGAGCGGGATCGTGGCCACGGGAAGCACCGGCCCCGACGGCTCGACACTTACCGACGCGTTCGTGCTGCAGTTAAGCTACGACCCGGCCTATGCCGGCGCCGTGTACATCGGGTGGTATGACGCGGGCATCAACCAGTGGGTGAACGCCATCTCGGGCAACAGCAATGGCGCGGGCTTGTATCTCGGCACCGGGGAATACGAAGGCTCATACTCCTCGTATCTATCGACATTGAGTCCCACCGACCAGGCGAACCTTGAGGCGCAGCTTGGTGCATTTGGCTACGATTCCATCGCGCACGTCGGGTGGGCGGTCATCGATCACAACAGCGAATTCACCGCGGTTCCCGAGCCAAACACATGGGGGATGATTATTGGGGGATTTGGAATGCTGATCGGCATCCAAAGGTTCCGCAGGCGGAACTAACGGCTCGTGCCCGGCGTGCTGGACGACCAGAGCCCCGCCTCCGGGGATAATTGACTCAGCCGCTTTTTTTTGATGTTCTTGGTTCCACCATGAGCGCGCCCAACCCCTGCTTTCAAAAAACTGGCATCGTGAACGTTGACAAAAACAAGGGCGAGGGACGGATTTTATTCACCGACTCGTTCTTTTTTGCGCTGCGCTCCAAGAACGACGGGGAAAGGACGGGGCGGCATTTCGGCCTGCTGGGAGTCATGGTCGGCCGGTGGATCGACGCCCGCAAGGCCAAGGCCGCGCCGCCGCAATATCTCGAGCATCCCGAACTGGCCGTGCTCCCCGACAAAGTGCGGAAGGAACTGCAAAAGACCGAGCTCCTGGGCTTCATGCCGCTGGGGGAAGGCTTCACCGTCACCCAGAAATTCTCCGGTTTCGTCTTCGCCGCGCCCGACTGCCCCACCGTGATTTACAAGGGATTCTTCAACAAGGGCGGTATCCGGAAATATCTCGGAAAGCGGAACATCCCGGTGGTGAAATAACGCAAAAACGGGAGATAACCCCGCCCTGACTTACTGCCCGATGAATAAGGGCAACCCCTCTCTCCCAAGTCCCGTAGGGACGTCAGAAAATAGGCAGGCGATTTATCGCCTGTTACTTTTTGTAAAACAAACTTCCCATAAATAAAGCGTGTCATTCCGAGTGAAACGAGGAATCTCCCGAAGTCACACCCGGCGACGCTTGCGAGTTCCCTCGCTCCACTCGGGATGACGCGGCGTGAGTATGGTTCCACTATAACGAACTCCTGTTTTTTCAATTTGCATGCGTTCCTCTGCAAGCGTTGACCGATTTCGGAACACCCTCCATCGGGACGAAAGAACACGCGTATAATCCCAAACGTTCCTTATCTTAGAGCGTGTCATGCACTTTTCCTCCCTGTTTTCCTCGAACGTGAGTTTGCATTTTGATGGCGGAGCTATCATAGCAGCAGCAGCCGGGGGTATTTCCCGCCCGGGCGGGAAATACCCCCGGTCCATCAATAAAAAACCGGCCCGATCCTGAAGGGATCGCAGCCAGCGATGAATGCGGAACGATCTGTAATATTCCGGACTGATTTCGCGGAACCGGTTGCTGCGATCCTTTCAGGATCGGTCGCTCTCTTTTATATTTTTCCGTGGGTGTCGCTCGACCTTCGCTCAACCCACGGCTGCTGTCGCTGTGATGACTTCGCCATCATTCCTGCTGTCTCATGCAGCGATAGACCAAGTGCATGACACGCTCTAGTAAAGGACAATGCCCCAAGCCACCGCCCAAAGGCTGTATTGACCATGGCCCGCCAAACGAATAACAAGCTCCCTATGAAACGATTGTTTGCAGCCGCCCTTTCCTGTCTTCTGGTCCAAACCGTCTGCTCCGCCCAGCCCGACGCGGACGCCTTGGTGAAAGTGGGCGACGCGGCTCCAGCCTTCTCGCTGACCACCACGGACGGTGCTGCGATCTCGACGGATCAAGCCAAAGGGAAACTCGTCCTCGTGAATTTTTTCGCCACCTGGTGTGGTCCGTGCATGGAGGAGATGCCGCATCTGGAAGCCGATATCTGGCAGAAGTTCAAGGATCGCGGCCTGGTAATGGTCGCCGTGGGGAGGGAACATTCAAACGAGGAGCTGGCCAGGTTCAAAGCGGAGAAGAAGCTCTCATTGAACATAGCGGGGGATCCCAAACGTGAAGTCTATGCAAAATTTGCCAGGCAATACATTCCCAGGAATTTCCTCATTGGCCCAGACGGGAAGATCCTGTTTGCATCAGTGGGCTTCACTGACAGGGAGTTCAAGGAGTTGATCACCTTGATCGATGGCGAGCTTTCGAAGGGGAAATGATTCCCATCAATGATATGCATGCACTTTTTCTGCAATGACATCGGCGAGTCGTTCCACCTCCTCCCACTCGTGCCTGCCATGCATGGCTAGCAGCGACTCCTCGTATCTTTTCAGGTGCGCCTGTAACTCACCCACCATTTGCAGGAGCTTCTCATCACTGGAGTTTCCGTAAACCTTCTTCGAGAGCTGCTGAATCTGCTCGGTCGTCCACTTCATATCATTGAGCTTTGGTGATGCAGTGTCGCGCCATGATGCCAGCGAACACGCACCCCGGTCACTTGCAATAGTGCTGGTGATAGTGGTTGGAAATTAATTGTTCTGTTTCATCGAGCGCATTGACCACCTCGGTTTCGAGGCGGTGGCCCGCAGGCGTTTCAACCCAATAGCAGGGATCACCCAGCGTATCTTCCTCTTCATGGATAATGTAGTGGCCGAATGGAGTGGTAATTTTCCATTTGTCAGTCCCGTGGGGTCGGGCGTGAAATGACAATTCTCTATCTTTCATGAGTGTCCTTTCTCTGCCAGCTTCTGTTGCAAGGTCTAGTCCCTGCGCGCATGAATGGCAATCCCAACGTTTGTGAATATTTACCGGGCAAACTGGCATCAGCAAAAACCTTATGGCATGACGAGTGATTACCCCCGATCGCAGCCAGGATCAACCCACCGGCCCTTGAAGCAGGCCCTCCGCCCTCAAAAACTTAAGCCTGTCATTCCCCCGTATGACAATGTATAAAACCCCCGCCTCCCGGCATTGCACCCCCCGAAACATCCACCCCCGGGATTCGCAGCAAAATACCATGAAAACCACCGTCTCCCCCCGTCAAAACCGCCGCGGCGCTTTCCTCGCCGCCGCCATCGCCTTCCTGCTCCTGCCCGGTGTCATCCCGCGCGCGGATGCCGGCGAGATTTTCAACACCGATTTTTCCAAGGGCACATTCGCCGAACTCGGCTGGGTGCCGGACGGCAACTGGAGCATCGTGACCCTGGGCGCAGACAAACCCGACCTCGCGAAGAACCCCGGCCCCGTCGCGAAATTCCCCGCAAACGGCGGCGCCAGCGGCACGCTCACGAAAAAATTCACCGCCATCACCCGCCCCGGCAACCTCAAGCTCACCTTCGACGCCGGCTACGGCTGGGGCGCCGCAAACCACTCGCAGGCACTCCAGGTCATGCTGCTCGACGCGGACGGCAACGGCTACATCTTCTCCGTCCACCGCGCGAGCGCCACCTGGGGCGCGCAATGGGGCATCGTCACCAAGTATGCCGTGCCGGGGACATTGAGCTGGGCCCCCGCCGAAATCGACACCACGCAGACCGCGGTCATGGACGGCGGCGGCCTGCGCACCTTCACCATCACCCGCAGCAACGGCGCGAAATGGACATTCAGCGGCGAAGGCTGGAAAGGCGACCCCCTCACCTTCATGGACAACAAATACAAAACCTTCACCCAGGTAGTCCTGCGCGGCACCTCCAACGACGACGACATCCTGTTTAACAAGATCAGGCTCGAAGCCGACCCGGCTAAGTAAGGACGGTGTCCCGGTTTACTTCGGTCCCCGGAAAAAGATCAATCCGGAGATATGATAAGTATCACCAACACGCCAACCCCGGCAATCAAACCCTTCCCGGAGCAGGGCCTGTACGAACGCGACGGGAAGAGCTACGAATGCGGGCTTTATCCCGGCGGAAAAA